>Ga0210059_1004602_pt1 | contig 22292 bp, 9 predicted proteins | sample Ectturendosymbi2_FD_188042 | JGI IMG/M metagenome (GOLD analysis project Ga0210059, IMG submission 188042) | Ecteinascidia turbinata endosymbiont from Florida, USA - Sample 2 (SPAdes) (version 2) | ecosystem: Host-associated > Tunicates > Ascidians > Unclassified | place: Key West, Florida...
CAGGCCATTTTACATGTGGGTGCACCTTATATAAAAAAATGAGGCATTTTTGTGACATTGGGTTACACCCCTTGTTGGATTATAATGATTTGACCCAAGTAACTGTGCAGAAAAACGGCATAGCTTGCCCCGAGTTGCGTAAACTTCGTCATTTGCAGGTTTGGTAGTTACTAGCGCGAGCAGCACAATTTTACGGTACTGTAAAGATATATCCCATCACATATGTAGGTGATATGAGCGGTCGAAGCAGGGGCGGTTCCATTCTGCCGTCCAGTGAGTTTGGAGGGGGGAGATTGTAGTAATATTTGGTAGTCAAGTCTCATTACGGGTTCACTACTGTAAGAGACATGAAGTATACTTCACAGCACTGCTGTGACAAAACAGTAGACGGCACAATGGCTTTATATCGCTAATGCTGTTTTTCGAATTGTACAAATGGTGAAAAAAGTTACTTCAGCAGGTTTTAGGCGGGCGATCGTCTTCACCCTCTGGGTCTAGCGAATGCTTTGGTTTTGAAAGACAACATCAGATTCTGTGATAAAAAGCCAGGATTGCGTTTTCATGACCTGCAATACAACTTCTGCTGCTGCGTTGTACTGGGAGTGGCGCCGAAACGACCAAGCCGCGTCTCTGTTCTAACGCGGACTGATTTATTAGCGTATGTGTGCGTGCGCAGCCGCTTTCGCCATGGAATGCTCTGCTCGTTTTGCCGGAAAACGTGCCTGGAACATGCGCCTTGCTGTGAGATCATCGCATTCAGTGTGTGTTTAACGGATTCGGTTCAGCCCCGGGTTCTCTGTTGACAGGAAAACGACCAAAATGCAGTGAAGGTGGCTCGACGCCGCTGTGCATGCGGACGTGCGAAGGCAACAAGAGCATAGCGTACAGCGGAGACAAGCATATGGGTGCTTTGTCGTACGCAATCTCCAACGAAGTTAGTCAGATCCAGGCCGAAATCAAGAAGCATGGTCCTGTCGAAGCAGCGTTTACCGTTTACGCTGACTTCCCCACTTACAAGTCTGGTGAGTGCGGACGTTAATTGACACTTATTGTGAAGAGGTTCTTCTTCCACTTTGCACCCGCATCTGAGGCTTTTCATCTTAGTCTCGCCTTTCATTTGCGATGCGCACATGGCAGGCCACAACGGCGTTGGTAATGATTTTTATTTTGGGATACTTTATTTCAAGAAATTGCTGTACTTAATACCTTTTACTTTGTTTTATTGTAATAAGTTTCACAAAGCAAGAAACGCCACATCACTTCAGCTAACCAAGACAATATCTTGCCAACTGTGCAGTGTGCAATGAAGAAGGCATGGCTTGCGCGCACGTCTGTTGCACAATCAATGGTTGGCTGCTGAACGTTGGTGGCCAATCGAGGCTGTTTCTGCGACCAGGGAGGCACGTCACGGTCGAACGATTTCGATCGCTTCCGAAACAAGCCGCTCATAACTGTTGTGCGGCAATCACAGAACAAGGCCACGCAAACTCCGTGATGCTTTACACCTTGCTGTGACAGGGTGTGCTTGTGACGTTGCAGTAATTCTCTAATTAGAGCAAGGTTTGGGAGGCGTTGTGCGTTACTGCACCTTGAGTTATTTCGTTATTTGTTCCGACCGTGATAGAACCGTAAAGTGTGTAGTCGATCAATCAATCGGATGCATGTGCTTTGCAGTTTAAACAAAACGTTTTGCTTCACAATTGCCTCGCTGATATGTAGTTGAATACTTTCGCTTCATGCGTCCAATCGCAAACAGGTCGGTCATCCTGCAAGTAGTTGGGGAGAGAGATCAGTCCAGGTCATTCATCGGCCTTGAGTCACTTAAGTCCTATTCCGCAATCGCAGTGTTTTTCTTTACTTAATGCGCATTACTTTTAACGAGATCGCGAGATTCTTTCCTTGTTTTCCTAGTGACCAAAAGCGAGGATAAACAAATTTTATCTTTCGCCTTAGACCATTTTCTCAAACTTCGGAGGCCTTGATGCAGGACTGCGCGTGCTATGTACGTTGAATATATGAAGTTTGTTAAATGGACCATTGTTTTGTGGGCATAATGCAGCGGCTTGGTATTGTATTTGCATAATCTGGGAAACTTCGCCCCAGATGAATAGTCTGCTTTACAACGGCGTTTCACGCTGCGAGTAGATCACGTTTTTTCCTTTTTTTAAGTTAGGTAATTAACACTGTTGCCTCTACCTTGCAGGCGTTTACCAGCATGTCACCGGAGGCGTACTGGGCGGACATGCCATCAAAATCATTGGTTGGGGCACTGAGCAGGGCACTCCCTACTGGCTGGTGGCTAACAGCTGGAACTACGACTGGGGCGCAGACGGCTTTTTCAAGATCCTTCGCGGCTCCGATGAATGTGGAATTGAGTCCAGTGTTGTAGCTGGTCATCCGCAGACAAAGTGAACAGATTCAATCATCCTTTGTCATATGGCAGAACATCACCGGTCTATGTGAATAATTTTAGTAACTTGCTGTGGTGAACATAACTTGCTTCCTGCAACCCGTTTCTTTCCACTGCAGTATTCATCGTTTCATCTCTTCATTCCTTTATGACATGAAGTATTTTCATCATTTCCATTGTTTTACGGCATTTTACCTGCTGGATTTGGTGTTTTAATCGTTCTATCGTGAAGAAGTCGGTTCTTTGAATTTTTTTCTATGATTTCCGTCTCTAGTGATCTATGCACACAGAGATGTTATGGTTCTCGTGATTTTTATGTTGGTGGAAAGGCATCCTGGGCGTGGAGCTTCGATAAGGCATTGTGCCGTAATTGCTCGTCAGCCGTACTATGATTGTTGTCCGCTAGAAGGCTTTGCGGTATTTTATTTCCAGGAGCACAACTGTTGCTATAAATGAGGCCCCGTCACAAAAAGCATCTGTTTTTCACAGGCGTTTGTCTCATTGCCAACAAGTACTGTTACTGGTACGTCCTAACACAATCACGTGACAGTGGAAATCAGACGATTGAACTGTGCTCTTGATTAAAACAGCCTTGTTCATTGCCAGTGATTTGTAATCGGTTTGTTCGCTTTCATTGAACGCCATAAAGCAAAGACGTTTCTTGTGTAAAGTGCATATGTTTTGTTAACGGTAGTTCATCACCAGTTGTATGGAGAGTCGCGGAGTCAGAATAGCGAAGGAAAATTCTTACTTCCGCGCTGTAGCGTCACAGATCGAAATTTCAGTCGTACACAGATGTTCTGAAAATTTTGGAGGAGGTCTTCCTATTCAAATATTTTGTCAACAAAAGCGATACGATGGTTCCCTTGAGCAGCTTTTAAGACTTAGGTAGTTCTGCGGTTGCCACTGGCCGTCTAAGGTCATTATGTTCCTGTCTGGAAGAATTTGATGTCCGTGTCAGTAGAGTTATCCGAGTCGATGTGGGTGTCAATGTTGGAAGCTGCGGAATCAGCCGTTTACTTTGCGCAGACAAATATGGTACTGCTTGCTTGCATCTTGTGAACAGGGCCTTTAACATGCATTTTGTCGGTTTTCAGGTGCGTGCGATCAAGTTGGTATAAAAATTTGCACTGAAAAGGCCCAGATATTACGCCTCCGCACAAATCCTAAAAATTGTTCCGTAGTGCAATGCATTACTAAGGAAAAGCACTTAACACCACGCCATGTTTACAAGGTTGATTACTACAACTGTAAACTGACTGGTTCCCGTCCGTTCATACAGACCCGATCATAACAGATAACCTTTATAACGGGTCTGTTTTGAACGAACGTGAAATTAAATGGGGGCAGTCAAGATGGATGGAGTTAGTAAAAAACTCGAGAAACCTGGGAAGGCAGTGTAATGGGCTGCGCAACGCCACTAAATTTGTAACTGATAGGTGTGAAGGTAGGCAATTTTTTGTGGGTGCAAAGAGTGCTTGGTCCAAAAAAACTACGAAAAAACGTCACTACAGCTGCACCACAACAGATCGTTCCAAAATTGTCGTTTTAGTTCAATGCCAGAAACTGGCCCGGGTTAAAAGTGATCTTTGGTCAGGATTGCCACTTACTATATGGTATTTTCGTGTATGCTCTGATAAGAAAAAGTAAGAAATTATTTTGTCTTTTTCGAAACTAGTCAACATCGTTTCGGGGATATCGAAATCTTTCGTATATTTTGCCATTTCAGGTATTGAACCAAACAAGGACGTCATACTTTCAATAACGGGATAGGCCTACTGCTTCTTTTGTGCGATAGTTTATGCACTGCTCCACCAAGGCTATCGATCAAATTGATTCGTCAAAACAATCCCCTAGGAGTACATGTACAGTACAGCAAAACTCACAACGATTTGCCTTGATTGCTGCTGATGGCTCAGTCATTGATGCCATTGTAACGATATATTTGTCACGGCTCAACGATTGGTCGCCAACTTAACTGCGCTCCTGTTTGGTCATAGAAGACTTGTGTGGTGACCCCATATAGTTATGCTTACACTGCAAACTAAAATAAACTTGCAACTGTCGTTGTAAACGAACAGAATATTCTGCGGGGACCAACGAGAAAATGCTGCTATAGGTATTGGCGAATCGTTATAGCCGAATTCTACTGTATTAATCGGTGTTTGCAAGTTTGTGTTAACCCTTCAGATCACATTCACAGACCTCAGGTTAATTAAGAACCTGTGATCCAAAGCATTCTAAGACCTAAGATACCTGTGTAGTCCTGCAGGAAGCTTGCGATCTAGAACAGGGGGTCACCAAACTTATCCGCGGGGCGCACGCAGGGATGTAGTGCTAACAAAATAGGTCTAGGAACGCACCCAAAAATCAAGCCATTTCAAAAGAGCCTCATTAAATACTGCTTTAAAATGAGTTTGAAGTACTCGTGAAAAGGTGTGGAGACGCCGTTCCCGCGCCACTGTATCTCTGGCCGCACATTTTATGTAATGAGATTGTTTCGGGATACGCTACATTGTACCAAATCAAGTTTTTTGTAAATACTATATCATGCTTTCCTTACTGACAAAATGTCCTGGTGGACCGTTGTTCGGAGACCCCCGATCTTTAAAACATTACATCATGTAATCAGTGACGTAACTAAGGAAGGAATTCTGCTCCCGGGAGCATCATTTTGGGGGCGACAAAATAAGGTCGGGATGTTACGTAATAATTGTGAAATGTCGGATGCTAACAATTACGACTTACAAAATGTCGAATGCCAAGTTGCAAAATCTCATCGAGTTCTACAAGGTTCGCAAAGCAAGTAGTTTCGAACCAGGGCCGCAACCAGCTGATACATTCGGGGAAAGCAAAATGATTGCAATTCTTGTTGTTGGCTTCCTGACAAGCAAACGTATTTTTGAAAATTTCGGGCGATGGAGAAATTGCCCGGTTGACTCCATGTTTTTGGCCATGTTTCAAACCTCAGTGACGTTGTAAGGGGGGCTTCTGTCTTCAGCAATCAGCGTCTACAAATGGTTGGAGCAATGGCTGCGTCGCAATGCGTTCAGGTAGCCAGGGTTGCGAACTTTTTGGCTTCGCTCTCATTCTGTAGATGTGTAAAAATCGGGACTGTAATCCAGCATTCACAGTGCATGCAGTAGGCTATGTAAGTGTGCATGTTTTTTGGGCAGAGATGAAATTTACACTATGTTGTGTCACCCAGGCCCGTAACCAGCTCCCCACACCGCAAAATTTCCCCTCCCCCTGGAAAAATGTGTTGGACATAGTTAAAACTGTTGGACAAATTTTAAAACATTTGGGCCCCTCTCAGAAAGCTCTGCTCCACCTGGTGTCAAAACCTGGTTACGGGTCTGCTGTTACCACAACCGTCGCCAGGAAGTCTTCTATAAGGGGAAGCTACGTTTGTACAGGGGGCTTAACATTCTAAAAATTTGATAAAAAACATTTATTTATAGCATTTCAAATTTCAATTTGGTTAAGCTTGGAGTTTTGTTTGGGAGGGCTAAGCCAACAACCTCCCCCCGTGGGAACGGGACTTATTGTTACAACAGATTTGATGTTTAGGAATTTTTTTCAAGTTTGATGGTTTGACAAACTTCATGTTGATATGAGTTTGATGCGGTTCTGAAGGAAGTTATGATGATTTTTATTTGTGGAAATCTAAATGCAACTGTGCAACAGTGTTGAGCATGGCTTCTGAGAGAAATTTTACCAAGCGGTACGAAGACCGATTACCGGGATCCTCTAGCTTCTGTGAGCCTCGTCGGGCGACGCAGCATTGTAGCTTCAGCAAATAGTAATCAGCTTATAGATAAAACAGCTACCATGCTAAGATTTAGGAATAGGTCTATATTATTTGTGACAGTGGCAACTGCCTTACACTAGTAATTTTGGGCTTGCCCAAGAAAAACTTGGTCCGCGTACTTTCATCCTCCTCCCGGGCCCCAGGACCTACCGAGTATGATGTCGGCCTAAATTGATGTCCCCCTCTCGTAAGCCTTGGCTTTGAGCAAATTAGTTACAATTGTGAACTTTCGGTTGCTGCTACGTGTTTTTTTATATTAATTCGACCTGTAAACTGAGCATCTCCATGGACGTGATTGTCAAAATGCTGGTCACAAGATTGCTAACCTAAAATATGTACTATGTAGGTTAATAAATGTAACACATTTATTATTGAAAAAATTTTGAAAGCAGTGGATGGTAGGCAGATTCCTCGAAAACTGAACACCAACATTTAAACTCTCAGTTTTTCGACGAAATAATCGATGAATATGCTGTAGCAAAGAAAACAAAACTTTGTCTTTGAAGTTAGATAAATTACAAGCGTTACATCGCAGTATATCTATTTTTTCTGTTAACTTTTCAAGGTATCATATCCGAAGAAATGTTTTAGGATTTTGCCAGTTTATATTTTTTTAGTAGCTTTGTATAAAATAATTTGCTTTCAGTTTTTCATAGGCATTCTTCTGCCTGTCCTCCCTTGTGTGTATTTGTGAGTCTTCCCTCAGTCAGTCGTTTATGAGTTTCTAAAACTCACAACTCTGAGGGTGCTTGCTCCAAAATCCCCTACAGCTCGCACCAGCGGTGATTGTGACCAGACCTGACGAGAAAAGAGAATAAGCGGGCACCAGTGGCGGATTAAGGTGGGCGCTGACTGGGCTACAGCCAGGGGCCCCAACGTTTCGGGGGCCCCCAATTCCTAAGTCGGAAAAAAAGTGTATTATGTGAGAAATACACAATACGCTGTAAAAGATACCATCGCCAATTGGAACTAATAGGTACGCGCTTTGTACTCACTCATTGAAATTGCTTCGTTGACATAAAAGTAGTTGATTCATTGGCGTGTGGTCTGGCCGACGCTCTCTAACAAGTTAGCAGTGGTGATTCTAGAATGAAAAAACTGGGGGGCACTGCGGGTTCGAGGAAAAAGTAGGGAAGCCAACATAAACGTCTCTCCTGCATGGTGATTTTCCGTTGTAGTGAACATTGATTTGCTATGATTAACCCTACGAAATCCAACATAGGCTTGTGATTATCGTCAGAACCGTCCCCAGACAGTCTTCAAACTGTTGTAAATTTTGCTGACTACACAAAACTGGTCAGTCAAAAATGTGGAAGGGTCATGGCTTACCCATCCACCCCCCCCCTTAGAACCGCCACTGCACGTTAGTACTCCAAGGTCAAAAAAATTAAGGTATTCGATCGGCTTGTCTTATTTTAATTGGTTTCGGATACGCATGCGGTATCCACGTCATTTGAACATCGGTCCTGCAGACAGCCCCGAAGGAAGTTGTGAACTTGTTAAGTGGTATCGTGTCTCTCAACAATGGTGAAAGCAATTAGATCTTAGCTTAGGATAAGAAATCATGGAGATATAAGGCAGGACTGCCAGAGTTGGTATATAGCCTACGCCACGTATGCATCCTAGTGTACTCCCATATATTTGTGTGTTCTTTGTTACTGCGATGCATGTTTGAAGTCTAGCGCGTTGCGTGTGGAAGTGAAGACCTTACACAATACACAATGTCAACTGGTAGTTTAATACCAATTCTGGTACTGGTTACTTCCAAGATGCAAGATTGGACATTTTGGCACATAGCCTACTGCTTTTAGGTTAATCGCCATTATTTGGTACAATTCTTGATAACTGACTTAAAACAGAATAAACGCAATAATAAAACGAAAATTCGGCGGATATCGAGTTATGAAAACGTTAACTGATAACAAGAATTAAACCATATCAAGCACGTCTAGTTCTGTTTACATTTCGTTCAAGTAACTCTAAGCTTGCTCACGCTAAACCCAATGACTCATTCGATTTTCAACTTTAGAAGTCGTAAGATGTGCTTTTACTTAATAATTTTGTTGAGTGCCATTTCATATTTTAAGTTCAATAGAAAAATAAAAACAATTCAGTAGTGTTATGTCTTATGAATGAACGTAAAATCATATGTAGTAAGTGAAAATGAGTTTAACAACAGTTATTGATAAGCGACTGCATGCTCTTATGTTCTTACTAATAGTCTTACTGATTCGTCCTTGGTTGTGAACGTAAACATGAAATACTGAATTGCAATGAGTACAGTCATTATTATTTTTACCATATGAATTTAGGACATATCAAACTGGGCTATTATTGCAAGTAAGGTTAGGTTAAATTTTGGTTAGGTTAGTTTTAAGGTTAGTGCTATTTTGGTCAGGAATCTGGTATTAAAAACTGACTTTTCTGAAAATATAATTTTAAAGAAAATTTTATCTACCTCAAAAATGTCATTTAGATATATACAGTTTTTTAAGGTGTTTTAGGGATCCGATGGATGTCTATACTGTCTAAAAATACCAAAAACATCCCGAAAAACGCAAAAAAAACAACCTACTGACAACCAAAAGAATAGTACACATCAAAATGTCAGCTAAAGAGGGCCCAGCTTTTACCTTTAGCTTGCCAGGGGAGCGGCTTGCCCCAGTCGGTTACACCACTGCCCGCTGGATGGCACTCAATTGGTCGTGTCTGCGGGGCTGGGGTGGTCGCGTTACACTTGTATTCCCACAGGTTTCATGTATTATCGCGATCACTTCATTTCTAAAATTGTTTCCGTGATTGAAAGTTATTTAGCTTTGTCTTACGTGCTGCCATAGCCTATCGTTACTGTACTATAAAATCACACAAACGAAAAAGTCGATGTCGGCAGTACAAATTCCACAGAAGTTTACAGTATGAGTTTGTTACGTTACATTGGCACTAATTGCGCTTGTACGCACGCATCCATCCCTGTATCCACGACGCTTCAAGACAACATGATGCACCTGAGCAAACTGCTGCTTGACAATTTACCAGTTTTACAACGTAAGGATACCGATAGAATATGTGGTCGTGGTATGCGGTGTTCGATTAGCAGTTTTGTAACAGCTGGACTGTGGTCGCGGTCTGGATACCGGAGTGGTCGCGTTAGTGAAACACAAGGAAAGGCATTAGCACGGGGAAAACCTCGTTAAAGTGGTCGTGATAGCGGGGTGGTCGTCGACGGGGTGCCAATGTATATTCAAAATATTCCACCGGTGTTTTGTGAACATTTATCGATATGGTTTCACGTCTCCAGCAAGAAATAGAGACTTGAAATCAATGAGTTTCGTTCATATTGTGACGTCCAAATTAGCTGACGATTTGTTTTTTTGTTCAAGCTTTTTTTGTTTCAATAACACAAATACTTCAGTTCGTTAATTTATTTTATCCCTATTAACGGCAGTTTCGTATATATAGAAAGGGCCCCTTTGTAAGTTTCAGCCAGGGGCCCCACACTACCTTAATCCGCCCCGGCGGGCACGCTGCATTCTGGATCTTCAAAAGGTTCTGACTAACCCGTGCTGTAGAAAACAAGGTGCAACTCTGGCCAATCTTGTTCTGTATTATCAATGTTTGTTCCCATAAAATTCTGTAATCAAAATTTACTTACACATGAAGGATCACAGAAGTCTTTAACAAAAGTCTGGCCACCGTTTTTAAAACAGGAATATTAATTTCGCTCAAATGAGCATCGTCAGTTCCGCAAAATTTTCTGGAGCATCTCTTAAAACATATCAGCCTGCTTTACTGTAGTGCCCAACCAGTGGAATACTGCCAAGACAGTAGACATTTCAGATTTGCCGATGTGGCAAACGAAAAATATTAATGTGATTCAGGACAAGCTTAGTAAACCCCGTTGTTTATTGTGGCGGCAGACGTCATAGGCTTACACCCAAACTTTAGAAGAGATATTGTGCAACGCGCTCTCAGTCGAGCACCTTGAAAAACATTCCAAGTTTGCTGGTGACGCCCGGGAGACCCTATTACAACTAAACAACGTTTGTCTGAGTAATTTGATAACACCATTTGAAAGCAACTTTTACGTTCAAGATAAAGGTATAGTTACCGCCTACCGGTGATAATCACTCAGTTACCTTAGCCAACATTACTGTCCACTGCGTATTAGAACCGTATTCACTTGTAATTGAGAAAGCAGAACTCCAGAAGATTCATAGATAATATTGTTTGGTTGTCTTTCAGGAGAGAAAATACAAAGGACATCAGAGACACTCTCGAAACTGCCTTCAGATCAGCAAGCCTGGAGCTCACGTTCAGACAGACAAGCACAATGGAAGCTGATGGTTCGTTGGAATTCCTTGATGCACATCACTGCGTTTTACCAAACGAGAAATATGGATTCATTACCAAAGACTGTAAATTCAACAGCTGAACATAGGTGCTTCAGCTGAACATAGGTGATTAGTGGACTGCATGGGAGCAATTTCGTTGCAAAATGTGGGGGGGACAGCTTGGTGTGAAACCAATGTATTCATCCGGTCGATGCAGAAGTGAAGTTTTAAAAATACAGATTCCCAATCTTGTTTTTCAGAGGTGTTTTGAAAGCAAAACCAATCATGCTTTGCTTTATCCTTTTAACATCAAATTTTACTAGATGAAATTAATGTCAAAAGCTCCATTCTAAGAGTTATATTTGCATAAGGACACGAAAATATATTTTTTGCGGCCGACGCCCCTCGCTGGATCTAATAACCTAGCTCAGAGTACCCGTCCACGAGAGACTCGGTGCAAAACAAGTTATGCTAAACGCTTTACTAACTGTAACGTTTATATTCACTTTACTAGACAGGGTTCTCGAGGCTGGGTCCTATGAGAGACTACAACACTAAGGCAATAGTCAATGTCACCAACCTTAGCTGCTGGTGACAGGACCATTATACCCTTTTTATGAGGGGATATATGTTTATTAACCATTACGGTACGAACATACGACCAAAAATAAATGAAGATGAACGCATGAACATGATCCTATGTTTAATGACCCCCCATTGTCTGGGATTTTTCTAAGTATAAAATCACAAAAATTTTTGGCAGGACTCTGTTTCCTTTTTTGAGCTTAAAATGCCCTAAATTTTGTTAAAATCCGAAATCATAAAAAATTTTGGCAGGACTCTATTCCTTAGTTAAATCCGGAATGTCACATTTTTGTTAAAGTCCTAATTTAAACAAAAATTTGACAGAACTTATCTACCACATAAAGATTACAGAGCTTTGTACTTACAGTTTGATTCCACAAAATACTCTTTACTATAGATTCAGCATATACTTCTCACTGCAGAGCACACCGCGGCTACCCGTGTACTCTAGAATTTGTTTGTCAATCCAGCTACAAGTGTATCCTGGCTCACGAATTCACCAGGCCCCACAAGTTCGCCAGTCAACTTAACGTTGTCCGAATGAGACGAAGTCTCAACTCAAATTTTTTGAATTTGGGCCCCTAGCCCTTTAATCGGCCTCAGGTCATGCCTAACGAAAAAGTTTTGCTATACTCTTTTGTATTTCTTTTTGAAATGAACTTCGAGCTTAGTCCCATGACTTTAGTTTATCTTTGAAATGAACATTTCCTATGATCACATGATCTTTATTTTATTTTTGAAATGAACTGTTTTGCCTTGTTTCTCACTTTTTTCCTCTTAAGAGTAGTTTCCCTTTCTTTATGAAATGAACAATGACCTGAATGTGTTTATCACTACAGAAGTTCTTTTCTCTTTACCATTCATAGCTTTCCACACTGATTTGTTAGTTTTCCTACATGACAATGACAATAAATCGGTATAAGATATGATACGCGACTTTGCTTTTCATTCAATATTTAGTTTTTCCTTTGTCCATCTCTTGTAAAGACTTTTGCCATAGTCTTTCGTTGTTGGATTCATTATATGTGTGCAGCAACCTTTATCATTTTCATGATGCTATATTCCAAAAGGGAATTTCTCCTTTCCATTTTCCCACGCTTGTTTCACAGCTTGGGTTTTCGTCACACCTGGTATTTGCGGTTGCCCTGCAATCTTCATACACTTGATTCGGTATTTCTTTCCGTACCATCTGCAACTTTTAGTCTTCCATGCAAAGTCCTTTTGTTAGCTTGTGCATTACTTGGTGATTGTTCTCTTGTATAGTCATCATTATTTTTCGTGTCATACTTTGTGATAGAGGTTCTATCCTTATCTATTATTCCTAAGTTTATTAATATATTCCTTGTCCCTACCTATGGTTCCTAGTTTCTTGTGGCTTCTACTTCATTAAGTATGACAATGCTGGTTAGTAATGACAAATGGTTAATAATTTAATCACACATAGAATTTCTGCAACATTTAGGTACGTGTTGCAAACAATACGGACGGTTTTTTCTTTAATTCTTTCCGAAGTGACAGAGGGGTACTTCTTTTCGCCATACATCATTATCTTTCTTGCAAAGTTATGTTGGGGTTAATTTTAACCACAACATATTTGAGATTAAACAGAATCACACTGCACAACGGTGAATTGGCAAAAAAGTACCAAGTTTAACCTGACACGATAAGAATGTCCAGCTAAACTAGGTGATACGTACCTGAAAAGCAAATGTTTTGCACTTGGATGAAAACATTGATGCATTGTGGGTTTGGTTAAACTCAGGCAAATCAAATGACTTGCGAACCCGTGCATTCAGCACAGGCACAAAGTGAAAGAGTCACGGAATAAATATATATTGGATTGGTTGGTCACCATTGTCGTGGCATTACAAGAAATGAGGCTAAATGTATAGCCCAGCGTGGTCCAACTGCTTTTGACGTACGGGCCATTTTACAAAAACATGACAACTTGTGGGCCACGTCGACAAAATGATGTATAAAACAACAGGGTTCACAAGATTTAAAACTAAAAAAAGAAGATAAGTGAGTGCGACATTGAAATTATTACACAATAGCAAATAGCAATTTATTACAAATCTCTATCAGTGTGATGCCTGTGATCGAGGCTTCTCTGACACGATGGTTCCTTTATCAATACCAATGTTAGTTGTAGCAAGTCGGAGACTATCGTCCCGTGTTCCGCTTGCCATTCGATTTCTGTTTTTACATTTCCTTGCTTTATCGTAGAAAACGTATTCTCACACGTATGTACTGTATTTCCAACAACATTTTTATTGCGAAATCTTTCAGTTTGTGAAATCTATCTTTACTGACTAATTTCCAGAGGCACTCTACAGTCTAGCCCAGGGGTTTAACCTTTTTCATGCATCGATCCATTTTGCAACCCCATTTAACCTAACGACCCTCTTCTGAAAATATCCAGTCAGGCATATGAAATGCAGTTGTGTTTGCGCAATAGAAAATCACAATGACGAAAAAATAACGTACGATATCACTATGGTGAACAAATACTGATTTATTTAAATTGATGCGTATGGCAGCATCAGTGAGAGACCCGTGCCATATACAAATCACTCCATAGCACAACTCATTGAACACTAGAACAACTCGCAAGTTAGCTACCGTAAACACAGCACATTCTTCTAATTTACAAACACAGCACAACAAAGTCATTCGTGCATTGCCAAACGCAACAGTACTCTGTACTGTGATGGTCGTAATCACACTTAAAACAATTTTGACTGAAAAAGTAGGCTGTGGGGTATCATTTTTGCCAGGCGATCGTATCATTTAGGCTACCATGAAAAGTGGTTCCATATACGAAATATAAAATCTAGAAACAATTATGAATATTTTTATCAGAAGCTTTCGCGGTCCCAGAAAAATGGCAAACGACCCTCACGGGGTCGCGAGCCCAGGTTGAAAACCACTGGTCTAGCCTAACGCCGTTAATATTATGCATTTTTATAAGGTGTTATGCTTACTCTAATTAAAATTACCTATTGCAACACATACGCAAAACATGACCAGCAAAGCTCACAGGCCTTAAAAATGCGGTGCGCGGGCTGCATGGGGCCCGCGTGCCTGTAGTTGGACCCAGGGCCCCGACAAGGGGTGCGGGAGGAATGCTCCGGGCGGAACTTTTCGGGGGGGCGGCACTTTTGGTGAAAAGAAGGAATAGCATTGGTCTTTCATGGTCTGGCGGCACTTTTCGACTCTCCCCGGGGCGGCACCTCCCCATGTCGGGGACCTGATTGGACCGCACTGGTATAGCCTATTTTTTATTTCTACGCAAGTCCCTAAGTTTTGAGTTATAGGCCAATATGTAGCTAAGTCAATATTTCTCCAACGTTTTGATTTAAATCCTGTTTACTAATGGTTGAAGACAGTCTTTCGAAAAACTGCCAATCCTAAACTAAAATTACGTCTCCACACCAGTTTTGCTTTTTGCTTTCGGCAAATACTTCGCAGAGATTTGCCTGCAAATGCAACTTTTTAACATTATAAATTTGCATCTTTAAATTTACGTGACAACCAACGTTACAGCAAAAACTAAAAGCCAATTGCATTTCTGCACGAAACAAATCACGGCTGTACAGTACAGTGGTCTCACACGTGCAGCTGTTAAACTCTTATTGTTTAAAGACAATGACCTTTCTTACAGTATACAACCAGTGATTACTATAAAAATCACTGATACCCCACAGGGTAAAAATGTCGGACAGAAGCAGTTAACAACCTTTCGGGGCTTCTGGAAACTTGCGAAATGCTAAAAAATATTTTATCGAAACTAAAATGTGTAAACCAACATAATCAGTGACACCACACCAAACTCTGTTTCATCATCAACTTGGCTATGTATGGCCTACCATCTAACATGTAAAGCTCTTCACACAAAACGTGACAAACATCACTTTTATTTTTGGAACCTCTGCAAATACAAAACCTAAAGAGAAAAAAGTGGGGGGACATGGCATATTATGTCCCTCCCGGCTTAAAAAGTGAGGGGGACACGTCCCCCGTGTCCCCCATCAAATTGCGCCCATGGTGGACTGTCGCATCACCCATGCTCAACATTTAAATCAATTGTTTTTGGGAAGCCATCAGAATGCGTAGGTTGAACGAACGCGATGAAGACTATCAGTCAGCTCTCGTACGACTTCGGAATAAAGCTTTACGCTCTGGCTTCTCCCAGAGCATGGTGCAGCATGGCCGGCGTTAGCAAGCTCGGAGCCCGATTGGAAACACTTTTGCGGGGTCCCTCTCAATGGTGTGTAGAAATTTTTGAGGGGATGCATCAAGTAATAATGATAAAAATCGATAATGTTAAAAAAAGACGAGGTCCGAAAAGGTGATGCGAAGCAGTGGCGTGCAGGGAGGGGGCGAACGGGGCGACGGCCCCGGGCATCCAAGATAGGGGGCATCCAAAGAGTGAAATTATAAAAATTTAAATACTGTAAATGATTTTTCCTATTGTAAGGCTACTAAACCATGCTGCATGGATTTAATTTTTCGAAACTTGTTTTGTTGTCAACACTATTTTTTACGTATTCAAATGCGAGTAACTCTCAGCTTCTTAAATACCAGGGACCTATACTGTAGGTGTGCGGGGCACACCCAATAAAAGTGATAGTGATGTGACTTGTTCCAGATCGTGTGATCAAAGGAAAATCACAAAAAGATCGAAAGATAATCAGGGTTGAGGAAAATCCGTTGTTTTTCTCAAAGAATTTTGCGTAACGGAAAGTGCTGCAAGGGGAAATCCTTCTACGATAGAGCAACAGTAAAGGTCACATGCCATGATCACTCAGTCTATGCTACTTAGGTCTGCCCGGTATTACATACTTTTCATCTAGCTTCGATATTTATTTGTGGTGACTATCGCAACATTTCGCCATGTGATGGTATTTGTACCATTACAAAAACATCAACCCACTTACGTTTTTTGTTTTTACAATCCGTTTTTTTTTCAAAAGAAACATGTTTTCGTTATTAAAAAAACACAAAGCCCCGTATTTTATCGTTTACATTGCATCATGCAATATCACCATCTTCAAAATTACACAATAATAACTTGTTATATCTATTATGGCATTCAAAATTGTGGGTAAAGAAATGTACCATATCTTTGTTTCGCAAAGTGTTGTTGGTCAATTCACTCCAAAGTGGTAAGACTTGGCAAGCATGCGCACAGCAAACAGAGAACAGGCACTCCCACACAAACTCTGCAGTATACGTCAAGTTTATGCACATGCCCCACATACCGTTTGGTATTGTCCAACATCAGATACAGCTTGTATACAGCGAAGGCAGAAAAAGTAATTAAAATCAACTAATTTTACAGAGCTGAAGACGATAACCAGTAGAATTTACTCAAACTGTTCGAATTTTTCTTCTCTTTTTGTCAAGTCCTTCAAATTTCGTTGCTGTTCGTTTGTTTCATTGAAAACAACTTTCAGTTAACCGTACAAGTATGTTGCTTGTTTTACTTTTTATTTCATGGTACATTTTTCAAAGGAAAAAAAAGAGTGGGATTTTTGGTGGGTTTTATTTTTCTTAAGTGGGCTTTAAAACACCGGGTGTTTTCTTGGTTAGGTCCAATTACATGAACCGTGAAGATAATTATGGACGTTTAACTGATTTTATGAGTCAAATTTCAAAACTGACCTATTTCAACGTGCTTGATTTGGCTGATTTTATCATGCATCACTAGTTTCCCGTTTCGTTTTTTGTGCTAATACAGTCGCACACCTGTGCTTACAATATGTGCTTCGTTTCGAGCTTCGTTATTAATTAGCAGTTCAGGCGGATTGATCATAACGGCTCACACAAAACCCGTATCTGTTCTTTCCCCTTAGTAACAGTACATATAACAGCCACATAATAAAAAATAAATTTTCTTGCGTACTTTACGTGAATTCTCAAGTCTTGTGTAATTTGCAAGTTTTAAACTGTCAGCCCTGGGTGTCTTCCATGCCCGCTGCATACCTTCTGATTGACTGCTATGCGACGAGACATTCGCGCAGCCTTGTATATTTGCAGTTGTAAACTGCGCTGACGCAGCACTAAGTGTGTTCTACTCCGCTGTTTTAAACAAGCCCGTAGGTAGGATTTAGTTTTGGGGGGCAAAACGCGTTTTTAGTGAGGCAAGATTGTGTTTTTATTATATGTTTTAATCAGGTTTTTTTAAGGCGTTTTAGGGACCCGATTCGGGTCCCTAGGATTTCAAATCGGGTCCCTAGAATCAGAGAAAATTATCATCGGGTCCCTAAAATAAGAGAAAATCGGATCCCTAGAATCAGAGAAATCGGGTCCCTACAAATCCATACCGGGTACCTAACATTTTCCTTAAAAAAACCTGTTTTAATAAAAATTTTTCTGGGAAGAACAAAATATGGGGGGGCACAAAAAATTTGGAGAGCATTGCCCTCCAATTCCCCCCGGGTTTACGGGCCTGGTTTTAACGACACATTGTAGCCTACATCAACGAGTAAAGAGAGTGCATCTAGATATGCACAGGGACGCCAGAGGATGGAGGCATGGCGGGGGAATTGCCCCTCTGACCTTTCAAAAGGGCGAAACGGTGACGGAGGTGTCTTTTGATAACAGCATCATTGGTGATTTCATGTTTTGTCAACATCGACCTGAAACAAATTTATTGCAGCTATTTGCGCACCCAGAAAATTTAGAATGATTTTCTGTAATTTTTGTTATTATTTTTGAGGTCAGTATTGTTGATAACAGAAACAAACATACTTTGTAACGTTTTTTTGTTTTTGATAAGTTTCCATTGCCCTCAACTCTATTACTGCTCCCCTGCCCTACCGCTGCTCCGGCATCCCTGAATATGCACGTTGCGTCAACAAACTTTGCCAAAACGTTGGTTTGGAACCGTGAATGTGAAGTCATATTGTGACGTCACAAACAGCGTAAATCCAGTAGCAAGACCACCATGCGCCACTGCTCAATACTAGAACTTAGAAGGGGGGCATCCAACCAAGCAGTCGCCCTGGGCATCACCAGACCTCTGCACGCCACTGATGAGAAGACCTCTACAGCACAGACTTCAATGGACGGCGCCATAAAACCCAATAAATCAAAGAAATACAACACTCAATACCTCGTCTCCAGATAACTCTCTAACCAGAAGGGAGGTTTTGAGTGTAGTACCTGCAAAGGGGAGGTATTGAGTGCTGTGCTAGTGCATAACCAGAGCTGTAAAATTTGCAGTCGGCTAGTAGCAAAAGATTCCACGTTTTCAGGCCAGGAATGTCAGCCATGGATGACTAATGGCCATAGGCGTAGCCAGGAGGGCCAAAAGGGCCATGCGCATCCAAATTTTTGGAAAACATAGGCACTTTGTGCTTTGAGAGGCGTTTTTCCAAACAAAATAGTGTTATTCGCCTAAAATCAAACATTTTGACCCCCCGAAAATTTTTCCCACCAAATTTTTGGGCTGGCTACGCCACTGCTTATGGCAGTATTCCTTTGCAATGAAACTTAGAAAACTGTGTCCCATCACTCTCGTATGTTGGTAAAACTTCTGTTGTGATTGCAATCGGTCCTATTTGGGCTAAACAGTCGGGGTTATTCCCTAGCATTTCGACTCATGACATCTTGCCAAGTAGCAGGGTCGTTTGCAGAACCGTCGCCAGAAAGTCTTCAATAGGGGGGCTTTACGTTTGTTCAGGGTGACTTGACATTCTAAAATTGGCAATACTCCACCAGTTTATAGTGTTTCATATTTCAATTTGGGAATGGGGATCAGAGCATTGTTTGGGGGGGCTAGGCTCAAAAAAGGCAACGGGACTCGTCGTTTGTTCATCTAAATTTTGAACTTTTTTGCTCGCACTCCCTCATTAGATACGCTTGCCGACGAGGTTCCTTCATTGTCAAACTAAACACTTTAGAAACGACTTATATCACCTGCCGTACATAAATTTTTACTTTGACTATCTGGCGGAACACGGTCAGGCTGACTGCCTATTGCCTACAATGTCGCCATCTTCAATGTGGTCACCACATTGTGGTGTAGCATTGAGGCTAGTTCGGTTAAGATACTTGTCCAGCGCAGTGAACGCACCAATTGCTTTTTCTCCACTTCGGTCTTTTTTGCCTTAGCTTTAGCCCTATTTTGGCTGCCACTTATTTTAGGCCTGTCTGTTGGTCTTTGACTCATACTATTAAGCTTAGTTACAGAAAAGCATTTTCCTAAATAGCCCAAAATCAACTGTTAGAGCCAAAAAACAAAACACCAGTGCGATATAACACCTGCCTATCACTGTATAGGCCTAAACGTGGAAATGGCTATGGCTAAATCATGCATGTGCAACCTTTTTCACTGGCGGGCCACATCCGAATTTTGGAAAGTTATCGCGGGCCGCATCAATTTTTATTGGATGAAACTTTATTCATCCTTTAACAAATTAGTTTTAGTTGTCACTCAACAGATATGGAGTATATAGTGTAATTTTGTCTGTTTCAAACTACCAACTACATGCCGGCGACAGGCTTATTGAAAATCTGCGAATGAGATGAGACATATGCAAAATTACTGACAGTCTCAATGGCTACATTTCGCGACAACAAACAAGCGTTATACGGCATTTTTAGTATGTTCTTACAACTACTAATCCATCGCAAAACAGCATCACTATTCATGCAAAATTATTGTATACGTTGGAAGCAGCCAAAGAAGCAAAAGTTGACACTCTCATGTTCACACAGGGTTGCCAGATCAACTTGAAATTTTTTCAAGGTCATTTGTTTTTCGAAGATACTGTGGGCTACTTTCATGGGCGTGTGCAGGAGGGGCGAATCGAGCATTTTCCCCCCGGCAATTGGAACTAAGAACCAAAAATTTATAGAAAATCTGAAGTCGGCATCTCGATTCCGATGAAATTGATTTAATTCTTGCAATAACATTTTATTTACCGGCATGGCATAATACTGCACAAGAGCCAGAACTGAAGATGTGTTAATATACGAAACTAGTTGTGCAAATAAACTGCGACATGATTCGCTTGTGTGCGTCACTGCTGCGGCCATTACTGCTGAATGAAAGTCAAACTCGAATCGTCGCAAAAAGATGAAAGCAATTCCAAGCAGGAGATTTTCTCAAAAATCTTGCTGCAAAGCAAAGCTCCTCAGCTTCACTGCTCTAGTGTGATGCAGTGATGAGCTTGCAGTTCACTCATGTCCACTCCTTCGTCTGCAGACTCAGAACATCATGAAACTGGCGAGCGCATTGCTCTGCTGTTGCTCTTTGTTGCGTAACAATAACATGGCTACGAATCTTCAAATGTTCAATTCAAGTTACGATTTACGATAGTTAATGCGATATGCCGCATGTGACTGTTGACCTCACGCATCTTTGACAGGTGATGCAGCAATACAGTGACTCAGTGGCGTAGCCAGTTCAAAGTTTTTGGGGGACCAAAAAATTTGGAAGGGCCAAATGTTTGATTTTAGGCGATCAACAATATATTTTTGGGGATACCGCTTCTCAAAGCGAAAAATGACTACTTTTTCTAAAAATTGGGGGGGCACGCCCTCCTAAGAGACGTTGTTTCATACTGTGTGGAAAGAAGCATGAGTGAACCTGTAGCAGTGTTTCCATACGTTTGAAAAATCCATTATAGTGTGAGATTGTGAGTGCGACCAATGTGCCTGAGTGAATAGCTTAATCAAGCTACGCTAACGCAGGCTTCTTTTCACACAGCATAAAACTACGTGGCTTGTTAGATATACATCAGTGAAAGACTTGTGGGAATAAGTCTTAATCGTTAAGGCTTAGTTCTGACTTCTGAGCGAGTACTAACTGCAAAGCTATTTTGGCTGTGGCGAGTTTTCATAATTCATCTGCTCATTTTACGCCTGCGTGGTGTTCTAATTTTAGTATGTAGTCAGATAGTCGTGTCAAGATAGAGATCCATTTCTCATTGCTTGAAAGTTTTGCGAGAGTGTCTAACTTCCATGGTTTTTTACCGTTAATGGCCGTTGATTAAGACTTATTTGTAGAAAGTGGTCTCAAAAATGGGCATGAGGAAGTTCATGAAAAGAAAAAGCATTTCTGATAGGCGAAGTGTAGTAAACAATTCGGACAAAAGATTTCAGAAGTGAGTTCTGTTCAACATATTAAAGACTAATGAGAGAACCGCAAACGTATTTATTGATAGTTCAAGTCCATTTCAGACTCAGTTTCGTGAATATGCGCCAATTCAGCAAAATCTGTAAAGGATGACAGAAAGTACACCGTTGTGGCAAATTGGTACGCCTATACAGCTCCACTTGAAAAAGATTTCAAAATAAGTGCGAATAGAGCGCGTGCTTTCATGGGGCATTTTCTTTGTGGTGTAGAAACAGTAAAGTGCTTTGTAAACATCCGTTTGCATTGCAACGTCAGCAAAATGAAAAAGATAGCAAAATGTCGACGTTTCACTCCCTGGAAAAATTTCTGCGGACGCCAACGTCCGCAGAAACGCCCGTGTCACCCTTTTCAACAAGCTTTGACGCAAGCTTTGACATCAAGCTTTCACGTATGCAGACGCCCATGTCACTCTTCCAACAAGCTTTGACGTATGGGTAAGTCAGGTTAAGCCAGGGGTCGGGAACCTACGGCCGCGATCTGGCTCGCTTAATATTTTGTCTACACGATTGTTACGAATGAAACTCTGTAATTTTTCATCTACCAGACTACAAAGCCATCAACAACAGTACCATGCAGCACCAGAAGTCGCATTAACAGTAAGAAGCATGTTATTAAAGAAAAAATTCAGACATTTGCTATTGTTTAAAATTGCTGGTTTGCTTAAAAATGCACACGTTAAGTAAGTTACTTACATTAAGTTTTGAAAAACATAGGTGTAGGAGCAGGGAAATTTTGGGGGGTGGGAAGGATTTTTGCCTAAATTTCCCCAAACTTGATCGAAAAATACTCCAAACAAAATGACCTCCAAAAAAACAACTGCATTTCTTTTCATGTTGGGCGCATTTTTTCAAATCAAAGCACTTCAAGCACCATTTTTGCCCGAATTTCCCCTAACTTGTCCGAAAAGAACTAAATTAAAACATTACCTCCAAAAAAACGTTTGCACTGTTATTTGGAGTGCTATTTCTGTAAAATCGAAGCATATACAGCGATTTTGCGAAGGTA
>Ga0210059_1004603_pt1 | contig 22292 bp, 14 predicted proteins | sample Ectturendosymbi2_FD_188042 | JGI IMG/M metagenome (GOLD analysis project Ga0210059, IMG submission 188042) | Ecteinascidia turbinata endosymbiont from Florida, USA - Sample 2 (SPAdes) (version 2) | ecosystem: Host-associated > Tunicates > Ascidians > Unclassified | place: Key West, Florida...
TAAAAAATTTGTCCCCCTCTCAGAAAACTTTTTGCCCCCCCTGGTGTCCCAAGCTGGTTACGGGCCTGGAAGTCCAGCAAACGTTTAGTTTTCCTTTTTCCCTGCTGAGACATTATCAAATGCCTGAATGCTTCTATGTGAACAACTGCGGTTTTTGAGCTCGTGTAACAGTTTTATCATGCTACAGAAATTGCTAATGTAGCCATTGTGGTCAGCGCTTGCGCTGATCAGCCTTAGCAGACAAATAAAGACAATTGTTTCGGATAGTGACCTATCGCGGAACACAATCTTAAACATGCGTAGTGGATGGAGGGTCTGCAAAAAGTGGTGAGGTGGTTTCTGGACGCAGACGACAGCCCTAGTTCTCACAAAAACATAATTATTACTTTTTGACCCATTTAAAATGTTCCTTGAAATTTGCATGCAAATATATTCCGTGGTATTTTCATTCAGTCGACAAATTAACAAGCAAAAAGTATGCGAAAACAATTAATATCCTTTGCGCAGGTGATAAAGTTTTGCGCTTGATATTTTACCAAACTTTATTACCTGCGCAAAGGATATTAATTGTTTTCGCATACTTACGTGCGCCCTTGGTCTTACATTGTACAGCAATCGTCTGTTTTATCAATGTTATTGATTGTCTTGCTTTTGTAAGTTTTATTTGTCGAGAAGATAGTAATGGAAGGATTATGAGGTAAAACGCACCAAAATATCGTCGACTCTTTCGCCTTAAAAAAGGAAAAGTGATAGCGCAACACATGACTTCTTTTCGTCTGGTTTAGGTTTTTGTAGCGCTTCAATACATGCGCACCTCGGGTCGGAAGCCTTTGAATGTTGCTCTTTTGAATAAACCTATGTTATGTTTCAGACATTGTTTGCGCAAAGATCAAGAAAAACTCGACACGCCCTTAGTGTGCTCAGAATATCTCAGTCAGAGTACCTTGACACGCCCACGTCACTGAAGGAGTCCAAGATCCGTTCTGAGAGCAGAAAGTCCGAGAGTTTCCTTCTATCACGTGTCCTGCCGCACAGGATAATTCGCACTGTGACCCACGACCAAGTTTGTTTGTGCACTCCACGTGTCCATTGGGTGGAGGCGGTATAGACGGGCAGCTTGCCTCTGAAAAAAAGGTGTGGCACATATCGGACAACAGTTTACTTTAAACAACAGAAGACGAAACATAAACGAAACGATGGTGCGAGGAAACGTTTCTACTGATTTATTAACAAATTACGTATTAAGCTTTTCAATGGTGCGGAGTGAGAATAATTGCAACGAAACTTACTGGAAGGGTTTTTCATACTGTGTAGAGATAAGTGTACAAGAAGGGGGAGTAGGGGAGCCCTCTAGAAGCGTGACAAATAATTAAACTAAAGACACTGCCAACTTATCTTCAGAGAAAACGATTCGAGCAAAATTTGACCTGCTTATCGAAATGAGATGAGCTACGAAGGTTCGTGAACAAGTTTAAACCTACTCGCTTACTATGCTCAAAACAAGCCAGGGAGAAAATCGTACTCAACCGGCTTAGTGATGCAGTTGGTTGAGCGCGCGCTACCAAATCTGGCTGGGTTCGATTCCCGATCGGGTCATACCGAAGACTTGCGTTCTGTCCAGCCTCGTGCTCGGCATCAGTGGATGCTTGCAAGGAAACAGTCACGCGCGGTGCTGCTATGGACTCGCCACCAGTGCAGCATTCACTGCGAAAGTAGCCGCGTGGTCCACGGCGCAAGTAAGTGGGGGTGGGCGCCGCAGGCCACTCGTGACACTCCGAAAAAGGAGCGCAGGGAGTACAAAAGCGAGTATATCTAAACTGAACATCTTACTCAAGAACATCTTACTCTGACGAAGAGAAACAGTCTGTCGCCCCCCAGTGGAACCCATGTTGCCTGCAAGGGAAATTTTTATCAAATTTGTTTTCCGCTGCTTCTCACGTATATGCAACCGATCAAATCCTGCAAGTTTACCGTTTCCTGCAAGGTAGGATACAATCAACTTTGTAACTAATGTTTCTTGTTGTGATGTAAAATTATGCAAATCTCTGGCAAACTCACCAGCGCTAATTAATACGTCATTTCCGTTGCCAGGACCGAGATTTGTTCCGGATCTTCCGAGGATGGCGTTTTCAGTTTTATCTGAAAAAACAAAACATTTGTTCTTTGGTTGTAAACAGATACACAACTAGGGAAGCAAATCGGGAAAATGTCCCGAACTTTTTCGAAAAAAGTTTTATATTTGCCGAAAAATTATTTTTAGTGGATGTCCATCGAGTTTTTCTATCAGCTGCTTTTTTGAAAACTTTTGGATCTTTTGGGGGCGTAATTTTGGCCTTATTGGCCTGAAATTCAGTATGTCGACACCTGAGTTATCTTATGAACCCAGTCAGTACTTTTGCTTGCTTATGGGCACATTCTTTCTAAAAAAGCGTGCAAACCTTAAGTACTCTGTCAATGCAGAGCCTTAAAGCCGATCGCGGACAATGTTTGCCCAAACAAACGTTAAATATCATCATTTGTCGTTTGTGGAAAATACAATTTTTTGGTAACTATTTCAGCTCATAAACTTCTGCTTAATTTCCAAGGGCTCGGGATCAGTGGAAAAGTTGAGACATTTTATTAGTTTCCTTATGAAGTTTTGGAACAAATCGTATTATGTGAAGTGCATTGGGTCTTACGAATAATTATCGTTCCATGCTTTGAATGTTTGCTTCAAGGTGGTTTCGAGACCCTTCGCCTTTTTGTTTTATAGCGCTTGCCCTTTGCGATTTAGCCTTCGCCGTGTCCCTCAGTCGAACTAATTTTTATCTTTTCTAATTCGTTGTTTTTATTTCGGAGTATTTTTCTTGTATTTATTTCCTCATTTCCGCGCAGTCTGACATTGTTTCATCATCAGGGGAGCGACCGCTGACGAGACGCAGCTCCTTCGACAGGATGTCTGACAAACAGCCTGCACGTTTCCAGGAGTTGTTTGTAGCAAGGCGTCAGTTTGAAAACAAACCCTGAGGTATATTCCGCATAAAATTGAAGTCACAGAAACCAGGACGGGGTTTCGTAAGTATTGCGTCACATTACATAGCAATAGGAGTGAAATTGTAGTGGTGATGGAGAGCGTGCAACGCCTCAAAATTCGACAACATATACTGTGATCACTAAGTTCAAAGACATTTACATGTGCCCGACCATTCTACAACAATCTGCCGCAAAAACGCGACATGTCTCACTTTTGGACAGTAGTTTGGTGCAGTGGTTTGAAAGCATAGCAATAATACTGCAACGTATGCGTAAAATACGAAGTTTTTTGGGGACGAAGTCTTGTATTCAAATGCAGCGTATGACTTTCTTCTACAGGTTGAAAGTATCGTGCCGCTGGATTAGGCTACATTGTTTTGAATTAAACGAAGTCTACCAAGTGCTTCCCTATTTCAAACAACAAGCAAGTTGGAACCTTGTACGTTGTATCAACAGACAATCGGCCAATACCCATTTGTCAACCAGGCTGTTCGGGTGGTTACGTTTTTTTGAAGTATGGATAATTCAAAAGTAAACACCCGTCTAAAAATATGTTTAGAAAAGTAGATAAATTAGAAGCTCGTTTCTAAGTGCAGTCTGTTGGTGTCGCAACAGCATGTTGAACATGTATACAGAAATGCCTTGAATTTACCGGTAACTCTGTTCAAGCTGACAGGGAACAAAACAGTTAAAGTCATTTTGCATGCCACGATATATTAGCTGGTGACGGGCAGAGTTGTGGTTGTAAATTATTTAAAGCCCGTATTTTTTAAAGATTGTGTTTCTTTTCCACGATGAGAACGACCTCAAAAAAACAGCTGATATAAAAAGTTGCACCTTTGCAACCTGCAACCTGTCTGCCTGAAACACCACTTGTTCTTTGATACATTATTTGAAGCCCGATTACAATTACATTTTGAACCTAACGCTAATTGTCAAAAATCAGTGAGTCCTTTATTTAAAGCACGCTACCTTCACCAGAATTTACAATAGGCCTATAGTTTCGTTGATAACGAAACCCTTCCTCAACAGGATCTTAATCTTACATCAGGTTATGCTCAAATATAATATTGAGGGAAGCTGTGCGAAACAAGAAAACTGTGTTCTTACAAGATCTAGATATAACAAGCAAAACATTACAAACCCATACGGTCTACATCATCGATAAGAGTAAGATCGCTGAAAATTTCGCTTTTTATTTCATAAAAAATAAGATCCATATGTAGATAGCTTTGGTTCAAACATTGAACGCTTTTTACAAAACAAGAACTGCGTAAAACGAACCACCTTGCCTGAGCATCATCTTACTTTGGTAGCATTGGTTGTTTGTAGAGTTCCAACAGCATCCAAGGTCTATGCATGACTTCCGTGGCATTCCTTTATACGCCCCTTCACATGTATCCAATGAACAGGACTGGCTGGTAACAGGAATACCTTAAATGATGAAAAGGTCTGTGAATTCTACGAGTCAAATATACCTCGTAAACAGAGGAGCACAGCCAGTGGAAAAGAAACATGTGACTGTCCACTGGAATTGTACTTCATAAATACTGAGAAGGGTAGGAAATGCGGAAAGAACGTCTTACATTTTTCTTGCTTATGCCATTCAAGATCACATCATGGAATCTTTTAAGTAATAATCTGCCCGGTGTTAGCTGAGAGGTAATAAATCTAGCAACAATTAACGCAGGTTTTCTGAAGTGGACTCTTTTTTAACTAAATTCTAACATCTCTCTGTTACTGCTTTGTAGACCTTCAGAAAATTCTTATGTCGACATTGAATAAGAAATGAATACCAGCCCGCGCACAAAAAGACTCGTTTCTGAATTACTACCCAAAAATATCGCTATTTAGCAGCATTTCAGTTACATCAGAAGCAACTTCAATTTGTAATGTAACTTATATGTTTTTTTAGTTGAAAGGAAGACATGGGGACAATTTCATTAGCCACTGTTTTTGCCCTGGTCTATAGTTTGCATCTGTGCTGCAGTCTCGAGAACGTTTGCAGTTGTGCACCAGCCGGACATCAGGCATAATACAAGATCACTAGTTGTACCAAACTTGTAATATTAATCAAAGCACGACACTGCCAAATTACTCACGTTTATAGCATTGGCCATCCTCAGAGTTCCAACAACACTTCAGACTTAAACACAAGCTTTGTGGCATTCCTTTGTAGGAAATTCTACACGGACTGGATGAACATTTCCCTGTAAAATATTTGATCTTGATACGAAGTTGATGATGGCAGTTAGAAAGCTTTGAATTAGCATCGATATCAGGGCAAGTGCGATTTTTTTTCGATAGTACAAGCAGCAGTTGTGTGCAGCGAAGACCTTGCTTGAGGTGCGAATGCCAGGATCGTCTCGGCATCGTAGGCGTGCCCAGGGTGACAATTTCTAGCATATCTTGTCGTTTTGTGCTTTGAGAGGCGGTATCCCAAACAAATACTGTGGCTCGCTTAAAGTCCAAATATTTGCCCCCCAAAAATTTTGGGCCGGCTACCCTACTGCTTGGCCTTCGAATTTCTTAGTTGTAGGCTCCAGGTCGCCTTTGGCGCTGGACTGCTCCGAAGCTACGACCCCTTCCCCCAAGTCGTAACGAAGTCCTTGTTTAAAGGGATATACGTAGAAAAAACTAAGGTCACCAAAATGAGGCATGTTTGGGTTTATTCGAAAAATTTGGATTTATTCGCAAAATTTGGGTTTATTCGCAAATTTATAATGAAATGCCGTATTTGTAGCATTTGGGGGCTCTCACCAGTACGGGCCCCGCCTACAGTAATAATGGGCTTTCAGGAATGCTTGGTGTAGCCCTGCCCCGATGGGATGCGAGGATGGTGCGGTAGTTGCAGTGCATGCTTTAAGCTGGGTGGAAGCACAACGGTTCAACAGTTCCTTCGTTCCTTCTTTTCCTTCACTTGTTCTTTTTCTTACGAAGTGTTCTTCAGTCTCTTGTTTAGTTCGTTGCGAGTTGGAATAATTGATTCGCGTGAGGCCCAGTTTGTTCACAGTAGAGTGAAAATCCATCAATCGCCGAAACTAGGGTTTGATGCCTGTAAGTACTGAACCAAAGGCATGTGGCACAATTTTCATCATTTTGGTTGAAATTTGTTTATTTTTGTTCCCTGCGAGTGATCACAGCGTTACTCACATCATTTTAGCATAAACCAGAGCGCGACAAACACTGAAGCCGGTTAATGTTATGTGTTGTAACAACCAGAGCAGATCTGACAGTTCTGATTGATGTTTTCATGTATTTTCATGAAATATTTAATCTTCTGCTCTTTCTGATTTATTTTTGTAATCCTGCCATCGGGCAACGAAGAATCTACCATGAATAAAATTTTATAAATTAGAGAAAATACCGAAACGCGAAGGAAAAAGATTTGCTCAATCCTTTGGCTGCCTCCTCGCGACATCCTTTCCACGGCCAAGTCACAGCGCTCGTGAGCTTTGTTTTAACATCCTATAGATTCATGTAAGGAGGCATGGAAGCAAGCTAGACCACAAATCCAGTTCCCAGTGACGCGCGATGCCTGCCTCCCCCTGGTTCGGAGCTCCCTGAAAGACTCTGGGCAACCCCTAAACTGACCTAGGTCTGTAATGGACCGCTTCGGTGCAAGAATGCACCGTAGGGAACTAAAAGACTCGGCCAGACGCGTCTGTGGCGCCGAGGAGCGGAAATCCCCCACCTCATCGATCCTCGACTACGCCATCCTTCGCCATTCCAACCGTCTGGAAGGCCTGAAACTTCCCAACATCAACAACTTAAAGAACTTGAGAAAACCAGTTGAGCCGCTATTCATAGGCAGAAGATATTTGTCGTTTAACTTCCGTTCTCTGTGTTTTAATGTTTTTACTTTGTCTTTTTTTTATCTGCACTCGTGTCGAATGACCACGCAGAGTGGGAATTACATTCGTGGTGTTTTTTCTGACTCCACCATGCTACTTTGCAAGTGCAGATTGCACCAACTGTTGGTTACCGCCGACTTGTAGTTGGTGGTTTTGCCCACTGCGTTGATGAAGCTCAGCCGACAGGTCGATCGAAGCGTTGCTGTAGTTTTATCGGTTTTTGTAAAGCAGTAGTAGAACCTAGTTTATAATACTAAGCACTACGTTCAATAATGTTTCTCAAAAATCCAAGTTCATTTTCTCAAGCTGTACAAGCTAGATATTGCTGCCCTTACGGATAAACTACAGAACTTGTAGCTGAGTTTGAAACAACTGAACCTAAAAACAAACAAGTACAACGCGACCATAAAACTACTCAGAAAATATGGTGAGAAAGTTTTTGGGAAACTTTGCGCAAACTTTACCATTCATCACTGGAAGATCGTATCCAAGCTCCCCAGTAAAGTTCCGACCAATTCTTCCGAGCTGAGGCACAACGTTCAGAGCTGAACAAAGCGAAGTAAAACTGATTATGATTTGAATAACTTTGATTTAGACCGGGTTTCTTGTATCATACTTAATTTAACAGTAATTTTGTTAAAGAAGTTGTGCACTTTCTGTATCTTCGGTGTGTGATGTATGTAAATAGGAAATGACTCGAAAAAGTGATATTTTGTTGAAAAAATAAGTCGTTCTTGTTTTCATTTTCGATTTAAAAATACGTCCATTCCTTGTCATGTTTACGCACAACCAGAGGCCAAGCGTTATCTTCATCTCAACTTTTTTGCAGAGTATGTTGATGAGTACAGTATGCGGCCAAACTGAACAGTGAAGTGAACAAACAACGGGCAAGCGGCTGTGAACCGGAAATAAACGTAATTCAACTCTGATAGTCGCTGGTGAAAAGTCCGAAACCCGTATTAAGAAAGAGGCGTGCGTAGCACGTGTTTGTATTTTAGCATTTTTTATGTGTAAGTTTTGTGAAGGGGAGGTGACCTTGAAATGAAAAAACAACAAAACCTGAATCAACTCAGGTGAAAAAATTCGAATTGAGGAGGAGTTTGGCAGAAGGCATCTCATCTTTGCCAGATGGGAAAAGCAACTGGAACAAGTAGATTGCGGCAAAACACTCAGCAATCTACAATATCTTGAAAAGATGTTCTTTGGTGTCAGAATCAAACAGTGAAGATCGGGTGGGAAAGAGTTTGTTGTAAGTTAAAGTTTGACGTTTTACGTTGGGCACCGTAAACGAATCCGTGACAGCAAGTTGGCAAGGAAAGGGTAGAAATGACTTGGTGTGCGGTTCTATACAACTGTGCCAAACTTACCCTTGTAACAGGAACCTGTGTCTTCTTCGTATATGCAACCTCTTCCTTCGCAGACTGACCGGGGAGCTCCTCGGTAAAGGTTTGGACAAAGATCGCGTGACTCTGAAAAAAGAAATTTAAGGTTTGAATCACATAAAAAAGCGATTTGAGAACGAAATTATTGAACAAAAGCCATGTAAACTTCATTTGTTTAATAGCGTAAAGATGACTAACTTTTGTAACAGTTGTTATCTGTGGAATTCCAGCAACAGCCAAGATCTTCGCAGGAACTCTGAGGAATTCCTTTGTAGGCTCCTTGGCATGGAATCATCGAACACTGATTACTGGTTGCAGTCGGAAGAATATCTTTGAATATCAAGCTCGTTAAAGTATCGTTACGAATCAGTCAGCAACTAGTTTCCATACACAAGTAAGTTCTACAATGCTTAACAATAAGTTTGTCACCCTAGAACCAATAACCTCTACAACTCAATGGCACTTACTAGGATCGAAACTGAAGATGTTTCCGTTTCCTTGCAAAAGATTTGTACCCGACCTTCCAAGTGGTTTCAGCCTGCTACTTTCTGAAATCATTATAAAACGTGAGGTCTCTGATGAATACACAATAGTTTTTGAAACTATAACGGATTTTTTATGGGCACACAGCGCAAGATGACGAGGCTCATATACTATAGCTTGCAGGTTACTGCGCGCAGTTGACGCTATATCGACCCAATTATGGAAGAAAAATTTAAGAGATGATTTTATCTTTTTTATTCCATGCTACTGTTTCGACAGTGGCAAGAAAAGACGGTTACCTAAAACTGGCGAAAGTCATTAAAATTTGTCAAAAACCTATGCAACCGTTTAGTCTCCTGCAACGTTTTCACCTTCATAGCATTTGCTGTTTGAAGAATTCCAGCAGCAACCAAGGTTTATGCATATCTTCTTTGGCATCCCTTGGTAAGAACCTTTACATAAAGTTGAAGAACAGGATGCAGCTGATGACGAAACACCTGAAAATTATCATAGATTACTGAAGGTCACGTGTCCGTAACTTAATAAAGAAATGTATTTGTTAAAAAGGGTGGCGCAGAACTTTTCTTGTAATTGTGTTGTTTTGTCACTTTTCTTGTGATCTACCTTCTTTCTTTTTGGTGGCACAGTTAGCAATAAAGTTGCACTTATCTAACCGTAATAACATGTAAATTAGCTCAACTTGCAACTCAATTACGAACTTCCTAAGTTGCAGAAACTTGTTACCAACGGTAAGCAACATTAACCGCTGAAGTGTCAGAAAACATACTCAGTGGTCTGACATATAACAATAACTTATGTCTATAACCAGGGTTGCGGAGTAGGAGTCGGAGGATTTTAGGTGGAGTCGGATTCCTAAGCATACTAAGAGTTGGATTTTTTATTCGACTCCGACTGCGAAAGTCCACTTGAATCATTTTTACATCGCACTCCAAAGTTATGAATCCTAACTCGTGCCTGTTAGAATGGTACAATTTCGTTTGAAACTTTTATTGAAAAAGAGAACTCTTACTGTGTATCACGATTTCCATTGATTGCTAGTTGCTACGAAATTGTTGACAGCCAAACTTCATTCACATTATGTTAAGGAGTCGGGCGTCGGAGTAGGAAATTTGGAAAGGTCAGAGTTGGAATCCGAGTCGGACATTTTATCTCCGACTCCGCAACCCTGTTTATAGCAAAATGTACTTTGGAAGTTTTGGGAAAATTATCTTAATGCGGGTTAACTCGTCTGGGAAAGTTAACCTTGAACCAACCTGCATTGTGTCGCGATGTAACTATTCCTTGTCTCAATCCTTCCTGAAGGGATGCAGGGCGGGAGCTATTTTCTTGAAGGAAATCTGCAAAACATCATTTCCGAAAGGGTCAATCTAGTAACTGGAGCGCTGTTCGTGCGGGGCCATCGGCCACATTAGATCAGCAAAGAACTGCCTACATTCGTGCGAACGACGCAGGGAAAAAGTTTTTCTCAATCCAGGCGATAAACGTAAGGTTTGGACTTTTCTATCTAACACCCTTCCAGGTAAGTTGCAAAGCAAATACTGGAGTAACTAACGGCATACAGTCAGGTAATAACCTCAACCAAAAATAACTTGTAAAATAACAAGATAATGGTGAATGGGGCAAATGTTTACCCTATTTGCAGTTGAATGCAGCACAAAAAGCTACCAAAGTACAACAGATGTGGTGGAACATAGGCGTAGCCAGGGGGGCCAGGGGACCATAGCCCCCAAATTTTTAGCATATCTAGTCATTTTGTGCTTTGAGAAGCGGCATCCAAACAAAAATACTGCTGCTCGCCTAAAGTCAAACATTTTGGCCCCCCACAAAATTTTGGACTGGCTACGCCTACGATGTGGAATGCATTTATTTGGCAAAAGCAGACGATATATTCTGAAAATGGAGTTATTTGTTCATTCATTCACATCCCATAATTATCCTGAATTAAGAATTTAGCAGAAGACTTCATTTGAATGAGAGATGAAGATGCTTGCTCAGCAGGCGGAAGATGTGCTTTGCATGTAAACGTCATAGTTTCGCATACTTGGCTGTGTAAGGAATATTGGTTGATCTCATTTCGAAGAAACACATCTACAAGTCCATGACGTAATCATATCTTTATGAAATTTACACCAAGAATGAAGAGGAACCAGGTCTCTCATGAACTTCCAACGTGCCATCTGTGATGTTTACTGCTTCCAAGTATAAGGATATTATAGCTACACACATGAAAGAACAAAACTAAAGGTTTGTATCGGTTCTGGTCTCGATGATTCTTGGATTAATATAAGAAACGAAATAGAAGTATCAGACACAATAAACCTGTAGGCCTAACTTGTCTTTTAAAAACGTGCATTCCAGTGCAGTTGAGCGCCGGGTTTCTTCCATTAATTTCTTTTTTTATCCATACATGGACTGGCGCGCATTTTATAAGGTGGTGAAAGATTTTTGTATCAGTTTTGAGATTTGCGATTGCTGTTTGATTATACCTACTTCAAATGTGTTTCAGATTTTCTTCTTATATACCATTTTATTCAAATCAGTTTCGATACTTGTAACGAAGTTCAAAGGATCATCAGAAACGCAAAGACCTGTTTTGAATGACTATGACAGTAGTCCTATGACATAACACACTGCAGCTAATGACTATGACATAACACACTGCAGCTAATGACTATGACATAACACACTGCAGCTAATGACTATGACATAACACACTGCAGCTAATGACTATGACATAACACACTGCAGCTCTCCACACAAGGACGCTGGGGCACCTTGGTATGCCCCTGGGCATCGTTCACACTGCTCTAGACAGCAAATAAACAAAACACGTTTGCAGTTTGCTCAAGTCACCATCATGCTTAGACGCATATGATCTTAACACAACTTACGTCCAACCGTTTCCGGTGGAGACTTACTTTTCATGCATTTGCTTGCTGCTGCCACCCAACAACAGCCCAGGTCGATGCAGGGCAGCTTCGGAATTCCATGGTAGGAACTTCCGCAAGGCTCAGCAGAACATCCGTGATTTGATGTAGAGTTTTGTGAGGCTGAAAAAGATGCAGTCACATTGAAAGCATCCATTAAATCGGGATCGGAACACTCGAATCCATCCCATAGGTTAGAGCAGGGGTCTCCAACCTTTCTCTTAGCACGTACCCCTTCAGCATTCCAACAGATGAGCATGTACCCCCACAACATTTCAACAGATAAATATGTACCCCTTCAGAATTTCAAAAGATGAACAGGTACTCCTTAAATTTCTTATGACAAAATACTTTGTCGTGATTATTGATAGCTATATTTAACAATAAGCATATAATGACTTTTGAAAGTAATATTAACTGATGTATGCATAAATATTTGGAAATAAATAGCACGTAAATAAATTTTTATCTTCTATTGCTAACCTTAAATGTACCCCTTCGGATAGGCAAATATACCCCTGGGGGCACATATACCCCAGGTTGGGAACCCGTGGGTTAGAGATTTTCTTCAATTCTACATTTCGTAGACATCTCAGAGTTATTAAATTGGACATTGCCCGTGGCTTATCCATCCCAGGTCATCTGCATGATCCCACAAAGTATGTTCTTGGTTATGCCAATGCCAGACAAGTAGATGCCACTGAATCATATTCGCAGATACTCGAGGTTTAGGTTTTTTTCAGCTCTTATCACTTAAATCCTGCTTTCCTATTTTCAAACTCTAGAAAACTTCACCCGCTCTCACAACATTAATTCTAACCTGTACCCCGTTTTCTTTGATTCACCATCCGCTATCTATCAATCCCAGAAGTAGAACAATAAAAAGGGTGACGTAACAACGAGTAGCTTTAGGTGCTTGTGGCTTAACATCAAATTAATCGTTTTTTCAATCCATGTTTTAATGCATTTTTTTTGAGGAAAGTGTTAGGCACCCGGTATGGATCTGTAGGGACCCGATTTCTCTGATTCTAGGGACACGATTTTCTCTGATTTTAGGGACCCGATTTGAAATTCTAGGGACCCAAATCGGGTCCCTAAAACGCCTTTAAGAAAACCTGTTTAATGTAATATTTCCTTCAAAATGTGAGGTATAAAGGATGGTAAGCCTCCGGATCTTCTCCCTTTGAGACCGTAATGACCATAACAGGTCTGGAGACGCGTTTCGAGACCGGAACGGAGTCTGAAGACCTCATTAGTAAAACATCTATTACACTAGGAAAAGATTCATCGCACATAACGTCTGTCGAACCTACAAGATTACACCCACTGGTTCCACGCAAACCACCACCGCTGATCGCCGTTTACCTCTGAGCTGCATATAACTCTGGTCATACATGAGCAGATTCCTCCAGCCCGTGGTGATTATCATCTTTCAAGTCACTTAAATTAAAATAAGAGTTCCAAGCCGTTTAGTGACTACCCTTTCTCAAATGTTATGCTTTGCTTGTTTTTGTGTATCAAAATATATTCAAATGCGTTTGTAATCAATGTAATCATCATATTCATTGTAACCATCGTAATAAAACATAATTTATAATCTCGTCCTTTATTTGTTTAAAAAAAACAACGAAGTAACGAAGCAGGTTGTAATCTTTTACATTTAAGTTCGGAATATCCAGTTGTTTCTCCTCGTAAAAGCGCCCGAGGCTGTCATGACGTCAGTGATGATGATCAAAAGTTTTGTTATGATTCAGAGCTCTCGTTCCCATACCAGATCGCAATTGATTGTCTGTTACGTTTTCGGTGCCTCTGTGTGCTATGCACGTCGCCTTGCTGTGTGAACGAGTAACTATAATAAGAATGAAATACGCAATCTACTCGAGAAAAAAATGAAGATAGTCCATTCCAGTAGTTCTTCAAGTCATTTAATTAAAGCATATGATGTATGTCATCAACTGCGCAAGATGGCGAACCTATTTTTGAAACACTTTGTGAAAACAGTTCACTTTTTGCTGAAATAACTTACGAAAAAAGAACTCATGAAAACGTGATTATTTTCAATCTGTTGGATATCACACTTTCTACACATTATGAATTGACCTCCGCATGTATACATCTAGCCTGCAAGTTACCATGACAACGTTGCCAAAAACGGAACATATTAAGCAAGCACATGGCTTCAAACTTTGTTTGAAAGTTTGAAACTTTACTAATTAAATTGCTGCTGGCATAAGGTTAACAAACCCGATAAAGTTTTTATCAACCAGAGAGCTACTTGAAAGCACCATGGTGCAAACCAGTGTCGCTAACAAAAGTTTTTATGATAAAGTCTCCCATGATTTCAAAAGCATTTTTTGCAAAATGTTGCGCGAATGCGCCGTTTCCACGACAGTCAGCGCCTAGAATAGTTATTCGTTACATGTGTGGGTGCAAGTACAACCTAGGCAGAACTCGTTTCATCGTCGTACTTAAGTCGTCCTTTTGTATCTCGGTGGCCAACATGCAAGCCTTTTGTTTGACTAGGACTATAGATTATGTTATCTGACCAAGTTTAGCCAATATTAATTATTCCAAGTGATCGAAACATCCAAATTTGAAGACAAATGTCGTGTTTTCAATAAACAATAGACTGAAGGGTATTTCTTCCTCGACGTTGGAGTCAAAAACGTGTTTGATCAAGTGACGTGTGGTCGACGCATTGACTTCCGAGACTAATAGTTGCTTCGAAACCGAGACTTTGTCAAAAGAGCCGAGGTGAGACCCTGAAGTTTCGAAACAAAATTTGAAAACTTGTCCAAAACTTATCTTTATTTGGAAATTGTTGCCCGCCTCCATTTCCAGTGCTTTAGAAAGACATGTGAGTGTTTTATTTTGAGTGCCCATGCCAACCACACTCAGCATGAAAACCTTGTCTTTGTGGAACCGCAGGTTAGTCACTGGGTTTAGTTTATTTCTTCGGATATTTCAGAGCGGGACCAGAAAAAAGGTGATTAGTTCTATCTACATCGGCGCTGATTGAATTTCATCCAAATACCCCAAATTTTTGCTTTTTTCTTACCCGGCCATAACAGTAAACAAGGTGAGCAGTATGAACTCTTATTTACACAGGCCCGTCGCAAGGTTTTGGTTGGTATAGAACGGCAAACATAAACACGAAAGCTACCTTCTACGAAAGGCCAAGAAAAGGTCATCATTACCTACGTATGAGGGGAGGTCACCAATTGCATGTCATATGACACTACCTGCCCCCTGGTGACAGCTCTGCATCAACAAAATCGCTTTTCTAAGCAAAGTATGAAATGGTATTTCGAGCAAAATCTCGTGTCTAAAACAACGTACTTTTATTATCGGTCAACAAGCGTTAACATGAAAATAATAATTGATAGCAGATCTGCAGGAAGACACTGTGGCTCCAGTGGTGGTCTTAGGGTTGGGGGATCCGAGGCAAGGCTGAAAAAGGGGGCTCTCTGATGACACCATCATACCCAGCCAACCGTGATAAGACTTTTTGATCAAATCTACGGAGGGGATATGCGGGCAACCCAAGGATACGTTCCTGAGACTACGGCATAACTGACTTAACAGAAAATGTACAAGGATATTCGTGATACACAACTTTAATATCACTGAAAGTTGGGAAGACAAAGCTAACAACACATAAAGCGATAGCAAGTTGGCATCGCACCCCATTTCTCTAGTTTTACACCTCATATCTCTGCATCCACCATCAATAAACTAGAAAGTTTATAACACACTTTCCCCCCTGAAAAATGCTTGGTTTCCTGATTTTGTTCACAGCCATATCCTTAACGGGCTCCATGAAGCCGCAGACGACAACCAAGCAGATTCAAAACACTAAATTTGTTTTAAATTTCATCCTTTCAATTATATTCAAGAATATGGAATACATAGAAAAGGATCACACCTGAGACTTGTTTTGAAAACTTTGAGGCTGGATGAGTCAAAGCTGACATCATCTTGCATTGACCCTAGTTGTTTGAAAAATGTGCAAAAGTAGCAAATGATTCATCGTATACCTTTTTGCAAACATTGCTACATTACATTATGAGAAGCTTCATTCTCTGATGGTGAAAAATAATTACCATTTGGTATAAAATTTTGCTCTTACTTGATAGAGTCTTATCAGAACTTTTTGGAACAAATTTTAACCTCCAGTTTTTTTTAAGTATTGAAGTTGGTTTGAAGCTTTTCCTTATTTACACATTAGAGATGCTGGTGAGGGCCCTGTGAAATCAGAGTACTTACACATTGCAGTTGCTATCGGGGACATTTTAAAAGCAGAGTACATAGGCATTACAGCGGCTGTTGGGGGCCCGTTTGAAAGCAGAGTATCTACACATTACTATGGCTGTTGGGGGCCCCTATGAAAGCAGAGTACTTGCTTATGATTAGCTTCGGAATATATTATATGAGTGGATGATAAGTTTTTCACCATAACTCAGGAAAATTTACGCGCGAAACACCTCGAGGGGCGGCCCCTAAAGAGGGGCCCGAGGCAAGTGCCTCGCTTGCCTCCGCTTAAAGTACAGACCACTGAGCGGCTCCCCATACTTGTTTTTACAGAGAGTATGATGCACATAAGTATCATGGAGATATGACCTTTGCAATCCAGCATCTCCTTTCCCTGCAAAGATCAAATGACAGCGCACAGAGTGCAAAGTCAGCGACAAAAACTTTTTACGTTAGTGATGAACTGTTAACTAGTAACTATCCCTTCTTTTATGAGTTTGTGCAATATTTGTTTAATTGACTTTTGTAATATAACCTGGGATATTTTTTGATATATTGACGTTTCTGCATGAGCTCAGATTGGCCACAAGAATGTATATCGTGAGTAGCAGTTCAGCGAATCGGTTCATTCCGTTGTTTGATTTTCTTTTCTCACAAATGTAAATTTCCAGGCGGTGAAAATGCTATTCCAAAAATTTTTCTCCGATAGATCATCACAAAATTTTGAATATTTTTCTAACGTTAGATTTTACAAAATTGTAAGTTTTTTTTAAACGTAAACTGTCTTTGCAATAGCGTGAAACGCCTTCAGCAATTTGGTTTTCAAACGTGAGCTTGAAACGTAGCTAAACAAATAAATCATCTACAGGGTCTTTAAATAACTCAAACGATATAAATCACTCCATCACTATGCTGTTCGTCAAAGCAGTCACCATTGTCTGTTCGCCGGATTATAACTACGTCATAATGAACCACCTTCCAAAAAAAGCGCAATTTCCCCTGGGGCGAACTACGCAAACTGTTTCGAGCCGACGACTCCTAACTTTTTTGAACACAACATCGCATATTATACCGTAGCCCCACGGTTCCCAAACAAGTAAGCTTTTAAGGTTGTGTTTAAGTCGTTTTTAAACTGACCTACATAATGCACGTGCTACCAACTTTTTACGCCAAATACTGTTGTTTGATTGCCGCTTCGTTTTGAACGGCTTCACCCCAGTGCTGCGAACCAGTGGTCACACCTAAGTTTTTCTTATCTTCATTTTACAGCCTACTGCATTGGCCTGTCTTTATCAAAACAACCGAGTTATTTAGTGATATTCTCAAATTTTGTGTAAGGAAATTCTTGGCAGACAGAAATCAAAGATGTACAGTGTTACAACAATGAAATGGGGTCTACCAGAAAGTTCTACATTTCTCGCACTGTAGCAACAATGATGTTAAAGATTGATAAATAGTCACTTCTCGCAGCCGCAAGGGTTATTGGAGCAAATGATGCCAGTTGACATCACACAAGCCTATCTTAATTTTGCCACTGTGATAAAATTCCTTTAGCAAATTTACAGTCTTTTAGGCCTTCTGCATTTGAGCCCGATTTTTATGTCAAGCACCACAAGCTTAGCCCATAGACGTCTCACTTCAGAACAATGTGTAGAGAATACTTGTCGACAGTACGCAGATAGATAAGTCAAGACTGCACAGTTAATCATGGACACGCAAGTTGCCCATGTTGGCCACTTGCTGGCATGCCAAGCGTTTTTACGTTTTTTTCTGAGTGCAGTAAACAGAAGATACCTGTGCTACGAGTTGTGATCCACCTTACGCAACTTTTGACCTACAAAGCCACGTACTGACTTCACACCAAAGGCAAACCTGTTTTGTCCACAGCAAAACACTTCCTCCGAACTCCGTGGATATATTTGAACTATAGTTATTATCTAAACCGACCACCAGCAGGTTACAAGGTAAAGTCTAACAACAAGTTTAAACACGTTTTTCCCGAAGAAGGGAATTCAAACTCTGCAAAGCTACAACATGCCGTGGCTGAGCTACCAACGTACAAGCAAAGACATAACCTATTGGATGGCTCGAACAGTACTTCGTCATTATCTTCGTTCATATCACAGTTGCACTATTTCGTTAATGTAGTTTTAAGCACTCACTTACCTGATCGCCTAATACTCAAGGTAGAAACAAATCCAGCTTGCAAATCAATCTGTAAGCAAACCAATAAAACAGAAATGTACAACATCTTGGACCTTGGCACCGACAAACTGCGGCTGACAACTATTCTGTATTAACGTTACTGAGTCACCGTCATCTCAGACTAGTGCTTATAAATGAGCGGCTGCAGAGTTTTTTCCTATCTTGGGAGAATATTGTAAATCGATCACAGACATGTAGTTGCGCAAGGTCGATTTTAGTCCTTCTGACCGCAAGATTTTCCCTTTGTGATATATCGTTACGTTGTTATGAAAGGTGAGAAGCTGCTGTAGTTGCTTATCGAATACTGAAAAAAGACAAAAATGTAGGCTACACTCCCAGTATTTTTCCCTAATAGCAAGTGTCATTCAAGCAAAAAACAAGTGGTTAAAAATGGTTCAAGTCTTTTTCGTTGCAATTTTCATTGCTACGCTGACATGCCCCTCTACATTACCAGTCAGACGCATAAGACTGGCCTTTAATTAGAGCAACCGTAATTTCGCTGTCACAAACAGGGAAGTCGAGCTCGTTAGGTTGTGAATGCAAATCTAAATGCAACTGTGAATGCAAATCTAAATGCAACTGGATTTTGGACAAAGTCCCAAATTTGTCAGATATTCGAGAAGATTTTCGAAACGTTTCGCTAAATATGAGCAATGAGCAAGAAGATCGTGTTTCCCGAACTCGCTTGTAAAAGAATAAATATAAAAAATGACCTTTCTAGCCTTTGTGAAGAAACATTGTAAAAAGAATATGACTAAAAAAAGACATGTCTAGCCTTGCCATAGTAAATGTATTTTGACTGATTTTGCAGCTTTGGAAGTCAGTGTTGTTTAGTTGTCTCAAGAAAACATTTTATCAGAGCAGCTCAACAAATGACACTGAAGGCTGAAAGTGCTTCTGAAAAGCCGCGATTCGACCGCTATTCTGCTTACCCATTCTACCAACGCTTCCTACTGAGTCCTCGAGGTGTTATTCCGCACGTAGCTTTAGTAAGTTGCTCAGCAATTGGCGTCAGCTACTTCTTCAGGTTTAGTGAAAGCAATTATTTGGGAAAGACGTATTTTCCAGTTTTTAGTTGTCGCAACTTGTGTTCATATTTATTCACTTTAATCTTGTGTTTGATAGTTCTCTTTGCTCTTACTTAGGCTTTCAACGTTTCACCCGTAAGATTTGCTTGTAAATTTCAGTACTGGGGATGAGTATTGTCACGCGAAATCGATTTCATGTTCAAAAAAGTTAGCTGATTGATTCGACTTCGTTGTGGAGACTTGTTATTTTTGAACAGATATGTGTAAGTTTGAATAACCGCTAAATCATGAAAGCAGAGCCCAGTTGGCTGATTCCTCTTTGGAAGATGTTATTTGAATCAGATTTTTGGGATGAGGATGCGAATTTTACGTGAAATCGATTTCCTATCAAATAATTTGCCGATCGATTCCTTGTTTACCCCCATTGTTTGGAGTACTTTCTTGAATATATTACATTACAATATTTGCATTATGGCTATGACGTGAGTCTCACAACATTGTCTGTTCCATTGCACATAGATGAAAATTCAACAAACTATATGGCAAAATATATTCATCCAAACGCTGTACAGTACTTAAAATCAAAACAAAAACTTTTTTTTACATGCCTGGCATGGACTCTACGAATACGAAGTAGGTGCCTTGTACTTATAGCATGATCGATTACCTCAGTGTACAATTAATAAGCGCATTCTGCAAATGAAATGCCTTCTTTTGCCCAAATTTTCAAGTGAGTCATTTACTCGTCAACTCTCACAAACCAAAACACGAAGTTACTAGAAACAGTTTGTTGATCTTATATATATTTAATGTTTTTTGTATTCAGGGCCTGCGCAGGGTGGTTTGGTCCCCTTAAGCCCAGGGGCGGATCCAGCCAGTAAGGTTGGGAGGGGGCGATTTCAGTCATAATTGGGAGTCAAGTCTCATAACTGTTTTGCTACTGCAAAAGGGAGGAAGTATACTTCACAACACTGCTGTGGCAAAACAATTAACCACAAAATGGCCTTTAATCGCGAATGTTGTTTTCAGAATTGTACAGAATCATGTTTAATAAAGTTACTGTCGTAGGATAATGAGTTTTTACAAGTTTGCAAAGATGCAAATGTTTTTGTCAACTCAGTCATACCTACTGTTTTTACAGTTTCACTTTCAATAGATGTCATTGCCAGATTTGTTAGTCTTTTATCAAACATGGCTGATCTGTGAAATGTTTTGATTAACTTCAACTTGCTGAAGCTCCATTCAACAGTATTGCGTACAGCAGTGATCGGCAAACTTCCGTTATGATGCCCCCAAGCCCGCTTTCAGTTGTAATTGAAGGCCCGTGCATATTTGTGAAGTCCCAAGTTCAAACTTATGTTGTGTTCAGTTATCTGCAACATAGCAATGCTATGTTAATGCCATAAACCCTATAATAACGATGCCTTGTTAACGTCAAATAATCAATGTTCTATAGTTGTTGCATTAGCCAATGTTTTAACCCATGCAACCAGCGCAGTACTTTAGCCTTTACATACCACGCGGCCCACAACAGTAAGTTGCGCGGACCAATGAAAAGTGCTGAACGGCCCACAACTGGACCTAGACCGTCAGTTTGCCGACCACTGTTTCTCATTGGTGTAAAGCAGGAGTGGTCAAACATTTTCTGCGGAGGACCGCATTGAAACTTTATTGCTACCGAGGGCCGTATATACAGTATAACATTTGTGTACTTCAGTTACAATATACGTGTCAAGATATGAATCATATAACCGGGGGTGCAGTGCTCAAAAAAGAGATGTGGAAACGACGTTCCCACACCAAATAAAAAGGAAGACTGCACCAAATAGTTCGAATAAAGTGAGCATTCGCCTACAAGAATTTCCACACTGGATCTTCCTGTTTCACTGTAGACTTTTGACTAGCAGTGCGAATCTGCGTGTCGCTGGCACATATGTGAGATCGCAGCCATGTTTTAATGCAGAGGTTCCCTACCTTTCTCTGACCATGTACCCCTTTAGTATTCCGACAGATGAGCATGTACCCCTTCAGCATTTCAAAATACAAGCATGTACCCCTTCAATATTTCGACAGATGAACATGTACCCCCAAAGTTTCTTATGACAAAATATTTTATCATGATTAGGGCAACCGATATTTTGATCTAAAAATTTTAAATTTTGACTTTATAATTTAAACATTTTGACTTTATTTTGACCTATAAATTTTCTGCGTTTGCAACTGCAAAATATTTCAGCCTTTGGTGCTGAGGCTAACCCAGAAGCATATTCATGCACTCCATGCTTCGAAATTTTAAAATATTTGGTTGTTTAACTTTGGTGATGATATATTGGTAAGTACATAAATAACTACAGTAGAGTCAAACCTGAGAACATCATAAAGTTGAAACGTTATATGCCAGGAGGGGCCAAACTGCGGCTCGCGAGACGCATGCGGCTCTTCGAACCTTTGCATGCGGCTCTTTGAGCTTTTCGAAAAATTATACATTTGTTTTTAATTTGTTATTTCTATTGAAAAGTGTAGAAATATTGTAAAGTGATAATGTGGTAGCTAGCGTGTGGTACAGTATTACTGCTGCAAATCGTTCCAAAAAGAAATATGATGTCACAGAAGCGTAGATTGCAAATGAATTCGTGTTTTTAGATTTTAATGTTCCGGCACTTTGTAAATTGGGTTTTACGATATGCGGCTCATACATAGAGCAGGTTTGGCCACCCCTGGCATATGAATGATGGATTGGGCATTTACTAAACCAAGTACTGTAAGACCACGTTTCTTGTGTTACCATGCCTATCCTACATACTATTCAATCGGCCAGTGGTGAGCAAAACAGCATTATTACGCCAGAAGTCGCAACATACCCATGATTATTATAGAAGTGCAACTAAACTTGCAAAAGCATCTCAATAACTGTTGTTGTAGTTTCAATAAAGTATCGATGAAGAGGAAAAAACTCTGGTGCAAGAAAATTTTGACCTAACGATAAATTTTGACCTAATGATAAATTACAGGGTGACCCAAAAAGATGCGTACCCATATTTTGTTCGATAAAAAACCCATTTTTTAACGAATGTCTTTTCTGTTGCAGGACGTGATAGGTGAATCTATGGATGATCGTTTGCAGCTATA
>Ga0210059_1004604_pt1 | contig 22289 bp, 11 predicted proteins | sample Ectturendosymbi2_FD_188042 | JGI IMG/M metagenome (GOLD analysis project Ga0210059, IMG submission 188042) | Ecteinascidia turbinata endosymbiont from Florida, USA - Sample 2 (SPAdes) (version 2) | ecosystem: Host-associated > Tunicates > Ascidians > Unclassified | place: Key West, Florida...
ACTTGAATTTTGGAGTCGAGTTCCGGAGGGAAAGTATCCCAACTTCATAACCAATGCCGATAAAAACGCCTCTGTATTTGGATCAACTTATGTATGTGAAGCACTTTTCAGCAAAATAGTCAGAATCAAAAATCAATATCGCAATCGATTGACCGATGACCACCTCAAGCAGCTAGTGAGTACTGCATCCTCTGCAATTATGCCTCGCTTTGACAAACTTATTAAAGCTCAAAGCCAATGCCAAGTTGGACATTAAATTGATTTGTGTATTTTTTTCTTGTTAGTGTTGCTATTTGTTGGTACGTGTTTTCATGCTTTATAATTTTCGTTATAATTACTTCAGTGTTTTTATGCGGCTCCATACGTACTCTGAAATTTGAAATTCGGCTCCGGCACCAAAAAAGGTTGGGTACCACTGCTTTAGAGCCTTTGATTGGCCATCTAGTGTTTCTGGTTTGAAAGTTATAACCAAAAAATCAATAATTAATTGATTAGGGGTTTAATTAATTTGTTGTTTTTGGGCCATAACTTTGAAATTTATTTCAGTTGGTACGTGGTATAAAATTGAGTGCATGGTTTGCTACAATACTAACTGAGATACATCTGGTTTCCCATAAAAATTACATATTTCATCAATAACACATTGAGGAATGAACTGTGAACACATACTGTATTTTAGGGACCATAAGGCGCACCAGATTATAAGGTGCAGTATCAAAAATTGAATGCTAGCTGGGTTTTTTTCATACATAAGGCGCACCGGATTATAAGGCGCATTAAATGAAGCAAAACTTAACAGTCAAACTGTATTCAACTCTTTTACAATGACTCCCAAGTGCCGAAGTCGCCCAAGTGAATGAGTCATCACTGGGAGTTTAATCTGTCATTACATACAAGGGAGTTTAATCTGTCACACATGCCTAATTAGGTAGACACGGATAGAATAAATAAAAGTTGTGTGCTGTGTTTGATTCCGTGTGCGTCAATGTAGTCTGGAGCTCCGCAGAATAATATGATCTGTGGTATGTGCTAGCTACTCTCGGACGTTGCTCACTGCAATTATTGTTGGTTTATTATGCAACACGATGGTCTGTTTACAAAAAAATCATAACTAGCAATTAAAGAGATATCACCATTTACCACATAAAATTGGTTCAGGATGAGAAAGCACAACCAGATTCATGCATTAGGCGCATTGCATTACAAGGCGCACTTTCGAGTTTTGAGAAAATTAAAGGATTTTAAGTGCGCCTTATGGTCCAAAAAATACTGTACAATTATAAAAAATAATGCACCAGGTACAAAGTCACTTTAACATAAAACACTTTTCATTTTAATTTAACTATGCAATTAGTATATTCCATTTTTTCATAACATCTGCTCCATTAGGATCTTCTATATTTTAATTTCATCTTTGTAGTTACTCATAAAGAAGTATATAATTGAATCTAGGAGTACTCATTAGTACTCCTCTAGATTGAGAAGTTGGTACTTCTGAAACAAAACTTGACAGAAGTATTCCTCATTTGAAAAAATTGACAAAAGTAGTTTAGTACCTTAATTATACTGGGGCTTTCATGCAACTAACAATCAACAGTAAAACAACAAGAGTTTCATATGGACTTATCTGAAACTGTCCAATTTTGCAACCTGATTATATACAACATTAGGGATACACAAATTGCATGCACTTTGAAAGTTTTGAAACAATGATTTAGTGACACACTCATAGTATACGCATATCATTAGTAAATTAAATTCAGAATCATCAGAGTAAATCAGCTTTAAGGAAAATTACAACTGAATTCGTATGAGCAAATATATATTGGACGTGCATAACTCAATTATACTGTAGAATAATTGAATCAGTAAACATACAGTAAAGCAGGCCACAAAAATGTGATTTATTCAATTTTGAAAAGCTAGGTGAAGCGTACAAAAAACAGTATGTTTCAGAAAAATAATATTTTAACATGTTTGCTGCCGGTGTACGAGATACTTGTACTTTGAAATCACACATTGAGCTGCTATTTTTATGCCACTTTGTAACTCTATAACTCGCAATCTAATTGTGTTAGAGAGCTGTTCAGACCCTCAAAAGATACCGCAAATCTTCTAGATTGCATTGAAAAAATTGGAAAGTTTTGGATTTCAGGATTTTGTGGGTAACGTCATAAGTGCGGTAGATTTTCGGCCATTTTGGCTCAGGTTAACTGGCTCTGGACATCAACCACTAGAGGAAAAATTTTGACTGAAGTTTTTATTGGAAACTAGGCTATAATCTGAGTCTTTTGATCCTTTGATTAGCTTTCTAGTGATTCTGGTCCAAAAGTTATGGCCTATAAACAAAAAAAGCAATAATTGATTAATTAGGATATTTAATTATTTTGTTGTTTTTAGGCCATACCTTTTGAACCATAAACACTAGAAAGCCAATTGGCAGGGGGAGAACAAGGTTCTCCCCTGGATTTTAAAATTTTATATTTATTAAATTTCAAGTAGAACAAAGTTGTTCTCTTAGTTTTGAGTGGTAAAATGAACTGTTGGCTCCCCTTGCAAAAAAAAACGTTTTGGCCACTCCTGAAAAACCAACTATTTGGGCCCCTTCTGAACAACATCCTTTTAACACCATTGCATGGAACTGCAGTATATACAAATAATCAAACCCACACCTCTTTGTTAATGTATAGATACAATATATTTGCAAATCTTCCCTGACATTTGCAATTATAACCTGACACATTTTGAACAACGTAACAGATTTGGCCCAAAGTATAATTTCTCACTTATCACTGAAAAACAAATTGTCCCAAATCTGCAGTGTTAATCCATTTGTCAGCTCATATTATAAGTAATACTTAACAAATAAGTTAATGTTATTAACTAATGTTTCAGCTAATCTGGTATAAATTTTCTTCAAAATTTTAGGAGAATTTGCTGCTTTCAAGATTGTTTATTTGAAGTAACTGTAAAACAAAATCGCAACAGACCAGTTACAATTACACGAGAATGAAAATTGAACAAAGAATTAAGTTCAAGCAAAATTAAAGTTCGAATTGTCATGATGCATTTGACAGCAGACCTCAAAGCACATTTTACAACCAATAACCATTAGTTTGTAGAATCCCGCACGGGTTGAAATTTTTTGTCCACTCCCGCCCTGCAAAATTTAAACCCACCCTGTCCCACACCTGTAGGAGTTTGATAATTCTTGCCCGCTCCCACCCCACACCTGCACACTTCTAACCCACACCTGCCCTACCCTGCAGGCCATCCTAACCTGCACCCACCCCACCCTGCACTTTTAGTCTCAAACCCACACCTGTCTGAAAACTACTAAAAACTCGTAATGAGGGAAAGTTTTTGTTGCAATGAAATCATGAGAAATATACATTTATTTTTAACAAAAGTTGCAGTGAAAAGTTACATTTATGCACAAGCATTTTGAACGACAATGATTTACTCAAGCAATTTATTTACATGTAATACTAAATATTTCCAAACATTATTTGGGGAGAAATGGTGATCTTTTGCCTACAGTTTGTGTAGCATGCTGAAACTTCACTCCACACTGCATGAAGTTGCTTGGCAATTTAACAATTTGGCCTACAGTTCTGGACTGATGTTTGGCCAGGTCATTTATACAATTGCTTTTAGGTCATTATTCAGTTCGAATCAGTTATCAAAGAGAACAGAACTATACCGAAATAGTTATAAAGCATGTTTTTTAAATCATGCTTTTACATTTTGCGGAATAGGCCTACTTGATAAAAACTGCATGTAAAAAAGAAAAAGCTACAATATTCTTGCAACCTGCTTAAAACATCGTATTACATACATTCTGAATATTTCAGAAGCTGTTACAGCTGTAAAAAAAAGGTGAAAAACCTACCCTACTCATAATGCCTGAAAACAAGTCTAAAAAGCAGCAAAATCAAGCCGCTCATTCTTTTTATTGGCAACCAAAACTTTTCCACAGATATGATCTTTTGCAGTCAACAGATTTGAGATGATAAAAATCATGTTTCAGTCCAGTTTTGACTAGCTGTGGGTTAAGTGTTGTCTTATCCATTTAGAAGGACTGCTAGACTGAATTATTCATCACCAAGTATGACAGTAACATTGGAAAATGGTCACTTGTCCACCACATGACAGAGTGTGAGCTAATGTTTTGCAAGAATGGGTTGTTACATCATAATCTAATAATTGCTGCAGGCCTACTGCCCCAAGCGCAATGCTGGCAAACAACTTTAGTACTGTACATCTGCATGTTTTGTGATTTTTGAGCTGATTAAGTTCATGCGCTTTGGCTCAACACTCAGTTATCCGCACAAAGAATTTCTCAACCCACACCTGCCCCAAGTACAACTCACTCCCACAGCAAGTTCAACCCTCACCTACACACAAAGCAGCTGCCCTGCAAATGCGGGTATCTGCACATGTCAACCCACCCCACGCAGGACTCTATTAGCTTGCAATACATCATCTGAAACTTACTAACTTACTGCATTTTCAGACGTTCTTCAGCTTCAACCAATTCTTTTTGTTTTTTGATAGGAAGTCCATCTTCACCAATGCTTTGCCCAGCATCCAACAATGTTTTTTTCGCAGGTTCTGCAGGCAGTTTGAAAGAAGATTCAGAAGTGGAAGAATGAGTTCTTTTTCTACCTTGCTTGTGAACTGAATCTTTACGAACATCATTCAACTGACTGTCTTCCATCACACAATTACAACTGTACTAATGGTGAACAGATCTAATGGGCCTATGTGAACAAATACATTTGATTTTAAACAACAAGCAAAACATAGTTGTATTCACACATTTGTGGCAAGCATGAAAATTTCCTAGGCCTATAGCTTTGTCTATTAAAATCTAATGCTTGCAGCAACTTAATCAGTGGTTTTTAATTTGCATAATGTGGCAGCCTGGAGATGGTGCCACATGATGTCAATAAACGGCTACCGGTAGCTGGTGCCCATACATAACAAGTCACTGCGATAGTCATCATAAGCGAATTATCATAATTCACTTATCCTTATATGATAATACTGCAACCTTGTATTAGTGACGTACTTGGGTTTCTCACACCCAGAGACAAAATTAGTTTGGGTGCCCCCACTCACTGACTCACTTCAGCCGTTCATGGTAGCATAGATGCGAAGAATGAGTTAGTTAAAGGTACATCAAAAGCTGACTGGAGCCCCGCATATATTTGTTTGTAGAGCCATCTGAAAACTTCATATGACTGTGTCTGTGATGTCAGGACCTTTGAATCTTGAAATCATAATTATCATAAGACTTAGAATCTAATCGTTAACACTTTGAAATTGCGGTCACAAATGAACGTTAGAACTGTTGTTTTGTTTTTCCAAATTGTGGTAGCACATTCAAATTGTAGTAATGAAAGAAAATGCGAAAACTAGGCAAAAGTTCCCTGATCATCTATAAAAATCTGCATGAATTTTAATGACGGAATTTTTAGACATGAAAATCTCTATCAACACAGAATAAAATCAGACAGAGTTGCACCTGGTATTCTAAAGCACAGGTTTGTCAGTGCCTTCTGAAGATCCCTAATGCAGTGTACACGCTTATTACCCTCTCTCGTCAAGTCTGGTCACAATCCCCGCTGGTGCAAGCTTTTTGGGGTTCTGGAACATTCACTCCCAAACAGGTACCATGAAAAGTTCAACCACTACAACCAAAATAAATGTTGCCCGATTATGGCAAGAGTCAGCACGAAAACCATTCACACAGTAAGTCACATCTACCTGACTACTCTGTGTCACTGCCAGCAGACCTACAGCCCTTTCCTAACAAAAACACCCGGTCATTTTGTGACCCAATCAATAACATCACAGGTTGTGCACTTTAAAAACAGAAAATTAATGATATTTTCCTGCCAGAGGTATAACTCTGCTGTGGTTATTTTTCCATTTGAACTGTAATTTATCTGGCTTTGTCCACTTAAAAAACTGAGTTCGTGGCATTAGCAGTTAGTACGATGAACCTGGTCCAAAGGGAAATCCTGATGTGCGAGTGGTCGTCGTTTGGGCTCTCAGCATTGTTGTTTAGGCTGGGTTGATAGGAAAATTTATGATGTAAGCTATAGCACTTTTTTAACAAGTTTTGAAAACCAGACACAGGTTTACAATTTAGGTTAGGGTTTTTGGTTATATGGAAAAGAAGAAGATCCGCAAATCCAAGGATATAGTCCTTGTCATATGAGCAATTCCACCTGCATCAGCAAATTGCAAAAAAGTTCCAGCATTCATACAATTGATAAAATACAGAAAATATTATATTTTGTAACACTGAGACTGTTCAAGTCAAATTCGGAAATTTTGCTTTTTTTTAACCACCTTGGCTTTTGTTTTTATGGAAATAAAAAGCCTGACAAAATCAGGCTTTTTCAGGCTTTTTTCAGTCGGAAAGGCTTGTCTTTAGAAAAACATTGCCTGAACTGCATATTCTTTACAAATCTCTTCTGAAAAGAGTCTATAACCATGCAGGGTGCATAAAACATTGAAAAGATTTTATATTATAGTTACCCTAAAAATGGTCGATGTTATTGATAAGAAACAAGTGTACGACAGCGTAATTGCGGGGAAAGAAAATGCTTCTAAAGAGTGGAATTGTATTATGTCCATGTTTCTGACGAGTTTTAATGTCTGTTTTGTTCTTGGTTGTGGTTATGCACAGGATCGTGGGGAGATTCCCCCCACAAAATTCCCCCTCCCTGGAAAAATTTGTTGGACGTAGTTTAAAACTGTTGGTCATTTGGGCCCCTCTCATAAAACTCTTCGCTCCCTCTGGTGTCCCTAGCTTGTTACGGGCCTGGTTATATGCATATGTTGGGGCATTTTGTGTTAACGCCTTAAAAATGCTATCTGAGTTTTTTGGGACAAGGTCTGGCTTTTTTGGTGAAGACAGGTTGGTAACCCTGATTAATGGTCCCAAACCTCTGATTTGCCGTACTGGCTTGTACGCAGGCGACAGAGCTCTGCAGCAAAATAACTGCTTTTCAATGAAGCTAGGGATTTCGGACAAGCTGAAACCGATGAAAATTAAACTTTGCTTCCATATCAAGTGTTTTCAAAAGTTATTTTTTGTTAGTGTAAGGCTTGGTAGCGCTTAATGGGTCGTGGAATTCAGCACTTATGCGTAACTTTTGTCTTAGTATGGTTATCCATTTTCTGTGCTCTTGCGAATGACGATACAGCTGTGGTGAGGATAAAGTGCTTTGCTCCTTCCAATGTTGGTCATGTGCAAACATGGTTTCTGTAATGTGCGCTGATGTATAGCTAGCCACTTTTTATGCTCTTGTGTCTGTGATATAAACCATGAGTCCGCAATAAAATATGATTATTATTAGTTAGATTGTGGCGCCCCTAGTGCCTGAAAACTCCTATTGGCATGTTTTACTCATTTGCTGTTTACCATGGATGTTGCAGACCGTGGTTGAACTGGATTTTCGTGTTTATTATTGGTTGGTGACTCGTCTGGTGCTCAACTTCATCGAAAGTCAGCATGAAAGTGATTGCACTCATCAGGTATGCATTCTTGCTGGATATATTGCACAGACCTGCTATTGTATTACTATTACACTACAGTAGTTGCTGGTGTAGCCTAGTGCCGTGTGCTGGTTTAATATTTTAAAACAGTGGCTACAGAATCTTTAAATTTTGAAACCTTATTCAACCGTCTCCTGCAAGGTACAATGAGATTGCAGTAGGCTTGGTAGAAACATAGTAAACGCAAAAGGTAAATCTAACCTTAACCCAAACTGTAGCCCTAATGCTAACCTAACGCTAATGCTAACACCCCTAAACTGAAAGTTTGGAAAGTCTTGAAAAAAGTAAAGAAAAACTGGTCCCATTATTTAAAACGTGCAACCAGTCGCTACAGTACTACGAAAACGTAAGTCGCCAAGGTATGAAGGGGAGAGGCGAACTGAAAACCATTTGCACAGCAGACCTGAAACGCATCTGCTATGCTACCAGCACCACGCCTCTTGAGTGACTAACTGACCCCCTTGTTTGAAGGGTATCTTGATGATATAAATTTAATTTGGGTTTAAAATATTTAGTGTGTGCATCAAAAAACTCATTTGTTGCATTTATTTCTACTTTTTCTTACACAGAAAAATGTATATATGTTATTAAACGCCAGTTCAATTGAATGTGTAAATGACTGTATCCAGTTTTCACTTTGATAAGACTAAAAACTGTATCAAATGAAATTGCTGACATCTGTGAAATGTGTGACTACTTCTTGCATGTGAGTTGTTTCTCAGAGTCAGGATTAAAGTGGCCAATAATGTTTTTTGTAAACCCTAACCATAAATCCTAACCCTAAACACTAAGCGCTTACCCTAAACCCTAACCTTAGACACTAACACTAAACGCTAACAGTAAACCTAAACCGTCATCCAAAACTTTAGTACCTTAAATTTAAACCTGTGTCTGCTTTTTGAAGTTGTAAAAATGTATGTCAATAGTGGTCCCAAAGCTTTCAATGTACAGTCTTGTGTGAGAACATCAAAAGTGTGTTCCACACTATGAAAAAAAAACAATACAACCAAAATGTGACCCGAACCGACAACCCCATGTGGAACAGCACTAGTCACTTCCCACAAGACCATGTTGATAGTGGTCTGAACGTCTCCAACTCAGCTTTATATTAGGCATAAAACTGCATACAGTTTTTGAAGCTGGATACAGTTTTTCAGTCCTTTGAAACTGAAAACCGGCTACGGCCATTTAGACACTACCATATTAAATTCCTAGTTAAAAAACAAAAGCAAAGCAGATTTAATTCAAATTGCAATGATGAGTGTTTTTTTGCCTGTTAGCTAATTATGTGGGAAAGTTTTTATGTTTATTTGTGTGCAGTACATGTTTGGCTAACTCGCTTTAGTTTTAAAAAATGTTGGCAAATTTTAATTTTTATGAATTTTTAAGCTGGTTACCAAATTTTAATAATTTATTTAAATGAAAACTACGCATGTGGTTTTATTAATTTATATGATCATTTTGCACAAAACTTACTCTGTACTTGCTATAAGCAAGGGTCTACTCAGAAGGGATTTTACTAACTGGAACTAGGTAAAATATGGACGTGGCTTTCAACTCCTTACAATTTTGAACCTATCATTTCTGACTAGTGGTATCCCACCTATACCACTTTGGTCTAATCCAGAGTCTCAAACACGTGGCCTGTGAGGACATTATATGCAGTCCGCAATGCTTTTGGGGAATTTTCAAATCATTAACATTTACGTAATTAGTTTATTCAATGACTTTTATAAGCGCTTGGCCAGTGAGTAAACAGTTCCTTTTAAACGAATGTAGATTGGCTAGAATTGATTTGCTTATAACTCATACTTTTTGCAGGAAATAAGAGATGTAAAAGCTGTTTCTAATAAGGTTCAGGTACCACCACTGTTGCGCCAGTGTCATAATGCGGCCCTCAGGTTACTTTAGAAGTCCTCATTTGGCCCTCGGAGCAACTTGAGTTTGGGACCCCTGGTCTAATTGATGGATACATCATTTATATTTTAAAAGGTGTCATTGCTATGAAGGCTCGTGTGAAGAGCCAAGTCAGCACCAAGCAATTTAAAATGTAAATAGAATTAAATTCAATTTTGCCAAAAGCATGTGGGTTACTTCTTATTAAAAATGTTGGATGATCTGTTAGATAGCTCCATTCCATGTTATACTACAAACTGCTGCAGAGAAAAATTATTGTGTGGATGTGAGAAGATTATGGTGACCCAAACAAAGCTTCAGACTTTCATTATAATTTTTTTCTGACTTGTTTATTTCACACATGCTGCTTAGGCTCTGAGTTAAAGAACGATTGACACTAAGACGACAATTTTTTTGTATGAGATTATTTTGCAGTGGTGGTAAAGATAGCTGCTATGGCATGATGCATTGTGTTGCTATGGGACATCAGATCATTGGTCTAGCGAATTTGCATCCAAAAACAAGTGGTAAGAATGATTCTTATTCTTAATTGTTTACATGCTATGACAACATTCAAACAATCTTTCACCAGGTTCTTGTGAGTTTCAGGTGAAGCTGACAGTTACATGTATCAGACAGTGGGACAAGAAGGAATTGATGTTTATTCACAAGCTATGGGACTGCCTTTGTTCAGAAGGTTAAAGCTGATTTTGTTTGTATCATAGTGTTAAAGAGGTAAAACATTGGTGTCCATTATTTGACAATGCATGTTTGCTATATCAAATTATATAGTATAGTTTACCTCTTGCAATCAAAATCAATTATTTTGCTATTAAATTTAAAATTATTAAATTTTTGGTCAGATTATTACTGTGTTTTATTTCTAGGAGGTGGAATTTTAGATAAATACTCAATTGCATGTATTTATTTATGGTGGATTCAAAATGAATGGTATTTCTTGTAGCAACAGGATAAGATAATTTGAAGCAATTGGTTTATTGTTTGATAGCTTACATCAAGCCAAAAATATTTGTTGTCACTTGGGCTCAGTCAAAACTCATTAAGCTCTTTTATGACATCCAGCCAGCATCTTTTTAAAACTGATTAAAAGTGTATTTGGTTTTACGAAATTTGTGTGTGCTTCGTGTTTAGAAAATGCACTATGGATTCTTCAATGTTGAGTCAAAAATATGTAATGCAGCACATTTTGCCAAAAAAGAACTTTTGAAGTGGTTGGCAAGTTATTTTTTTAGATTTTTGAGGCATTGGCTTATTACAGCAATAAAAGTGAATGAAAATACTTAATGCAGTAGAATACATAATTATGCCAAATTTTTATGTGATTCTCCTCTTCGTGTTCTTTGGAAACATGTAAGGTATACACATCCATGGGTGCTTTTTTGAAATAATGTGTAATTGTGTTTTTCCAGTAACTTTTGCTTCCCTTTTCCTTCAGAGTCATTCAGGGAACTTCAAAATCTAAAACTCTATACTATGAGGAGAAGGAAGGCGATGAAGTGGAAGATTTGTTTTTGTTGTTAAAAGACATAAAGGTTTTGTTCTTTGCTAAGAATCTAGTCTGTTTTAAAAATGACTAAGTGCAGGCTTAATTGGTCGTGTGAATTTAGTGCATAGCTGATTTCTGATGGTGTTTACAAAAGTTTTTCATTCAGTGTCTCATGAATGTGAACTCTTGGTGTTGCTTTGTAGGAAAAACTCGAATATGAAGGTGTATGCAGTGGAGCAATTCTCTCCAATTACCAAAGAACCAGAGTGGAAGAAGTGTGTTGCAGGCTTGGTGTACAATCCTTATCATATTTGTGGCAATGTAATCAACAGAAATTGTTGGAGGTAATCAGAGCATGTGCATAAGAATGTGTTTTTCTTAAGTGTGGAGCATGTAGAAGTGTCTCGTGCATTCTGAAAATATTTCACAGCTTGCTGTGCTTTTGAAAGTATGTTGCCCACTATGACCAACTGTTATTTTAAAGACGACAACTGGGTGATTTATTGCACTAATCAAGCACACAAACGCTTCGCTAGAAACCCAGCCTCATTACTTGTTTCCCACCAATGACGTAACTGAATGGCTGCATCGGCGTCGTATCAGGTAACTTACGCGTAGTCATGCTACTAAGTGTCTGGCAGCAACAATGGTGAGCACTGTCACCATGGGCGTCCGCAGGGCGAGGGCAAAATGGGGCATTTACCCCCCCCTGGAAATTGGTTGTAAGAACAAAAAATTTCCAAAAACCTGAAGTCAGCAACTTAATTCCGATTACTTGGTTTAATTCTTGCAATGACAGTTTATTTGCCAGTATCACATTCACACTGTGCACAAGAGCCAGGTTCATTAACCTGTGTTACGCAGTGATGAGCTTGCATTTCACTCATGTCTGCTCCTCTGCCTGCAGAGGCAGGTTGCGAAACTTACTAGCGGATTGTTCTACTGTTGGTCTTTATGGCGTAACAATAACATGGCAACGAATCTTCAAATATTTACGTCAGGTTCCGGCAGTAGGCGTTTTGCTGCATGTGACTGTTGAACGCAGACATCTTTGGGCTGTGGCACGTAATGCAGCGAGACAGTGACTGCTGATGGCGGTAAGCCACGTAGTTATACGCTGTGTTAAAAGAAGCATGAGTGAAAAAGAGGCATTGCTGCCAACGAAGCGCAATTTTTGTGACTGTCGCCGTAACGTTGAACATTTTTTTTGTGGTAGAAAGGAAAAGGCGATTGGTGAACGTCAATTTGCATTGCATCATCAGCAACCTGAAAAGGATACCGTATTTATTCGATTGTTAGCCGCCCTTAATTGTAAGCCGCATGAAATGGTGTTGAGGTGTTAAAATATTATTGTTAGCCACCCTTGATTGTAAGCCGCACAAAATGATGAAAAAAACTTCATAAGCCGCGGCTTACAATCGAATAAATACGGTAAGCAAAACGTCGACGTTGCCCCCCCTGGAAAAATTTCTGCGGACGTCCATGACTGACACAGAACGGTAACCTTGTTTTTGGTTGCTGGATTACCAATTAGAAACACGAAGAACCCACGAATTTTTCGTTCGTAAGGCCCACAAACTTTACCCAGATGTTTGTTGGAAATCGAAAGCACGTTTTTATTTGCAAAAATCACCTCAAACTTTTTCCTTGCGTCATCTGTTCAGAGGTGTTCTACCCTAATTTCAAAGGCACTGCAGAACTTCTTATGTTTCAGATATTCTCAACCGTGGAAGATAGTGTGATTAATTCAACTTCGGCCTGTCATCATTTTGTTATCCTATTTTGTAGTCACCGTGGGTCCCTGTTTTTTTTCCGCTGAGACTTTCGGTCATTTTTTGCTGAGAAATTTTGGTCAGTGAAACATTTCGGTCATTTGTCTCACAGTTGTATTAAAAGTCGCAATAACAGTGTTCATTAGCCTATATTTTTAGACATTCTGATCGAAATGACTAATTTTTTCGGTTTTTTCAAAAACGTTTCGGTCTATGACCGAAAAAAACAGGTGAGTCCTCCTACCAGTTGAATTGCCGGAAGAACAAACCACCTATTGCAAGATTTGATGAATGTAAAACAAATGTTCTTCGACTGCACTTATAAAAAAATTATTTGCTTGCTGAATCTTTTTTAAAGTCCAACCTTAGTCAAGCTGACATCTAGTTATGACATCACAAGCTGGACTGATGGGGCGACAGGCCGAAGAGCAAATGTGACAGGCTAACTTGGAATACCTGTGTTGAAATGTTGAAAGGCATTAAAAATACTAGCTCAATATTAAATGCCATATTCGGACTAATTCTGACTGCACGTTTGCAGTTTTTTATAATGGTGGTCCCAGTTGCAAAACAAAGAAGTTGTGGTTTTGGAATCGTAACCTTTTAGGGCACAGCAATTTAGCTTAATTACCAACAAGGGTTCTATCATACTAGCCTAGAAGACCTGGTCACGTCATAGTCAAACATCAAATCTGGGATCCCTTTCTTTTTTGCCTCATTGCGAGTGATTGCTTAGGACTGCATCCTTTCATTCGACTTCCACGAATGTGAACAACTGCTCCGAATCCTGTTAGACTGCCTTTGTGATAACAGTCTAACACATGGGTCACCAACCTTTTTGAAACTGCTAGCTACTGCTTGTGTACCGATTAATGCGAAGGGCTACTAGTTTGATATACAGTTCTGAAATAAATATTTGCTCAATTAATTTCAACTATTTTAGTATTGATACTCGTAAATGTGAAGACATTGATCATGCTAATGTTACGTTTGGAACAGGTCCGCGGGCACCACGTTGGTGACCCTTGGTCTAACACATGGTTAAACAGGCTAATCGCACGACGCATTTTCAAGTATTCATGCTGTTTAATCTATCGGGAATTATTTTGCAAAAGAAGCTACGGTCGCCGACTGCTCCAAAATGTTGTTTTTGTTTAACTCAGTGATTAAAAATTTACTCACCAAACTTGTTGCTACAAATACTATGTGACAGATCGAATGTTGACGACAAATGAAGGAAATGCTTACTGAGGTTTTTGTCAGGTTTACTTCAGATGCTCTGTGAAAAAATTTCAGCTTGTAGTTTAGGTTCACGAGAGATCGTTGTAGGTGGGGACTTCGTTGTCAAATAAAAAAGCGACAATGCCGCGAAGTATATTTCTTTTCGAAAAAATTTTGAGTAGGTAAATATAAGCGTAATCTTTACATTTCATCACAAAAACCAAACTTGAACTTGCGTAGGAAGGCCCTTTTGGCAACGATTGCAGTCACAGGGTGTGTTTGGGCAAACGTTTTGTTATAGCAATGTCGTAACCGCAATGTTCATGTTTTCTCTCACAGATATATGAAAAAGTTATTGAGATTTTTCTTACTGCAACTGCTTTTCACAGCAAAAGGGTTTATGTTGGAAATGCAGGTTTTTGATAAACGCTTTAATTTCGCGCAGGAGATGATCGAAAACAAACTCGAGGCGGTCTTGGTCAAAGTTGCCGCTCTCGGTCTCGGGCAAAAGCACCTTGGAAAGACACTAAACGAAATGCAGAATTATCTGTGCGAGTTGGTACGTACTGCAAGATGGCTATGGACTGTTCTACGCTTCGTATATAGAACTGGATTTTGGTCTTCGTTGGTTTTATTCCAATATTTTCGGGTTTGCATTACTCATTACTTGAATTGAATGCAGAACAAAAAGTATGGAATCCATGTGTGTGGTGAAGGCGGTGAATATGAAACGTTTACGCTAGACTGTCCATTGTTCAAAAAGAGGATTGTCATGTAAGTTTTTTATGCATGGATTCGTGCGTCTATCAGTCGTACTTCATAATTTTTCGCTTTTCAGAGACGACAGTGAGATCATAGTTCATTCTGATGATTGTTTCGCTCCGGTTGTGTACTTGAAACTGAAATCGTTTCACTTAGAAGACAAGAAAACTCCGAGTTCTTTGAATTTAGATTGCCTAAATCCACAAGCTGTTGCTGTCAATTGTTCTTCAACCATTTTTAACGACAAACTTGAGGTAATTTAGACATCTGTGCCATTTGATTACTGCGCATCGGCTTGCACATCAAACGTGTCACTTTGCCGTATGTTATGTAGAGTACCATTCAATGGCTTGGATCAGACTTGCTGCAAAATAGTTCGCAATCGCATGCAGACTTGTTTGAAAGTAACTGGTCAGTTACGGCTGTCGGCAACTACTTAGCTATTAATGGGATTTGTGCCCGATGCTCCGCATATCGGACGGAGGAGGATGTGAAGCAACATGCCCGAGCAATAATGTCCAAGATGCTTGGTGAGTGCGCGCTCCTACCTTTTTCTCCGCGGTTTTCCAGCTCACAATACTCTCAATTTTGTAGATGACGAACATTAGTTCATGCATTTTGATTATGCACGAGGTGTTTTTTTTCTCGATTTTGCTGGATTTGACTAAGAACCACACTTGTTTTGTATTTGAAAACAAGAAACGAACCGCAAATTTTGCCGAGCTGCCAACGTTTAGTTACGTTAAGAATATGTGTGCTTGTCACACGCGCTTCAATATGTGGTGTTGTTAACTTATGGCAACGTCTCTAGTGATATTTGCATTTTTTGTTTTTCACTATAGTTTTTCATTTGTATTTTGTTGCTTTGCGTGTATTTGTGGGGGCAGTGACTTAATGACAGCTACGGCCGTCACATCCTGTTGCTGCATTCCTGACTACGTATTCTGTACTTGGTCGTGATGTAGAAATAAACTGAACTGAACTACGTGAAGGAAATTCTGGCAAGAGCGTTTACATTTGTGTCCGTACGACAACGCTGGTGGAATGTCGATGTTCAAAACCCGTGTATCATTTATATATTGTCCTAGGTCCTTGAAGTGAAACTGCATACCGTTGAAACTACATTACCTGTCCCTAATGATACGTTCTGAATTGCTTTTGTGACCAAAATTGCATAACATCGTAAAACGCACCGCGGTTGATTTATTAGTTTTCTTCCATCAAACGAAGGCACATCTGTTGCAAACGCCATGCGATGATAACTATGTGGTGAAAGAGCAAAGTAGAAGTTCTGATCAAATTTTGTAAATTTGTCTTAGTATTTGCAGTTCCAAGAAAGTCACACTAATATGGTGGAAATCCTAAAGTTCCTCTGTGAAACCTACTGTCGTTAAAAAATAAAAAAACCTATGCCGGTTTTCGTTCAGAACTGGGAGTATAAACAATCCAAAATTTGCAAATACGCACTTTGCATTGACATTGTTTACAATATCACAATTAGCCATCGCTTGTGACGTTCACCTTTGTTTATTGCATGAAAATGCGTGATTCTCCAGTGATTTTTAAGTGATGCGGTTGTCAGTGGTGGACTTAAGGTTGGGGGGCCCGAGGTGAGACTGAAAAGGGGTCGTCTGATGACATCGTCGTGGTAAGACCTTTTGATCAAGCCTTGGAAGGGGATATGCGGGATACGGTGTTATGCACTTCTCTATGTCGCATTAGGGGTCATGGTTAGGGGATGGGGGTAGAGATAGTTTTATTGTTGAAGTTTTGAATAGTTGTTAGGCTTGGCGTTAGTTCTCTCGGCAATATTGGAAAGAAATCTTTGGCAAGCTCTGTGTAGTGTGTGTAGCAACTTACCAGTGTTCATTGACTAAAAATGCAGTATTAAACAAAGAATATTAGACTGCAATTCGCAATAGATTAATCAATAAGGAAAGTTTGATATAGATTAATGGAGTACAAAACAGGTCTATTGCTAAACACAACAAAACTCATGGGATTTCATACGCACTACATATGCTCTTAAGGCAGGGGCCCGTTTTTCACAGTCGTGCACACTATATTATGAGAAGCTTCATTCTCTGACAGTGAAAATTATCATTTGGTATAAATTTTTGCTCTTACTTAATAGGGCCCTTTCAGAACCTTTTGGAACAAAGTTTAACCCACAGTCTTTTCAAAAGGTATTGGAGTTGGTTTGAAGTTTTTCCTTATTAAAGGTTTTTTTTTAAGGAAAATGTTAAGTACCCGATATTCTCTGATTTTAGGGACCCGATGATAATTTTCTGTGATTCATTCGGGTCCCTAAAACGCCTTAAAGAAACCCTGCTTATTACACATTAAATATGCTGGTGGGGACCCTGTCAAAGCAGAATACTTACACATTGCAATATGCTGTTGGGGGCCCCTATGAAAGGAGAGTATTTACACATTACAGTTGCTGTTGGTGGCCCCTTTGGAAGCAAAGTACTGAAACATGACAGTTGCTTTTGTGGGCCTCTTTGAAAGCAGAGTACGTGCACTTAACAGTTGCTGTTGGGGGCCCTTTAAAGGCAGAGTACTTACTTTTGATGTGCATCGGAAAATGTTGTATGAGCGGATATTATGTTTTTTTTTACCAAAACTGAAAAAATGTGCGCGCGAAACACCTCGAGGGCGGCGCGAGGCAAGTGCCTCGGTCGCTTCCCCTTGAACACACACCACTGTGACAGCCTGGAGATGGCGCCACATGTAAATATATGGTCACCGGTAGATGGCGCCCATAAGTAACAAGTCATTGTGACAGTTACCACAAGCGAATTATCATAATTCACTTAGCCCTGTATAATGATAGTTCAATCTAGTATCAGTAGAGTGATCTCTTCGAGTGAGCTCTATTGCTGCTGGTTGCTTTCCTGTTAGTTTAATGCCCCGAATTACCATATTTCTCGTATGCTTGCCTCAGTAGCTCAAGGCGATGCAGATGCCTGCAAACACCACTGGCGATCGTACTTTTTCGAGTCAGCAGATATATTCTGGAAGGCAAATGTATTACAGATTAAACCATGTAGAACAATTGCAGAAGCAAGAGTTGACTGATGAAGAAATACCTAAAAATGTTTAACGCGTCTTCGTGTATCCAGCCAGAAACAATATCAAGAACGATTTTCGCTTTTTCGATCCAAACACGCCATTAATCCCTGTCGTTTGCTGTGTTACTTTGTCAAACAATGTTTGGTGTAAAAGGGCTTTTTTTATGTACGTAATCACCTTGTTACAAGTCGTATTTTCACAGGCAGTAAAATTTGTGTTTTCAGTGTGTTTCTGTGCTGCATTTTCTCAGCTAGCTTTACCAAAACGTTAACATTGTCAAAATACAACTGTTTTCCAGATCTTCTGCGAGCTCGCGGTCACAGTTCACGCGACATTTGCTATGTGCATTTCTACGTGGACGATATGTCTCGTTTTGCCGCCGTCAACTCAGTGTACAGAACATTCTTTGGACATAACCCTCCGTCAAGGGTTTGCGTTGAGCTAAACTTCGTTAATGCGCCAAATGAAGAAGGAAATCGGTTCCTTATGGTGGATTGTGTTTCCTATCATTGCCCGTCGCAAGAGTTAAGGGAAGTGATGCACGTCCAAAGTATATCGCATTGGGCACCTGCTAACATAGGTGATGCTCTTACTAGATTAGCAAAGGAAACAATTGGACGTCTATTTGAAACGCTTTGCATTTTCAGGCCCATATAGTCAATGCGTTAAGGTGAACGATGTATATTTTGTCGCCGGACAAATCGGTTTGGTCCCTGGCACTATGAAGCTTGTGGAAGGTGGTGCCTTAGCAGAAGCAAGCTTGGCTTTAGATCATGTCCAGGTATGTTTCTGTCTGTGATGGCTGAGCGTGAATGCATTTAACAACTGCTGCCCTTTGTTTCTTAAGAGTGTGCTGAAAGCCATGGAAAGTAATGTAACTCTGGAGGACATCTTTATGTCCGTCTGCTACGTATCCAGACAAGAATACATTCCGTTGGCTGAACGCGTTTGGGAAAGAAATGGAGGATTGAAAGACAGTAAGATTTGATCTTATGCACCGTAGATATTGCCCCCTTTAGAAACCTTCGAATGATGTGAACACCACACGAGTGACAGCTGGCTGTAGTTCGTGTTTTTAAAGTTCTACTTCAAATATAAACGTTTTTTATGGTTGTTGAAGCCCGCTTCATGTATGAAGTGCAAAACGAAAATGTTTGATTGATCGATTATTTTTTTGAAATAGTGATATCTGGTAAATATAATATCTACTGCTACGAAGAGGAGTTGGTTATCTTGAATAGATCACATTTAAACATTTTTCAACCTAAGGGATTTTAGGACATGGTGATGACCATTATCCTCCACTTCATCATTCAACAGGGAGAGTTTATTGCCAAGTACCGATTTAAATAAACATGGTTGATTTGAAATTTCATATGTAGATATCAAACGTTTTACGAACTGACGTTTATACGTAAAACTCGCCCAGTGCAGCTTGGTGTTTTTATAAGCCTACGAGGAATATAAAGCATTCGTGAACCAGAAGTAGTTGGTGTTGTAGAACGATGCAGAAGAGAGACGAGAGACGAAATTAGATGTTTTAACTTAGTGTGCATGGCCGCCGTTGTAGGGCTTCTCGCAAATAGTGTGCAATAAATAAGTAGGGGTGCTATTACGCAGAAGGGACCACAATATCACCCGTCCTGCTCCGTCATGAAAAGAATAGTTACAGCTCAGCACACAGCCTCTCCTTTTCAGGTGTAGTGATGGTTGCATGTCTGCTCAGGCAGAAGACACAATACCGTTCCTGCATAAATATGCCCGCAGCATCCTTCGTGCATCACCCTGTTTCCGCAGAAATTTCTTCTCAAGTGGAACAACCTGTTATCCAACGGTATAACTTATTATCCTGTTATCCAACAGTGTAGCATTGACCTGAAATGCGCAAAATCAATACAATCGCGCGCGCATCGATCGTCGCGTGGCGACAAGGACCGCGTTCGAGCTTTGGGCAGAGCAGAGGAGCTGTTCGAAAATTTTTCGATAATTTTCCCGCCAGGCATCCACAAGTGGAGGCAGACCCGAAACCAGGGGTGGGCGAAGGCCCTCCTGGAAAAAATGTGTTGGACATAGTTTAAAACTATCGGACACAGTACAAAAAATTTGGTCCCCTCTCAGAAAACTCTTCACTCCTGGTGCCCCAAGCTGGTTACGGGCCTGAGAGGAGGTACCACTTTGCGCCGGCTACGCATTTGGGGAAGCAAAGAAGACGTCGAATGCTTTTACTCCGGAAGACTTGAAAGCCACGCTTAAACTGCAGTTTTGTCGTAAGGTGGTGATTGGAAACTGGAACATCACGTCATTCATAGGGAAAGAGCACGCACGGGATGAGGAAGCCAAACGATATTGTTGGCATTTCTCCGACTGTGCGTAGTAGCTCTAACACTGGATATGGTCGATGGGTGGAAACTCTACACTGGTGTTGAGCCAACGCAGTCTGCGAGCTGGGGATGCGCTTTAGTCCCCAGCTGGCAGGCTGTGTTGATCAATGGATCCCATTGGGAGGTAGGAAACGCATGTTGAAACTAAAGTTGATAGAAGACTCCCCTGTTTCCGATGCAGCCACACGACCCAAATTCAACTGCGCAGTAACCTGAATTCGTGGATGAAATTAGTGATGCTCTGCGAAAGATTAAAGCTAGCCAATCTACGATCCTTACGGGAGACTTCAATGCGCAGTTAAAACGATCCTAGTGCATAGAAGGGTGTTATCGGTCAACATGGTGATACTAACCTAAAATGATTACGGAAAGCTTTTGCTGCAACAACGCAATGTGTATAATGAAAACACATCTTCAACACAGAGGTTTTCAAAAATTCACCCGTTGCAAGGATTCATTGGGACAACAGTCCCTCATTTATTTCTTCATCGTTTCAGCTGAATAATAATTCAGGAACAATTATTGTTCCAACCAGTTTTGGACGTTCTTGTAAAAAGAGATGCAACTGTCGGTGGATCACCACTTGTCTGCAAATTTCTTCTTGAAAAACCAACAGAGCTTACACGAAATGGAGGACGAAGAGACCTTACCACTTTAAGAGACCAGAAAGTGGAACAAGATCTTTAATACAAGGTTGAAAGCCCTGGTGGATTACCATGTAAGAAAGACCTTTGCAGAAACGTGTCGTCCTTGTTCCGAGAGCTGGAATACACAGCGCACGTAGAAGAGTGCCAGTTGTTCCAAAGCAGCTGCAATTTCATCAGTTGCTCGTAGCCCACTGTTACAGACAAAAGCCCTTAGTGGAACCAGGAGGTGAACGATGCCATTCGAACATTTAAAATAGCCTATAATGAACAATAACTAGATTCCAGTAGCTGGCAAGCCTCAAGTGTTCTGGTAAATCATCTGGCGTCTCCACGACAAAATATCCAACACCGCTAGAACCACCAAAACCGTGTCCTACTCAACAATGAGGAAGACATTCTTGACAGATATAGGAGTATATGAAATATTTTTCACCTCGTCACTCTTCTCCCATCAGACACACGGGAGGAATGTGTTAGGGAGGAAAATATCATCAATGCGACTGTAATCGTCCTGGCTGGAAAGGCGGTAGGTTTTGAAATATCCGACCTGAAAGTCTTGGATACAAAAAAGAGTTGTGCAGGTGATTTGCATGTGCCAAGTGGCCTCGCGATCGGGAAAGGCAACGAGGCAATCTGGAATGATTCACAAGAAGTGAAACAGGAAAGAGTGCATTAACTATTAGGGCATTTCCTTCCTTGGTTTCCCTGGAAAAGTGTATGCCAAGTGTCTCGACAAATATGCCGCGAAATAATTGAAGCGAAGCTTGAGGATGCCCAGTGTTTTCGTCCTGGCCGTGGCACTACTGACCAAATTTTCTTCAACTGGAAGGTTGGGTGTTCGATCCACGGCCGCTCAGTGAATCGCCGTAGCGCTTCTTAGGCAAGAGCGTTCACCTCAATCGCCCCGGCAGGGGTCAAATTTCAGGCTTCGGCCTGCAGCTAACTGCCGTCACCAAATATCGAATTAAAAATAATTATTTTAGTCCTCGAAAAAAATATTTGGAAAATTGTGCAGGAGTACAGTGTTGACGGGCCCCTGTTACTGGCCATCAAGTCATTGTATTCCTGCTCAGAATTAGTGTCCGCTGCGTGCGATCAAGCTGGAATGTAAATTAATTAGCACTGAAAATATCTGGGTGTCTCTTCAGAAACTCAATAGGCAGTGTACCCTGCAAGGAAGCGGCAATACACTGCAGCAGGTGGAGAAGTTTAAGTACCTTAGGTTGGTACTCACGAGTGACAGAAAGCAGAACAAGGAGTTTGATAAAACGAACCTTATCGTTCCGAGGTCACAAAGCAGGAGCTTTCAAACCGCTAAACTGTCAGGTTTCAAATCAGCATTACGTATGATCCTCACCTATGGTCGTGAATCTTGGGTATGTGGACAGAAACGCCGAAAGAGTGCTATCTCCGGTAAAAGCGGCAGAGATGGGATTTTTACTAAGAGATCACG
>Ga0210059_1004605_pt1 | contig 22288 bp, 11 predicted proteins | sample Ectturendosymbi2_FD_188042 | JGI IMG/M metagenome (GOLD analysis project Ga0210059, IMG submission 188042) | Ecteinascidia turbinata endosymbiont from Florida, USA - Sample 2 (SPAdes) (version 2) | ecosystem: Host-associated > Tunicates > Ascidians > Unclassified | place: Key West, Florida...
CGCGCTGCTGTGGGGCGATGTTGTAACCGTTCCCTGCAGCACAGCATTCAAGCCATGTATGAGCATCCGAACCAGCGGTTCTCTCATTCAGGAGCTACTTGGCTCACTAAGGGAGGAAAAGTTAATGCCTTGGGGTACATTTGCCCAAGGGAGGAATTGGAGAGCAAAAATTAAAGGCTCTATTTTCTATATTTTTTACTCTTGTGCTTCCGCAAAGTATGACATTTTTTGCAATCCCAATGTTTTTGCTGTTTCTAGCTTATAGCGTGCTGGTTGTTAAAATAGTTGTCAACAGATAGATTACTGCATTGGTTAAAGATTCTGCGCCAGGCTGCGTTTCTACAATTTTCTTAAAGGTTCGAGTTGTAAAGAAAGACAATTAACTATTGTGATGTAACAGCACTGAGATTGCAGAGATGAGGAAAAACACAAACTTGTTGCTGTGTTAAAGGTTTACTTTGTAGACTCCGCTGTTTAGTCAAAGAGTGTTTTTGATCTGCACTCATAAACTCAACAGTGGGTTGAAAACACTACCTAAAACATACGGAATAGATTGACAATGCTCTAAAATGTCAAAACATACAGTTTAAGAGAAAGTCTTGCGTGGTTGATTTGTTTGATGAACTTGTCATTTTGAGATAAATCTTGCCTTTTTTCATTTAGGCATTTTATTTTTTTGCGATTGATGGTGTGGAGGAACCAGAACGTGTCTGGGGCTTGTAAGAAAGGAATATGAAGAAAACGTTGAGAACCACTGATCCAGACAGTGGAATCACAGACACTATCGGATTGACGAGGCTGCGTAAGGTGGCTTTGTACTCACGGTGGTTTCACTTAGTACATCACAAAATGTGTATGACACAACAATGCAACCGATCGACCATACCACGACTACAATCGCTTCGTGCCTCCAGCTCAGCAGCCCCATTCATTAAACGGCAGATGCCACACCAGGAGCATCAATGATTAACAGGAGCAATGCCAGTTAGCGCCAGTAAGGCACGTCAACACGACAAAACGCATTTCCGAGATGCAGAAAGCATTCGCGTCATACACAGAGACGAGCAGTAACTGCTTTGGGGGTGACAGAGAAAAGTCGCGTATTTTACCGAGTACGCAGCCGAACGTAGCAAGCATGCATAGAAATCACTTGGGGCCTATACTGTTCACGAAAACTTGGAATATTGGGCAAGGCACGGAGGTTTCTTATTGTTTGGCGACATTTTAGTAGTGTATCTAAGAATATATAATGTACCGGTACTGTAATTACTTTTACACACATTGCATTTCTTTGTCACAACAAACAATATTAATATTAACGTGCATGGGGCCGAGTGAAGACTGACTGTTTAGTCCGTTTGAGCCGGTTTTTACACGATAATGCGTTAGCAGGAGGCTAATTGGATCTGCATCGTTGGAAGACACGGCACTTCGCGGCTTTTACGGTCACATCGCAAGCAGCGCGTTCTTGCAACGAAGTCAGGCCAATAATATTTTATTTCACGTACTTTTCCACACTTCCAAGCTTAGCGTATGATTAGGAATATATTTCAGGTTGTTGAAAATGGCTGGCTAGCGATGCACTAGCGTAGCCATCCCAAAAATTTGGGGGGCCAAAATGTTTGATTTTGGGCGAATAACACCATTTTGTTTGGTATACCGCCTCTTAAGACACAAAACGACTGTTAAGTTCTAAAAATTTGGAGGGGGCCATGGTCCCCTAGCCCCCCTGGCTACGCCTATGCAGCAATGCAAACATTCTGAATATTCCCAGGGAACAGAAAAGCGAACAGGCGCGTCTAAGCAATTACACGTCCCTCGTTCAAATTATACGAACAGGCGCACCATGGAATAGACACGAGATTTTCCGCAAAAATCGCTTTCCCAAGGACCGTATGCCTTTTAACATATTTTCTGAGTATGGGAATACAAAATTAATCAGCTCCTACACCTTTGCAAGAAAATTGCAAAGGTGGGAAACTCACACAATGCGTCAAAAATGTAGACGTTTAGCTCGATTCATCCTTTAAGTTAAGACGCTAGAGACTACTCGCTATAAAAACCACACTTTAACTAAGCGCATCACAACGATCTGCGCCAGGCGACATGCAAATCACCGTAAGTTCAGGCAAAAACATACATCAACATGAGCTAAAGTCAAAATTTTTTAATAAACCAAAGCCACAGCAAGCGATTGAAAAAAGAAAACAGGCACAAACTTTAACAGCAACCTCCCACCGGATCCGGTCCAATCAAATTTAAGCTCCCACTGAATTCGGACCAATCAGATGAAGCTCCTGGATCCTGATCAATCAGGCGATCACAGGAGTAGCATCTTTGCGCCAATTTTTCAAAAACACCCAAGGGTAAGCAGAAAACACGATTGCAATTCCACATCTGAACAAATTGTTCCCCCCATTTGTTCGCAAATACAGTTTGCTTGTGTACAAGCAAGGCGGCACTGAATCCGGTGGGGGCGATTAACAACATAAATAATTAATCCTCACCGCCTGGAGAAGAGGCGTCGGACATCATACTCACTTCAGGGCTGTACATCGAGCCTGCGTGAGTAGTGTAAGTTGTTAGTGGTCGATGGGAACATCAACGATAGGGGTGCACAACATTGGCAGTCACACAAGCGCGAGACGCTTCGGTCAATCGCGTGTGTTCCGGCGGTAACTTGTGTCCAAATTTAGCATCTGACCTCTAAACGATTAAGCCTTATTGCCTACGCTAGCAGTCTGACCCCTGAGGAAGACGTGGCGCAACGACAAGAATTGATGCGAAGTCGGGCCTTATGTGAAGAGTGTAAGCGGTTGAGTAAGGTCAGAGCAAGTTTGCACAGCGACACGCTGAACGACAACAAGACATCTGTGTGTTTGCTGTTCAGCAGTTTATTTACTCATCGCTTCAGAAATTAATTTGGTCTGGCGGTGCTTTTTTCTTGATCGAAAAAAAAATGTTTGAAAAACAACGAATAACTTGGATCAGAAGTGCGGACATGTTTTATTAGAGGCAATCTCTTGGATCTGATCAAAGTCTGCAACCGCGCGCGCAACACGATGCCCAGTCACAACAGAAAAGTATAACAGCTTGCTGTAGGTGTTTTTGCGAGATCGCCCAAAACTTCCCTAACGTGACTTCACGCCACTAAGGCTCATTTCGTCAGCAACTCTGGTTTGGACGGGTTCGCTGCAGTTACGTCACAATAGCAATTACGAGGCTCAGAAGCTCTTCGTTAGAAAAATCATCACGACTGTTCTCACCAACCGTGGCAAGCAGTGTCAACCCGCGCAGACAGGAAAGCCGCACACAATAAAATAAAATATACGACCACAATCCGCAAGAAAATAACAGGAATCATTAAGGATACTTGGTGCGTATTTAATTCGTCAATGTAACGTATGCCAAACGCACCGAATCTTAGATCGCATCTTTTACTTTTCAAATAAGCGGTATAACACATTTTGGCCGTTTCTGCAGCATTTATGAAAATGAAAACTAGTTTCCAAATCGATCTATGTCCGTAACTCACATGTAGTATTTTGAGGTGAATCCCAAAATGTAACTGATTACATAGACAAACCTCTAATTAAGTAAGTATCTTTCAACCAGACCGATCTTAACGCTTGACACCACAATCTTAACTGAAAGCACAACAGTGCCTCCCTTGACACCCGACAGAAACTACTACCCGCAATTTTGGACGCACGAACCCTTTTGCTGTTAGTTTTCAGTCGAGAGAACCTCCAAGCGCTTACATTTCAAGTTTTTTTCTCGCCGAACCTGCCACTAGGTGACGCGAAACGCAACCATGAACGGAGAAACGTCATCAAAAATCAAACGCGTCACTTTCCGGCAATCGTCGCAATCCGACGGGCCGTCGAGTAAGAATTGTCATCACTTGCCTCGCTTTTCGATGCTTGTTTGTAAGCGAGAGTGAAGGCCGAAGTAAATTTACGTGTACGGCTCCGTATCTTTGTTGCTTTATCATCACGGCGAAGTAAGTTACGCAACTTGCACGCATTAAGTCGCTTAATTTGCCACCAGCTGTAAAGCTTACACATGACATGAAAAACTTTGCAGATTTAAGGTTTACGAAATAGATTCTCATCCCGGACAGTCTAAGCCAGTGGTTCTCAACCTTTTCGTTGAAGGGGGGCAAATCCAGCCTACGAGTTTGCTAAGGGAGTCGCACTAAGAAATTTTAACACACAAATTGACGCATTGTTTTATTGCAGAACGAGGCCCGTTACACAAAATATTAGAGGTTTTGATGAAAGACTGCCGAGAGCCGCACAAAAGGTGCTTGGGGGTCGCATGCGGTTCTCGGGAACGCGGTTGAGAACCTCTGGTCTAAGCATTTCGTAGAGTGACCCTGGGAGTGCTTTGATCAGCTTCACCCAAGTTGTTTTTATTCACACGAAAAAAAAATCAACGATACAGGGACAGGGCGAACAAAAACAAAGACCTGTTGCAATGCGCGCAAGCAAAGTCAATACCACCGCCAGGTGCACATATCAAAGTCAGCATCAGCAGTGTTAGTATGAATGAATCAGGAACACGACACACGAATTTCTAAGCAGTGGGCAGTTTTGTTTTTTTTGCGCTTTGTGTGTGCACAAAGGCATTGCATTATTACAACCACTGAGCAGTGCACGTTAGGATGTCACAGCAACAGAAAATTTCCGATGATATCTTACGGTCGGCGTAAAACAAATAGGTTGCATGCGGGCGAAGGATCCAAAGCAAGCACTAGGAAATCAGAATACACAATTCTGCAATTTCAACAATCCACTGTCGCACGACCTGACCTCGGAAATTCGGAGGGCACACCATGGTACTAACGAAAACGCGATTTAAAGGCAGTACAGCAAAATTCAAGACCTTCTTTACACCAATGCGAACCGTGCAGTACCAAATCCACGTTTGTCAGCTATACTTCGCCAAGCAAAGATCGATAAAAATTCTATGTCCAACCCAAATAGCTTACTGAGCCAAAAATTACGTCACTATCTTAACCAGGGCCGCAGATTGAATGACATATTAATGAGGGCCGCACATTGAATGACTTACTTTGATCTTAGCAAACTAAATTTAGCTTAAGCTAATATACTGAAATTGTTCGAATCCTAACTGCGTTGGTAACAGACGTGATAAAGTGGCACTGAGCACCACTTGCATCAAAAATGTCAAATTCAAAGATTATCAAACTAAGGGACAGGTTGTCAGTATGTAGGATACTTCTGCCACAGCGAAAACCTCAACTGGGCCGCACTAAACACTCGGAGCCGCATGCGGCCTGAGGGCCGCGGATTGGACATAGCTGGTCTAAAGATTGTTCGAAGTGCCAATAAAACAGGTCCACTTGCAAGGATGTGCATGATAGCAAAAGCAACAACAGGAGCAACAGCAATTACTGCATCTGTCATTAGATTCAAGATGATTTTAAATTGATGGAAAAATACACTCGTGTGATCAACGAAACCCCGCCTTCGATAAAAAAAGACTTTCTATTTTCGTTAATAACCAAAACAGAAAGCCATACTGACCGGAAGGCGAACGACAAGGGCTGGTTCCGCGTCTTGCTAGAGGGCTTGTAGGTAAGGGGCTACGTCGGTTGGGGGGGTAGAGTCGATTCGGATCATTTGGTTGTGGTGGATAGCCATGCAGTCCAGTGAAATTTGTGACAGGTACTGTGACCGGCATTTCGGCGACTGCAGACAGCTGAACAAAAAAATTATGGAGCGCCAAGTCAAAATCGTTGTTCAACCAACAGCAAGAGTCGATTTGCTTTGCACGGCAATGCAACGGTGTCGTGCACACACTTCAGCTTTTTCACAAACTTTGGTGTTAGTGTCCACTGCTTGAGTGACTTGCTTTGTCTGAGCCGAAAGTATAAAAATCTAACCAATCACGATGGTGTTTATTGGAAACGCAGGGGTACCAGAATGAAGAATCGCCCAAGCGTTTAACAGCGTCAACAGAACCAGCACAAGATCTGTGCAGATGTACAAAACAAACAACCAATAGCAAACAACACCGAAACGTGATCAGTTCTTGCCGCCTAGTGCTGTCCAGCCTTAAGAGTTTCAACCTACACCGCTCATCTTCAACAACGCGCCTATGCAATACAGTAGAAGTACACGCTGGTACAGCACATTCCATCATCTCTCAGTCATGGCACTGATGTTGACGAATTAGGGGTGGAAACGGTGCGTCAAGGAATTAACCATTCGACTGAGCCCTGACCAAACGTCAAAACCGCAGAAAAAGATCTTACCTGAGGTCGGACTCCTCCGACTTGATTCATCATGGCGTCGAACTCCCTGTTGATGTGCTCGTATCGCGCGATCGTTCCCGGAGTAGGAAGCTGAGGATGTTCGACTTCTGGACTGTCGCAGTTCTTGTTGTCCTTCTTGTTTAACATCTGTGATGAAGACAGCACTGCAGTGGAAAGACGAACGCAACCAAGCGAAGCGCGGTCTCACTAGACGTGGCCACGAGCGCACTGCCTGAAACGAAGCTTGTGTACATTTCTTTGAAACTACACAACGCAAGTCATTTGCCCAGTTGCTCGGTCATGGAAGTCAAGGGACGTGACCTGTCATGAATACCACCACTCGATTGATGCGCTTGTGCTTGTCTTCTTCCTAGTCAGGTGAAGCCGAGGCAAGATCAGCTTCTAGCCTTGTTAGCCATGAAAGGGTGCTGTTTTATGTCATTCGAACTTTCAGAAATACCACAACGCGCAAACAGGCGGAATTGGCGGCGTGAAATCTCATGCACTCTCTCGGCTATTGCATGGGCGACATGAAACGAGGGTCCATTTGGTGACAGATAGACGCCACGAACTGTTGTTGCTGCAGTAAGACGTCACAAGTTCTACACAAGTAGATCGGCGTCACAAGTTCTAACTATCGCGTTGCTTCGCCCAACCGTGAGCTTGAAATGGTCGTCAAAGGACTCCTAACAGTAGCAAACAACGCAAAGGAACGCCAAAATGCCTCTTAAAAGCGTGCGGTTTTACCGCTTGGCTGAGCGCAAACATCGCGCTCAAGCATCAGCGACAGAGAGTGCAACGACGCGAATAAGCCATTGGTGTTTCGCTGACGTCAAAGTGACGCATTTTGCGGCCGTTCGAGCACGCGAGAGCGAAGAGCGCAGATGAGCGATAATGACAGCGCTTCCTAATAATACACTTCGCCACCGTGCGTCGCGCCAGGAATAGCAAGTTTTCGTTATAACGGTATATATCGAATTGGATTTGCGGCGCTTTCACGCCAACACCCGTCTCGTATCACCAAACGTCGATGCGGCGAGATAAACGAGAGCTAAGCTGCATGCTGACACACGACAAAGCAAAAAAAAATCTATCTACTAATTAGCGCCTTTAGTTTTCAGCGAAAACATCAGACTGCGCTAGCAGTTAAGCTCGTGTTGCTATGGACGAAAAATTCCCCGCTTCTTGCTTTTTGAAGTTGCAATTAAAGCTAACGGAACATTACCACGTAGTCTAATCCTCGTCTACCGACGTCAAATGCAAGTGCCTGCCACGTCAGCGTTAATTGCGTCAGGTTAACTGCAAGAAAACAATTCCTGGAATGGAAGGCTTAGATCGAACGACAAAATAAAAGGGGCGGTGCAAAGAATACAACCAACCACCTTGCCGGTTTTCCAAACGCTTAAACAAACGTTCGCAGCGGTAAACATGCTTGGGTTTCTGAAATAGCGCACACGCCCTGAATTGCGGCGGACCAGTTGACAGACCACAGACAAAATGATGTTCGATGCTGTTGTTTAATCTGTACTACAAGAACTCAACAAGGCTTTATTCAGCAAAAAGAACAGCAGCAGTGAACAGAAGCCACCATAGTGAAGTCAAAACGACAGTACCGAACACGAAAGTAAAGGACGCAAACCACGGAATGCACAAGTAATCAACGCACGCAACTTTTGCGCTGCGGGGAATTGACTACCACAGATATTAAAACAACTACTTGCACCTCCCACAAAACCGCACCCAAAAAAGCTTGAAGGCAGTGCTGCGGCAGCGCAATGCGGTGGGTTCCGCTACAATAACCTCCTAAGCGACACGCACCCTGGTCTGAAGCACGCGGCAGTGTTTGCGTTGCATTAATATTAAAAAAAAAGAAACAGCGAAATTCTGCAAGACGATCTAGCCGGAAACGCTAAACTGCTCGTATCAAAAATAGCCTCGCACTCATCGCTAGTCAGTATCAAGAACGGCATCGGCAAGCTCGTGATGGCGTTCCTCCAAGCCAGAGGTTAGAAAAAGGAGCAAGAACTGCTTAAATGATAAAACCTCTTCGATATAAAAATCAAAGCATCACGTGCAAGTATAATTGAACTGGTGCGAAAAACGACTGCTACCACAACGTTCAAGCTCCGGGCGCCCAAGTCAGGAGAAATGTCCGTGTGGAGCGCGCTCGTGAGAGGCCGAGATCAACGATAACATATTACGAGCATGAGGGCTGAGGGACAAGTTCCACACTGAACAGGAGACTACAGGAAGGCGACGCCATTGTCAGCAGCCTTTACAATGTCTACATGCAAATCACACCCGTTCCGGACAGGAAGAAGTGCAATTTATTGCGGTCCGGTCCCCAACATACGAACCGAAAAAAACGACTGTGGAAAAAGCACATTGTTAGGCGGTGGTCGTAGCCGCGACGTAAAAGAAAACCTTCACACCGAAATTACACCTGAATGCCTGCATGCTATTGATGCAAAAAGCAAAACCCATGCAGAAGCATCCGATTGTTTCGGATCGGCAATGCAACATATCACATTCACAACAATCAATTCAGACAACGGTAAGATCGACATTGGACTTCATCTGCTGCCTTTACACTATCAAATCAAGATTAGCGCTTTTTCGAATAAAGCAAAAATTACGTCTTTGAATTTTTTGAGTTCGACCGTGACGCCTGGCTTTACCAAAGCTTTGTTAGTTTTCAAAGCAACGTGCCCGTACCCATCAATGTCTTCACGGGTTCTCTAAATTTAAACCAATCCCCGGTTTCGCAACATTCTGCATCGTTGCAGAAAGCTAAGTTTTTGCACGGGTACCAACCGCTCTGGCACGCTTAATTTCTACGGACTGAGGAGCAGTGAGCTGGCATTTTCGTTGTTTGTAGGGGCGAAAGACAAATTACTGATCTTCGCAACGTAATAAACATTCGCAGGAGACACGCGGTTACATAGTTGCAGTTTTTCAGCAAAAAATATTGTATGCTTGGAAAGACATTGAACGCTGCGGCTATCCTCTTTGTGGCGATTTGATCAAAATTTTTCATGAAAAACAGTCAGTCCCGGCGAATATCTTGTAAGAAAACAGGTGGATAACTGTGAGTTGAACGCAATTTCGCACAGTAATGGACGCGACAAAAAGCAACCGACCGTTGACCCAAGGACAGAACTAGTTCCCAGTGCTTAGCCCTGTTTTTTCGCTGAGACATTTTGGTTACTGAGCCATTTTGGTCATTTGTCTCAGTTGTATTACAACTCGCCGTGACGGTGTTCAATAGCCTACATTTTCAGACATTCCGCCCGAAATGGCTTAAAATTTTTTCGGTAATTTCAAAATTTCCGAAAAAAAAACAGCTTACGCCCAGCAGTGAATGAGAGCGCACCTTTCATTGGATGGACCGGAAAGCAACACCGATTTCCAACGTCCGCAATAAAATGCGCGTTCCTAATTAACTGTTCACATGCAATGCAAATTAGTAGCAATTAAACATTTCGCTCACTGATTTTTCAGCGCGCGCACAGTGCGATCAGACACAAAGTTCAATTCGGACAGTTGACAGTGAGTTTTGACAGGTTATGATATTACTCCAGTTCATACCAGCGTGGGAAGCGGCAAAGTGCCTGGTCATTCCAGGGGAAATTTACCCAGTGGTAAAAGAAGCATTGTAATTTAAGTATACCTCAGCAAAAAATTATTATCTGTTTTGAACAACACATCCTATCTATGGTTTTAAAAAACGTTCTCATAGAGATACACAACATCGTGAAAAGCAGTACGAAAACCATACAACTGCAGCGTGTCACGTGGGATTTTTTCCTGAAATTTACTCAAGATGATTGTCTGGCGTTGACGAGCTCCCGGCGCAAGACCAACCGCTGTGGAGGATCGACGACGAAATCGACACCATATATCCGGGAAAAACCGTACTACGAGCTTGGGCGCGCTTTACGTCGACGCGAAGTTAATGGCTATATATAGCAAATCACGAAAGAGAAATAGCTTCAGTTGCCCGGTTTAGAAACCGGGCGTTAGCCAAAAATACCGTTAGTACGCATGGAGCGTTTTTCTCTCAACAAGCGTCATTGGGTTTTGACGTGCAGTTGCTTGGCATTGTAACAACGAACTGCGTCACAGTGGATATGAAACAGTGCCGCTTTGCAGCAGGTTCAAACCAAGATGATCCGGGAAAGAACTTCACGTAGAACTAAAACGAAATTCAGAAAGACCCAAGGATACCGCAGACTCAACATTACGCGTCACACCACATAGTAAGTAAATCGCGAAGACAAGCAGGGACTCCAAACGGAAAAAACCTTGGGGTGGGATGGTGAGAACAGACCCTTTTGCCAGTCCATGTGATTGAATTACTAATTTCATAAAACAACGTTAATTCTTTTTTAATGCCTGAACGATAACTTCTCCTTGATAAATTAGGCAATTTACAAGCGTAACGATTTTATTGGACAGTATGCAGTACTACACAGCACTATACAGTGCACTTCCATGCTTCGTCGTGTCGTCAACTCAGCTGGTTTCCAGATGTCGAGCGGTAAATTGTTAATTATCACTTTTTGCCAGACTTTCCGTAAACTGGGGGAAGCACTATCCAATTTTACAAAAAGCCCACCTCACGAGCGTAAGCGCCAAGTTACCAATGTTTTATCTGACCAAAACGATACAATCTTGCCCTGGCCTGAACGCATTTTGCTGGAAGTGCCAGTTTGGGAACCACGTGAAATTTAGCAGAGGCGCCAAGCAACAACAACAACTACCACCCCCACCGAGCAAACTTTAGTCAGCCAGACAGAAACCTGATACGACACATTGCCCAAATGCTTGTCTCGACTATCAGTTCGCGCAGTGTGAGTTCGCTGGCTTGCTTATGCCCCGGACCGAGACGAGGTCAGTCCTTAGCCAGCCAACGGTCAGCAGCAACTGCGGATGGTACACGACGTGACGTGTCACTCCGAGCGTGCGCGTTGCCACCGAGCAGCAGACGCAGTTGCACCGTCAAGGCGCAGCGTGACGACGCGGGAACTTCGCCAAGGCGGGCCTGCCAACTGGAACAAGACACCCCGCGGTGCCTGTTCAAGTACCAGGCGACACACAATACACGGTCGAGTCACCCGAGCGCATGTTTACCTCGATAATGTCCTGGTTGGTGCGACTTTCGTGCGGCTCGTTGTACTCCGTGTATTTCAGCAAAACCTTGTCCATGTCGGTGCTGGCGTATTGAAATAACTTGTTCGAGCCGTTGAAAATGATCAGCGCTATTTCGCAGTCGCAGAGCACGGAAAGTTCGTAGGCTTTCTTCATTAAGCCGAATTTGCGCTTGGTGAACGTGACCTGAAAAAATAATCGCAATAAAGCAACCTGCGCTGGAGTAGATTTGCGAGATATGTCGGCAAAATATACCAGAACGTATTGCAACATATCAGACATCTAAGGTAAACAACCAGTGGCAAAAAATGTTGATGGGGCAAGCTGTTGCTCTTCCCTGGAATTCGTGGGTTTTTCAACACAGTTCCGAACCGACAGCTGAGCAACAAACAAGTAACATGCAACTGCTTCAAACAATGTCATTTGCTATATCACTATCGGCAAGCGAAAACCACAAAAAATATTTGGGTTTTGAAACACCAGCGGTGATAATACACGTGTCCATGATGGTTCTACATAAGCGGTAACGTTAACGAGCTGAGGCCTTGTCCTTCTCTTTTTGACAACTGAAGCGAAACTCCCTTGGCGCAATGACGAGTTGACAAGCACAAAAGCGAGCCGGCACGCACATCCACCGAAATGTCAACTCGCAATGCGAACGGTTTACATCCACTATTGTGCCACCACCAAAACACTGCGCCGCAATCGATATAAAAAACATTGACGTCGAGCCTGAATAGCGCCGGAAAACGCTATGATATTCGGAGAAATTAAAACTGCTACTCATCCACAAACGCGTTGCGACGATAACGAGTGAAGAAGAGCTAATTCACAAAAAGCAAGTGAGTGGGTGGGTGTTACCCGCAGAGAAAGCAGGTTAATATTCGCGTCACAACACAAATGACTGGACCATTGCTATGACATGAATTTTATTGATAGATATAGAAGTCACCAACGTTCAAAAGTTCTGTATTTTCACTAAGAACAGAAATTTGAGATTGCATGAATGGAAGAGCCATGCACGGGAGCAGAGCATGACTTGCGCGTTAAATCATTAAATGAACAGCGTGCACAGCACAGTAAAGCAGCAATGCCTACATCCCGCGATAAGTTCCGCTAGAAAAGCTTGACAGAGGTACAGATTGTGAAACTCGTTGAAAAGCACACGCGATACTTGACACTGCATTGGCCAAGGAAGGCGGCGCTTTTGGTGCGCAATCGGAATATTCGTCAAAAACACTTCCGCGAATCATGCTCGAAAGCACGACCGCGCGCTTACTTTGATGTATTCAGAAGCTGCAAACGTTGTGAGTTGAAACAATGGAAGAATGGGAAAAACTAGCGCCATGCTCTTTTCAAGTGAATCAGTTACTCCCATTTCTTTTGGCTCTTGAGATATTACCTGTTTCGTCGCCAAGGAGGTGGGGGGCGGCTTTGGTGGGCTTAGCATCCCCCAAACAAAGCTCCAAACCCCTCAAATTGAAATATAAAACGCTATAAATCAGTGGAGTTCGTCAATTTTTAGAAGGTCAAGCCCCCCTGCACAAACGTAAAGCCCCCTACTGAAGACTTTCTGGCGACGGTTCTGGATATTACTTGACCGCGTCCGTTTGTACAACACTGTAGTTTCCAGCAAATTCACTCCAATAAAAATAAAACATTTAGGCGAAAAATCTGAAAAATTTTGGGGACAAATTGGTTAAAAATGCGCCAGCACTTTTAAGTGGAAAAGACAAATTAACAAATAAAGACAGCACATACAGCGAATTTTCTTCTACACGCTGCACACGTTGCCGAAGCGACAAATGATTCGAGCAACGTTTGACGTTCGCGTCACAACCCAAACACGAACAGATGTGAAATTACTCAGGGCCAGGTCCACAGAGCAAGCGCATGCGCCTTTCTTCCTTGCTGCAGAAGCGCTCTACGGTGATTCGCGCGGTCGTTTCCGAATAGATAACGAGAATCGTTGGTCGGAACGAGCCGCAAAGGCAGTGCACGCGAAACAGACGGACGGCTCGCTGACCAACGACTTTCGCTTTCGCCCGTCAGAGAAAAACAGTACTGCGGACCGAACTGGAAGCGCAAGAATCGTAAAATAAAAATATTTCGTCAGGATCCAGGCGCCGGTCAGCGCCCACGGAGGTTTAGTGGCGTGGCAAAGGCTCGCGCTCCATTCGCTGAGCAAACAAATTCGGCAAGAGCCGAAACGCTACAAAAACAATTGGGGATTGCTTCCGCTCGGGGAAGACAACGTGACTTAAATCCGGCAAAATCTTTCAAAAGCGAACCAGTCACCTACGGGCGAGCATTTGGCCGAATATGCGCACAAGGAAATCGCAGGATCGACACCTGAAGCGCCTTTTGAATTCCGACAAGGGTGCATGAAAAGGACATCTGTTCACAGCTAAATACGTTGCATTTCCATGGAAATCAACGGAAGTACATGAGTTGGTGATAAGTCTGCCGAGGGTCCGGGATTGACTGGACACTTTCGCATTCACACTATACCAGCTTTAGCACACATTGCTCAAAGAAACAAGCTCTTAGTTACTCCATTTCACCGACACGGCAGCAGCCACCGACAACGCTTGCATTGTAAGCTTCTGCTGAAGCATTTCACGAAATCAAGATTGGAAGAGTTTGTCCATGTTTTTAACACACGGTGAAATGTCTAAAATATACAGCACGGTTGCCACGGTGACCAGATCGAATGGAAAAACCAGCAACGTTTTTTTTTGAGCTGTGAAAGTTAACATATGATAACATCTAGCGACCAGGAATCTTTTCCGTTTTCGATGAAACACAAATGGAGGTCAACATACTTCATGCTGGGGGGGAGCAACACGTTTCTTGCGCAAGTAAAAACGCTACGCACCTGCCGATTGCGTTCGTCTCCAATCCTCGATATCTGAATTTTCTTTCGTCCCATGATCTTAATTCGATGAGCGGTGCTTGAAGCAAAATACTGCTTGGTTGGGTGGAAATAGTTTGCACAATGCAAATTCCGTTCAGTTTCGCCAAACGGTTTCTTTTCTTCTTTTTTCAGTTAGCTAAGCAGCGCCGATCATACTTCAGGTACGTGTGCTGAACCACAGGAAAGTAACTGCACGTTTAATTGCAACAGATCCTATTATCCTGAAAAGTCAGAGTGGTCAATGTTGAGCGGCGCAAAACAGGGAAACTTGCGTGCGCCACGCTTCAAGCTGCTAAAGCAGAATCCCGAAGCTTTTCGGAATGAACGCACATAAACCTCGTTCCGACATTCAAACAGCACCAGTTGCATGCCAGTTGGTTTACCGCATGATGTTGCTCATATCACGTGAAAACTCGACAAGAGCGTTCAAAATGAGACGACGATCACGTACAAGCATATCAGCATGTTTTTTACCGTTGGAAAGGCACAGACACTTTGTGAAGCACAGGGCGTTGCAAAACATGTTTCACGTGTTAATATTTTCAGGCATAGAAAAGGTTTTCACTTCAATAGATAAAGGCACTTCATGTGTTAGAGCATGCTTGAACAGTCTGAACATTACGGCCACGGCGTGCATTACATAAGAGACTCATAAAAGCACCAGTTGCAGTGCAGATTTGGAAGTGGCACAAAAATTGCGCAGAGAAAGTTTTTTCTGTAGGGCCTAACGATCTGGACAAACATTAGCATCGGCAGAGATAGTCAAGGACATAGTTGGGCAGGGGCTAGATTATCCCCTTGGGGTGTGTCGCGTCACAGGTGGTACGCACATTCAAAACTTGTGAAATCGTTTAGAAAATTCACATGCCTCAATCCATTTTTATGAATATATCTCGTTCTGCTAAACGTTAAGTCTGTTTAGTTTCATACGCCTGGATTTGGTAGTTACGCAGATATATACATATTGAATGACAACAAGTTCTTATTGGAACACTCTGCACATTAGCAACACAAAACACGTTGAAGAGGCTTCGTGTGAACGGTCTCTACTAACCACCAACACGATGAAACAATGATCTCTGCTTGTTTTCCAATCGCAGCTATACCACAAAGAGAGTGGCTCCACAATGGAGAACAGCTGTTTGTAACCTTCCAGTTACAAAAGCTCACAAAATTACCAAAATGCTCACTTTTTTATTGCGGAAACATTGCCAAAAACATGACCTTAACGTATTGCAACTTGGTTACTGTTTTGACTTTAAAGAGTAACCTCACATCAGGTCTTGCAAGGAATAACTTCACCCTGTTGATGACCCATGGTTAACGGCGTCAGAAAACATAGTTTGATGAAGTCCGCTATCTGCATTGGTTCAAAGTCACTAGTAGTATGACTTATCTGCTACATTTGTGCTAGTATTTGACAGTCTACTCAAATTGCTAAAAATTCGCATTCTAGTCCAATTCTGACTGGCTTACAACTATGAAAATCATGGTCTACAACACTGCCAGTTGGCACATTAATAGCAGAGTAGCAAGAATCAGCTTTTCCCACATGTGAGATAATGGAGACACTGGTAATTCTGTCAAAATGAAGTTACTAAGGACATAAAAAGCTGAAAACTTCAACACTGCCCAATTCGTTACAACGAATCATTTGTATTTTCTCTTGCAATAGTAGTAATTGGTAACATGTTCAAGTACCAAAACTAACATGGGCTGCAATAATACGAACGCAATAGAATGTAAAACATGTGCACAGGGTGTGTACTTTAAGCAAAGTTGCTGCTAAAATCTGCCATCAGGAAATCATTTTTACACATCAGGCAGGGATTTTCACTTGAACTTAACAAACTAACGAAGTTTATAAAAGTTTACCTTAGTTGACTGTACCATCTGGAACCGTTATTAACATAGCCACTGCAAAATAGCAAGAAGCCTCATCCAGCCCATCGGTTGCAGCATGACACGCATGCCTTAAAGCCACAAATTATGCGGCGCGTATCGTTGGGGCAGTGACACCAGTAGCAGTTTCATGGTCCACAGAAAAAAATCTCAAAAATTTGATATTGCTTCCAAATTGAAGTAATACAGCTAAAAACTTAACACGCATCAACAAAAACTTTGTTTTGCTTTCAACATTATGTGATTGTCCCACCGAATAAAATGCTGTGTAATTATCCTGCGTGCAAAGCGCGCGCATAAAGTTCTTCAATATCATATTAGCCGAAATATTGCGGCGAGGTTTAGTCAGGCGTTGATGTGGCCACGACTTCGTGCAAGCACCTTACGCTGTTAGGTCTAAGCGTATTCTTAGCAAGACGTATACGTAAATAACGCGCGGCGCTAAATTTGTCACAACCCAACATTGGCCGCCCCTAAAATACGCGCGGAGGTACGCATCGTTGACGCACCAGCTTGCGAGCATTAGGCCTGCTGAATGCTTTCTTTGAAAACGGTTGCAGTAATGGGCTTAAGCGAGACCGTGGCGTACACGCTTGTAGCTTAGTATCGCAGCGCAGTTATTTTAAGGCCTTGCAGATTTTTCACCAAAATCTCCACTGAAAACCGACTAAGCGGTACAATAAATCAAGCACTTCGGCGACGTCGAAACAAAGCGTCAGGTGGTACATACCAACTTGACTTACGTGCAAAATCTGGCCTGAACTTAGTTTTATCACTGACTACAAGCAGAAGCACCTAAACAACTCACTGATCAATCGCAAGCTCTTACTCAATAGCTTACAGACCAGCAGTTCGTCGTGTTTTCTCTGACATCCCTGCAACTAATCCTCATTAGCGCGCGGTTGATGCAGCGTATGCCAGAAGTTCAAGACTGCTGTCTGTTTCCTGCGAAGTCACAGCGCAGCGTGAAAGAACGAGGCTTTCTTGAGAAGCGCAGCTCACGTTAACCCATCGCCTGTGACAACCCGCGGCGAAACAGAGCGCAGCCGTCGTGACTTTACCACGGGCGCCCAAGGCCCTTTCCTGCCTTTCGCGTGACGTAAAATTTCCGGTGCGCAATAATGTGCGCCCTGTAGCGTGAAGCACGCGTGCGCGAACACAACCGACTTCGCCGGGAAAACATGCGGCGCGTGAAAATGCGCGATGTAAACGATGAAGAGGTAGTTGTAATTCCAAGGGAAAGTATTCATAGCAGAAACTAAAAGCGACGAAGTGCCGAACGCAACACGTATCCAATTCAGTTGAAAACCCTCAAAAGAACTGCTTCTTTGCCATATACAAGCGAAACTAGCGACCGATCTGAGAACATCTGCCAAACCGCAGTCTAAACTTGGCAAAAACCATACCTGTAGTTCTGTATCAATCCAGCAAAACTTCGCTGAAGCACATGATTGCATGCACAAAGGGTAAGTGAAAACGTTGATCGACTGCGAATTTCAACCTGCTTCAACAGCTCCATGATATGCCAAGCGAACTGCGTGCACAGCTCTATTAAGCGAAGTTTGGCCGCCTGATTGTGACATCACAATCCACCTGACGGTGGCATCAACTCTCATATGACTTGTAATTGCTTATCAAGCATCCAAACCTGCAGGTCAGCCAAACTTCATAACCTTTTGCATTTTTCATGTGGCAGAGATGCTCATTACGGTTGACACGACTTTTTAGAATGCTGTGCAAGCACAACCAAACACGCAATACTGGGCTTATTGCAAATCGTGATCTGGTGCTACTGCTGCCCGGACACAGGCGTGTTTTGATGTTTTGCTCATGAAGCACATGTTGAACATATTAATAGCTGGTATAATAACATTCACCAAGACAAAATAGATCGCGACAGGACAAAGCATGTTTGGAATGATTTTATTTAGAACAACTGCCACACCTACACTTCCCTACACCACTTTACAGCTTCCTTATGAGTCGCTTCAATTATATGAGAATGAGTTGAGCCAAACACTACTTGTGTTCATTATCACACACAACGATATGTCTTGCATGAAGACTAAAATGAGTGCAGCATGAACTATCAATACTGAGCTTTACTGCAGTGCGATCACAAAATCATGAATACAACAAGTTGAACTACAATCCACATCTAATCAAATTGTTCACGAAGGTCAAAGTCACTGATCAATCATTGTGTGACTCTGTTTTGAAGGTCCTCTTTGCCTTTCGTATTTTTCTACTCCATCTTTTGATGATACTGCCTCTTGCAGCCATTACTAAAGCTGCTTAAGCAAAGCATCCAGACTGAACAATTAACTTATTACATCCAATCCACCCTACAAAAAGCATGGATCAAATTTTTATCAGTTAGCCACTAAGAATTTTTAGACACCAATCAAAACATGTGCAACTAAACCTGCCATTGATCATCTTTCCCTCTTGTACAATAATGAAAGTCTGCCTGTTTATGGTTGCTACCATCACCTCCAAAAAAATATAGCTAACTAAAAGCTTTACCTACATCAGAGGTGGGCAAACATTTTCTGTGGAGGGCCACATTGAAACCTTCATTGCCACCAGGAACCGCACATACTACGTATATTACATCTGTAATCACTTTAAAAATTTTAACAAAAACCTTTTACATTAGCTAGCACAAAATGAAGGTAACAATAGTCACCTCCAGTTGAGTAAAAATGCAGTTTCGAATGTAACATGTGGAATAAAATCTTGAGAATTCAAATCTAATCCATAAAATTACTAAAACATGGAGTTGAAATATGTACTATCAATGAATGTGGGCTACCTTGCAGGCCGCACAAAATGCCTTGTGGGCTGTAGTTTGTCCAACCCTGACTTAGACAATTATCCAGAAATTTTTACAAACTTATAATGAAAATCACGCCTAATGAAAACAATATCAACGACATATTGCAAACGTTTCGGTAACTCCTGTTATCATCATCAGTGCATAGGAAAATTCAATTTTAAATTCAATTTTGCAATGTACTGATGATGACAACAGAGTTATCGAAACGTTTGCAATATGTCGTTGATATCACTTTTATTGGCTGTGATTTTCATAAGGCTATTTTGCACTTCCGCTTTTCATGTAGCAAAATTTTAACAACACTTTGGAAAAGCCAAATGCACAACACTGATATTCTTGAAATTAGCACATCCAGTTTCAGCAAAATTGATCTCTGCTACCCAAGGATCTCTTAACTTTGAATGACTATGACAAACAGCTTTGAAAACAGAAAGTGAAGTTCAGATGTCGCTGGGCAATGCCAAGATGATGATAAGACAATGAGATATCAGAAGAATTACTAAGAAACGGATTGAAAGAAACGTAGACCTCCTCACTGTGACCTTTGACCTGAACATGAAAAAAGCAACCAGGCAGTTGTCATAAAGTTTGACCTAACCAGCTGCAAAACTACTGGAAACCTGCCTTAACACTACGCCAAACACAAACTTTAGCATCTAAATGTGTAAGCTCATCAATAGAACTGTACAAAACATAAATTCAACATGCAAAATCACCTGTGTAGATGAGGACCCACCAGCTTACCAACCATGGGCAATCTCTAAAATTGTACAATGTGCGGAAGCTAGCAAAAATGAGTTCATCAAATCATTTTAACATCCCTTGTAATGGAAAAACTGCAGCTGGAATCAGAAGCAGTTGGCCACCAAGCCAAGATATTTTTATGCAGGCATAGGCAGCTTAAACACTGCTGAAGAATACTGCCAACAGAAGGATCAGCATGTTCGGTGGCATAAATACTAAATTAAAGCACAAACAATTAACACCTTTGGAGCCAGGCGAATTTTGCTTTAAAAGGTATTGTTTGCCCATATTGGACAAGTCTTTGCAACTCCATAACTTGCCAGTCGATTGTTCTAGAGAGCTGTTCAAACCCTCACTAGATTCAGCAAGTCTTCTAGTTGGCAATGAAAAAAAATTTTAGATTTGGGTTTTCTGTGGGTGACATCGTAAGTGGGGTAAGTTTGGGCCTTTTAGTCGAGATCATCAGGCCCTGGGCCTCAACTGCACGAGGGAAGTATTTTGCTCAGGTTTTGGTGGAAACCAGGCTAAAATCTGGTCCGTTTAGCCTTTGATTGATTTTCTAGCATTTCTGGTTCCAACGTTATGGCCAAAAACTAATTTTGGGAAAAAATTACCCGTAAAAATATTTTACGCAAAGTTTGTTTTTTTGGCCACAACTTTTGAACCACAGATGCTAGAAAGTCAATCAAAGGGTCAAAACTACAATACCAATATTGTGTAGCAACCAAGTTGCAAGCCCCTTTTTCCTAATGTTCAAATGCAGTTATAAGTGTACTTTTTCGTTCCTTTTGTATGCCCATGTACGCATCACAATTATCATGTAATTTCAGAATATCATGCATGCAAAACTTGTGGATAGCTTACAATTTTGGATGCAGAACTCTATACAACCTGCCCTGGAGAGCGAGTGTTAGTAGTCATCAGGTTCAATCAAGGTTATTTTTAAGGAAAATGTTAGGTACCCAGTACGGACCTGTAGGGACCCAATTTCTCTGATTCTAGGGACCCGATTTTCAATTCTAGGGTCCTAAATCGGGTCCCTAAAACGGCTTAAAAAACCTGGGTTCAATGTAACATTCCTGTAGGAATGTATTTGAAGCATTACTAAGAAATTTATTTGAAGCATTACGAAAAAATGTATTTCAAATGTATTTGAAGCATTACTAGGAAAAAACAAGTACTTGTTTGTCGAAAGATGCAGAAAGTCTAACATGTATGGTTGCATTCTTTGTTGCGGTCCGATTGTTTATATTAGTCCTTATTCTTTAAACACTACAACCGCATTTTATTTTGTGACTCAGTGCACGGACATTGCAGTGTTTGTTCATTTGAGGGTGTATCGTGACACAATGCATTCGTACTTTACCTGGCCTCAACCAGTTTAGGAATTAGCATCCTACTCTGCAGTAGTGTTGTACAAAGTGTTACAGGTTAACGAACAATAGTGTTTAATGTGTCTGTAACCCTGTGGTTCTGCCTCTAATGCCGTTGAAAAACGTTCTGCTAAGTAAGTGTCTGTAACCCTGTGATTCAGTCTCCAATGCCGTTGTAAAATATTATGTTCTAAAAGTTTTTATCAACCTGCGTTGTGCAGAAAGTGTGTGTTTATACTATGGATGTCACCCACAAAAAACTGAGACCCAAAACCTAAAATTTTATTTCATTGCAAACTAGAAGACTCGCCAAGTCTTTTGAGGGTTTGAACTGCTCTCTAGCACAATTGATTGGTGAGCTATGGAGTTGCAAAGTGGTGTAAAAATAGCAGTTCAATGCGTAATTTCAAAGCATGATATCCTTGTACACCGGCTCCTAATGTGTTAAGAAATTCAAGAAAAACAGCACATCATTAACATGCAACAACAAATTCCATGTCTTTAACAAAACTGAAGTATGGGTTCATAAAAATAACTTTCAAAGAGAATACGGTTTATGTTGTACGTTTTGGTTTCTTATGTCTTATAGTGTATTGAGTGCTTTTGTAAACATGATCTGTTTGTGTGTCCAGATGACCAACACCCTGTAGTGCATGGTGTGTTTTATATAAGTTACTTATTTCTCCATCTAATTCCAATCATGATCAAAATAGCAAGGCTCTTCTTACACATACTTGGCAATCCCTACATAGTGATCCCATTGGTTTAAACAGCTTCAATGAAGTACCTGCAGTCACTTGCAAGTAAATACTTAGTTGTGAACAATTTCACAAAACTTTGATGCTAAATCTGAATGTATTGCATTTGTTTAATCTTGACTACAGGATATAGAGTACATTACTTGCTTCGAAGCACAATGACCAATACGCATCAGTGCATTGAATCACAATTGTTTGTGATGGTTGCTGTTCGTACGTGCATGGTCGTTGCTTGTAGTTCGATCGATTGATTGTTGCAGCTGCCCGGAGCCGTCTTGCTTATCGGTAGAGCGCCTTTCGTTTATTGAGGCGTGAGTAATT
>Ga0210059_1004606_pt1 | contig 22287 bp, 13 predicted proteins | sample Ectturendosymbi2_FD_188042 | JGI IMG/M metagenome (GOLD analysis project Ga0210059, IMG submission 188042) | Ecteinascidia turbinata endosymbiont from Florida, USA - Sample 2 (SPAdes) (version 2) | ecosystem: Host-associated > Tunicates > Ascidians > Unclassified | place: Key West, Florida...
TATTACCTGTACTACAATGTCTCTGGTCTGTACTGTCTTCATGTTGGCTAAATCAATATTGTATATTAGACTGAATTTGCAGTTTATTGTTATTTGCAATTTATTGTTATTTGGTATATCGAATATTTTTTTTCCTTTTGTTGTCAACATTTGTTTATAGATAATAGCCACATACTACTGGTTATAGTATTTTACACAATTTTTAGGGACACCTTGACAAGATAACCTTCGGGTTTTTCGTTGTCCCTTCCCCACGTTTATTCTTTTGTTGATGTACCTGTGTATGTATAATGTTTTATACTGGCGGCTAAAGCTCAATACAATACAATACTTGTTTTTTCAGCAAAAACTTAGCCTGCATCTTGTCACCACAAGCTTGTGTCAATGCAGAAAATCGTTGCCATGCAACCTTCACGCAAGAACGAGCACACTGTGCCACGTAAAGCAAGCTGTGCTTGAATGGAAACAGTCTCTCTTTGTGTGCGTGCTAAATCGTGCCGAGCCGTGCCCCAGTGGAAATCAGCCTTAAAGTGGGCAACTGGGTTGGCAATTTTTGAATTAGGTTTTCTGAATTGGTAACTTTACTGTTTGTGGGTTTTCTTTTTATTCTATTTATACTTCATGCACTTCGCAGAGCTGATGATGCCTACATGATCCTAGGCGAAATATATAGGCCTACTCCGTAAGATCTTAGTGTCTGATTCTTTGATGAGAAATGATTTCTTTCCATAGACAGTGTTACACGTAAGCCCGTAGATTAATTTGATGACTATATGTCGAAAATGCTATTTATTTCTTATCACTGAGTTCAGTTGAAAAGATTTTGTCACGAGAAATGAAATTAACAATTCTTGTTTGTGTCCCATGCTGTCGACGTTCTAGCGTACGTGCTGCGCGTGGTTTGATGATTATGATCAACTGCCAATCTGTTCAAGTGTTCGAATGGCCTGTGGTACAAGCGACAACCACCACGGCTGGTGAACCTTCGGTTTTAGGCTGGTTGCTAGCCTGGTGAACACCCTACCAAAATGACCATCGTACGCCGCTGTTAAGGAAGTGTCTGGCCTCTGAAAGATTCGAAACACCCGCGATAGTTCTGGAGCATAGGTGTAAGAGCAGGCAGTTTTTTGGGGGTGCAAGTAATATTTTGCCCGAATTTCCCCAAAACGTTTATGCAACAAACTTTCTCCCCGCGCTGTTTTCGCACTACTGTCGAGGGACGAAATGGTTGGGGCAATTGCCTGGTTGCCGAACCCTTGTTGCGGGCCTCTCTGAAGCTCTTGGAACATAAAGTTTTCCTCTACCATTTCGTATAGACTTGAAATTTTTTAATTTGGTCCTCCCATCTGAAAAAAGTACGTTAGGCTATGCAAGAATATTGTCAGAAGCCATCTGGCTCAATTCCCTTGAGCATCTACCTTGCGCAGTTCTGCATTCCTCCATTCACATTCCAGCTGTTGCTGTCACAAGGAACCTCACATCTAGCTGAGGTAGGCCTAAAGCTACGCGCTTGTCTGCAGACATATACGTGGCGTGTATCGTAATAAGCTATTTGTAATTTATGTATGTGCTATGAGTTTTACAACATTATCTATTCAACTGCGTATGTAATATGTATGCCAAAAACTATGGCAAAATGTGATCACCCAAAGACTGCAGTTAAAATTAAAAACAAACTTTTCTGTACTTAATCTGCTATGGACTCTACTAATATGAAGTAGACGCCCCATGCCCTGCAGTAGGCCTATGCTCGATTCCATCAGTGTACAATTTGACAAAGCACGTAGATGAAATGCCTTCATTCGCCAAAACCTTCCAGTGAACTCACAAACCAAAACACGAAGTTACTAGAAATAGTATGTTGATTTTAAAATTTAATGTGTTTTCTATGACACAATACCCTTATATTTATACACGCAATATCATGTATAATTTCCTTAATGTTAATGCCAAAGCTTCTTTGCCCATGTTTCTGACAAATCAAAACTTTCAGCCTTGGGGATGCGCTTTCGTCCCCAACTCCTACGCCACTGTCATTACCATCTGTTTGGCGGATTTAAGATGATGCCCTGCTACCGCAGCTGTTTTAACACATCAGTGAAGTAAGGTATTGTCACTTTGGTCTTGATTCAAAAGAACTGATTTCAATTTCCATCGGCTTTCAACACTCCAAATAATCTTGAAAATCTAATCAGCTTTGTATTAAAACACGACCCCCACTTCCTTCAATTTTTAGGCAACAGGCAGAGTAAGCTACGTTTGTTTGACGTGAAAACTGCAATAAAGAAGATTAAGCCTTACATTTCAAAATATCATAGTGTCAGTTCGTTTAAGTGAAAACCCTGAAATAAATCCTCACCAATATTGTGCACAGATAAGTTTTACATGCGAGATTCTTACTCGCAACACACTGGCGGTTTTGCGTCTTTTTGCATTTTCCCAACGTTTAGCGCCTCCATGCGGAAAGCATACACAAAACGGCTCATATGGCCTTTTACAAGAATGAGTTGGAGGCCTTGCATAAGTGTATTTGCTGTTAGACTTTGAAACGAATTTGCAAATGAAACGCGCTTAGGTGTCTGTCCAATCATCAGGTCACACCTCGGTTCTTGATTTTTTTTCTCATCCAATTTGTCGCGTGTAACAATATCGTCCAGTGTACAACATCTGTTAAGCGCGAATAACACAGCAGCAGTTACTTTGCGAACGCAAATCAACCACCTAGAACGCAATTTCGCCAGGAAGGGCATGAAAGGCATGTTTCGCTTAAATTACACGTGCCATCACTTACAAAACGAGTCGGCGCATAACTTCGAGTTCCTTGCCGGCCACGAAGAAGCAACAACTGAACTACAGAATAAGTTTCAGAAGCGACTACAGCTTACATCACAAAATGTTGAACTTCTCCATAAAAGCGACGTAGTACTTGCTTGCATCACAAAAACGTTTAGCATAAACAGTAATATAAATGCAAGTGACATGAAAAACACGCTTCTGTTGAGATGCATACAAATTCAAGTCAGATCAGGCTAAGGAGTTCAGTTGACATAATCCCTTCGGGGCAAGCACCGATACTGCACGTCGAAGTTCATCTTTACAAACCCACTCACAAACATTTAAACCTTTTCCAATGGACGTAGAATGACACAGTTTTAGCAAAAAGAAAACTAATCACGTAGTTTTTGTGCAACTAATTCATAAAACTGGGTAAACTCACCGATGACGAGTGCCAAATAACATCACAACAGTAAGTACAGTACAATGGTCAAATTAAAGCAGTACTTATAAAGTTTGCAGGTGAACTGCTAAGTGTGATAAATGCACCACGAACAAAAGTAGCCAACACAGTAACAGGCGGGAGCTTGCAGTTGCGCAGCTAGAAAAATGATACTTTTCAAATGACCTTTTGAATGCTTATTCAGTAGTTCAATATAACGAGTGAAGCTGCTCTACAGTTTCACCAAACCATACTTATTACAAAGGAAATGTTTGAGTGCCAGAAAGTTTTTCTGAAACGACTATCAACATGTTTATTGCTGGTCAATACAATGGCATTTTTACATCTTGTGCTTAACAGGGAACTACAGCACACTATCCCGCTTTTTACGTATTCTGATTGCATAAAATCTCAGAATAGGTCAGTAGGTAAAATGAAAACACGAAGAACGAACTAATTTGATATGGCCTTTAGTCTGAACGCGGCAAATTGTCTCGATAAGAAAATACAGCCCGTGACAGGCAGAACCAGCAACACCTACGCCGAAATTAAGTTTCTTTGAGTGAACATGGCGTTCGAACAGCAGGAAAACAAACAAACTTATCTGATAACAGGTTACACTCGCAGAAATTTTAAGGTGCCAATTATCACAAAGACTCCATGGTAAAAGCACAATGCGATTACTTTCGGCTCTTTCGTTCGCGCAGAACATAAGGCATAGGCGAAGAGCTTATCTTTCCTTTTTTTGCATCTTCATCTGTCCACGTTTGCCTTCGCTCGGATTTTTCATAGCCCTCGCTTTTTTCTGTTGGCACAGACCTTTCTCTCTAAAAATACAACATCATAACGTTTAAATGATGATGTAACCACCAGCTGAATGACGCAAAGCAGTACAAGTTTCAATTTCAAGCAAAAGATTCTTGAAACCTTGTAACTACAAAAAGACAATGGACACCATGAATAACGACTCAACTTGTGAGTGTTGCCAAAATAAAACGCATAGCAATTAAAAACTTTGTTTACATTGCCATGCGGGCGCATGGCAACTTTGCTTGCACATGCGCTTGGCGATTTTGACTAAACGCTGCGATGAAAACGCAACGTAAACGCCTTGTTGCTACGAAAACACAACGCTGTTAACGGTAGCTGAATGAAAGTTATTTCAAACAGCATGACGCAGGTGGGCTTTGTGAAAAGGTTTCGCAACTGCTAAATAGATATCCGCACTTCAGTCATTAGAAAAAAATTATAAAATGCGGTATTTTGTACACTTCGAAAATCCGCCTTACCTGAGCAAAACTAGATGCCGGCTTCTTGCTGATATACGTGGTGTAAAAGAAGTGGACGAACAACAACAAGTAAGAGAGATACATGATACTGCCGTAAAAGATGTACTCCCAAGAAGATCGGCAGCTACTAATGTCGCGCCATTCGTTAACCAAATATACAGTCCAGCAACCAACGAACATTTGGATAATCTGGAGAAAATTTTTAAATCAACAGCTAGATCTAGATTTAACATACTCAAGACAACACAGAGCATAAGTCGAACTGCACGCGGGAAAAAAGCCACTAATAAGAATCGGCTGAAGTTATATGGCATGACATAACGTTTCTTCACAGTTTTCCGATTTGACTGAGATGAGACCATTCACATATTGTACTCTGTCCTTAGATAGTAGCATACAGTATCTTTGAGGAGGCACAAAAAATAATTGCAAATCGAATCGAAAAACCCGATGTAATCATTTGATCATACAGTAAAACATGAAGTTTTCCTGTTTTCGCACGCGGCCAAAGCAACTGTCGTAATGAAATCGTGCCATAGTCGTGAAGTTGCTGTCTTCTTATAAATGCAACGCACTGCATTTGTAATATTGGTACACAAAACGCTGCAGTTCGAAAGATTGCCTACAGCTTTCGTTTATCGTGGAGTGATGGGTATGGGCACTTATGCCTTACAACGCTGACGTCATCTGAAAGAAAATATACAGACGCTACATGAGTTGTCTGGACCAACTTCGACCAAACCAATTTTATTCGCGCTTTTTGAAGGGAACAGACTGCGGAATTGGACATTTCGACGATGGACGTTTCGGCGATAAATCGGTTATATGACATGATGCTTTTGATGGGGGCGCTTTTTATGTACTTTTTCAAAACAATTTGGGTTTAGCTTTAGGGTTAAGGTTTAGGGAAAACAAACATCCTTTATAATATAAGGTTCCGGTCTTCAACTAAAACGCCATTTTTGGAACGATTTACTGTAGTTCGGCAGCAAGGTCAGCTCGCCTGTAGCGACGCTTTTTCACCGGTCTCTCGAAGTGACGTTAGAGGGCAATTCTAATGTATTTCAAAAACACACTTTTTCCGTATGAAACATTTGCGGCCACCTTCGCCGAAATGTCCTAGACCCAACAGACTGCGCCTACTTAACAAACATACACAGCTTTGCACCCAAAATAAGAAAAATAGGTTAAGTCTTGCTAAAAAATCTCAATACGGTAAAAACTAAAAACTAACCAAAAACGTTTTCCTGTCTGAAAATGCAAGCACAAGTAGCACGCAGCGTCATGTTACATGGGCCGGCGATGGCTATTTTCTAGTTTTATCATTGCGTGTGACACGGTTGAGATCAAATGTAAATCCAAGTGTGTGAACTTCCATTTCCCAGAAATTGCTGATATGTTTTAAGCAATGGACACGAACTTAGATTACCGTAATGCAAACTAATTCTATCGCTATGCTTTTTGCTTTAAATTACTTTTTGTAACAAAGATTTTCACAGCCTACTGACTTAATATACGCGCCCTGCCTACTCAGAAGATATGCATCACAGTGGTTAGTTAGGCTTACTATGAAAGGAATTCCAGAGAAGTTGTAAAAGTTACGGCCAAAATTTTGATTGCCGCAAATCTACATTCCAGAGCAAATAGCTACATGCGCAAGGTCATTCGCAAGTTAGGCATGCAATTAATCTCATAAGTGGTGCGCGGTGAACTGTTTCCCTCAGGCGTATTTTTCAGTCACAATGGAACAACCAATCACAGCGCAGAACATCAACAGCGTTGTAGTTACTGTAATTGCATCTTTGAAAAGATGTGCAACTGTGATTCATTATCGTTAGCGGAAACCTGCTGTCTGATTTCGACACAAACTGTGTTGCACGCACTAGCCTCGACCTGAAATCAGACATAAAAGACAACATTAGTTTGAGCCAATGTTGAGAAAAAGCCGTTTAAAAAATGAAACAACCCACCTATTATTTTTGTTTGTTGTGAAGAAACAGGTTGTATTTCGTTTAAAAAAAACACAAAACCCAATTCTGAATTGTTTATATAGCATCATGCAATGTCATCATTTTCAAAATTAGACAATAATAACTTCTTATGCCTATTTAGGCATTCAAAATTGAGTGTAAAGAAATGTATCGCGCAACTTTTTTTCGCAAAGTCTTGTTGTTCACTTCACTCCAAAGTGGTGGCGCTTGGTAAGCATGCGCACAGAAAACAGAAAAGCCACTCCCACACAACTTTTGCAGTTTCATGTTAAGTTCATGTGAACTGTATGTCCTACTACTTCAGCATCTACAGAGCGCATTTTTCAACATATTGTTTGGTATGATCCAACATCAGAAACAGTTTGGGTGCAGAGAAGGTAAATAATTGGTGCAAATACACCGATTTTACTGAGCTGAAGGAGATAACCAGTCGAATTTACTTGAACCGTTCGCATTATTCTTCTGCTTTGTTTCAAGTCATTGAGATTTCGTTGCTGTTCGTTTTGTTTGATAAAAAAATTACAAGAAACTGTAAAATTGTGCTGCTTATTTTACGTTTTGCTTTAATGTAGATTTTTAAAGGAAAAATAAAGAGTGTGTTTTATCGTTTTTCAAGTGGGTTTAAAAAATACCGGGCGGGTTTTTTGGTTGGGTTCAATTACACCAATTCCTTGGTTTGAACAGACTATAGTTGGTGATTACTGGCAAAGTAGGCAAAAATTTTCACAACATTTTAGTTGGAGATATAGGTGGACTCGGAAGCACAGAACAGTTGACATGGTTGTGGTTGTCCGCTGCGACGACCGGTACAAAGTACAGTACAAACACAATCAATCGCTCACCTGGGACGACGTGATCAGGAGTGCAATTTTGCGAGGAATCTTAACGTTTGCAGCACGTAGAGCATAGTATGTGTACATCATCGCATGGACAATAAAATTGACGGTCATGAACACACCACCTCCTGGCAAACAAAAAACCGCATGTCCTTTCAACCTCCCGCGATAGAGTAACTAAAAGGGCATACATCGAGAATATCTTGGCGCCACTAATGACATTCCTTGAGTCGGATGGTGCTTACAAGATTGGTTGCCTTGCCTGCATGAGCGGTGAGAGCAGAGCGTCGTAAAAGGTATATACAGTATTTCCGAAATATTTGGGAGCTGCCGGATTCAAAAACAGACTTTAAGATAAACTGCTAGTGGAGCTCATTCTTACATCAACTGCTTAAGGCCCATAATAGTAATAAAACTCGCCGTTATAGTATTCACTAGCCTCTATTTTCAGACATTATGACCGAAATGACTCGTTTTTTTCGGTCATTCAAAACAAATTCGATCTATGACCGAAAAATTACCTAGCATAGGCAAGTGCTCTTCAACCTATTTTTCAAGTATCTTGCAGACCTCCGCAATTGCCATCAATCTCTAGTTAAGCACAAAAAACTAAAAATTCGTTAACTTCAGGAAGTTAGTCAAGTTTTTCTTCACGCAACTTCATAAAATTCTTTACGGTATCATTCGAGCAGATACACAAGAAGGCACTAAAAGTAGCATGAAAACAAATTAGCAAAGTGTAATAAAATCACGACATTGGTGGTTTCTTGGTCGTAACGAGGTATTAGATATTTCTCGAAAATAATCAATAGCAATAGAGTTTCTTTGTTTTTGACTTTATTTCCGTAATAAATAAACCCGTCTTCATAAAAACAAGGTGTAGGCATTATAAACTAAGACAGCAACAGCCTTTTCTGCCAAGTTTTATACTCGAGCCGGGCCTAATAAACATTGTCAGTTTGAAGAAATTTAAGTAAACAAACCGAATATCTATTTCCCAAGAACGCTACTTTTTGATTTCCAACGACACGTTAATTATGTTTACGTTAAACTTGGAATTTTTTGAGTTGCTGTAAGCAGCAAACGGAATTTTTAAACGAAAAGAATTACACTTACAGGCAAACCAGCGTTGCGTAAACACGTGCCAAACAGCGTCAAACAACTTGGGCAGAAATTAACAGACATCGGTAAATATTTTGGGCTGTCTAAGGCAACCGCTTTAACCGACAACTTGTCTGTAACGTAAAAGCAGTAACGAAAAGTACAACATTTTAAACTCAGGGCAGATTTTTTCTGATAAACATAACTATTACCACCTTTGAAACCATACCTAAAGGTTCTTCGAGACCATTACCTTTATTCAAAAAACTACGCGTTGTGACATTTCTAGATCCGGAAAAAGACAAATCAAACAGCACATACACAGAAAATAATCAAGTACTTTAAGATGTAACTAGTCTCCACAAAGCGACGAAGCTGAATCATCCGCAAATTTTTATTATTATTATTTTTTAATTCAATTGAACGAATTGATTCAACTTCGTCACCTTCGTGGAGACTAGTTATTTGAACATAGCTATATGCAATTCGGAATCATCGATGATGATTCATCGCAAACTAAAGAAAGCAGAACCCGTTCGGCTGATTACTCGAAAGCATGTAGCAAACCTAAAGCTTTTAATACTGTAGCTTTAGCAATCCTAAATCTTTTATTGTTTGAGGCACCACTACGTAACTGAAGATACAGTAAAATACTCAGCTCTAAAGACGGGTAGGCATTACAAGTTTAGCACAACTAGACTTGCAAAAGTGAAAACTACACTGAAAGATAGGAGGCCGTGTACTTCAAGAAAAATCGCGCTACGAGGGTCTCCACTGCAGAACAGCGCAGAAAAAGTAAAGATAGCGATGCTCTTTAACAGTAGCAGAAACACCTACCAGCAAATTGAGCTCCATATGTCCACCATGAAAAAAGTGAAACAGTAAGGTGATGATACCAATGCAGAAAAATAAGGCGTTGCTTGCGAAGAATTATGAACACAGTGTCCACTAAACAACAAGATTAAGGATTATTAACTTTCTGCGACAAGAACGTTTTGTGGCCTTCGCCGAAAATAACTTACATAAAACTTAGAAAAGAAAGAAGTACTTGAACGAACTTACGAAGGTCAGCAAGTAATTATGGTAAGTTATTAGTCTTTTAGGTGTTCTGCCATCAATAACGAGTTGCAAATTCAGCATGTTTTTCATTTGGAACATGTGCAGTGCGTCAAAATAACACAGCAACGTAATCTCAGCATCCCAAAGGCTTTTCATAGACGCAACACTTAGTCTTAGCGTAACTGCTAAACTTATTGCAAGTTAAACGAGCAGGATGGTTTAGCGCATCTGATGGCTGGTCATGAAAACCAGTTCAACAGAGGTGCGTGTCAACTCTGACATATCCATGTGACCAGCAAGCACCGAGAAAAATTTAGTATGTTAACCAGTTGTAAAGGCATGAACACGTTAAGAAGCTTACTAACCCAACAGTCTTGTTTTAAAAAATTCCTTTCATTCTCTTTACTTAAACCAGAAAACCAAACGATTTAAAACTCATCCCGCACTGACTAGGTTGTTTTTCGGTTATGGACCGAATTTTTTTCATGACGGAAAAAAATCATATGCATTCGGTTATAATGTTCGGAAATATAGACTAGTGAAAACTGTTATGGCGATTTTTAGTACTATTATGGGACAAATGACCGAAATGCCTCAGCGAAAAAGAAGCAGCGCACAGATAAAGAAATTGTCTCGAAATTCTAGCTTGCAAAAAATTCGATTGCAAGTCAAGAAAATGCCCGTTAAGCTACGGAGTGCAGACGCGAGCTAGGCAGATGCACAATTTAATCACATAAAAAACTGTTTGATTCAACAAAATCAGTTCACACGATCACTTTTGACATCAAATATTTTCAATATGGCTACACAATGCTAGAACACACAGCTCCTACCTCAAGCTAAAAATGCTGACAATATAAAGCTTGATGCATTTTCCATAATCGTCACCATTTTCATTAGCGAACAGACCGTACACGGGGAGCGAGGGCTTAAATGACCGCATACGACTTTATGAATTTGAAAAATATTGACTTTCAAACTGGCAACATCGCAAACAATTCATTTTCGCATCGATGGGAGACCACTAAGCATTCCAAACATGATTGCACGAACTTGATTAGGAGATTTTTATCACTGGTATATTTAAATGCTTGTTTGCAAATACTGTGCCACAATTCCAAATTTGCACTTCGAAACCGATAGTTTTTCAAGAGGTAATGAAAAAGAGTACAGCGTGTGCACTCACGATTATGTTGACGATTGTCAACAACACGGTCCCTTGTACAACATGACCGCAAATTCAGTATAATAATAATCTAACAAATGAGTCAGTGTTTCAGTAACTACAACTGCACTCAAAAATCTGAAAACCCAACCTTTCTAGGAGTCTTAATTAAAATAATTGCATATAGTCTGAATATGTAAACACTTAAACTTTTTACACTGCAAATGGTTAATGATATTATTTATCTTGGTGATAAGATGAAAAAATGATCTTTTTTACTTTTTTCAGGTACAAAGAGATGATGAAGCTTCATGTACAATTCAAAGTTGGCATGAGACAAACCTAACGTCCATGCTTTCCGGAAAGTAGTGTTGCAAATTGCACAAGTAGTTAAAAGTAGAACCCTTTTTGGTATCTGCCCCATTTTTATCTTTTAGATTCAGAACACGTTATTCAGGCACGAGGCAACACATGCACATTAATGGTTTATCAGCAAGCACAGACACTTACTGTATTCCAATATTTTGCTTGTTACAAACACAGGACCCCAAAATCTTGCTATAGGACCCAAATAGAACTGTTCACTGCAAATAATGCTTCGAATTCCATCTTCTTGATACAAGTAATATATTACGATAGTAGATCGAACTGCTCCGCATACACTAAACACTGCTAGCATCAGTGACCAAATCATCATTGGATGCCGAAGATTGAACCTGCCAAAAATCGCACAAGCATAAATATTGGCAGTGTTAACTTTAGAACCTATTTGTCGCTGACTTTCACAAAACAGGCTCGCTTAAAATACTGCATGTAAAACTAGTTGTTGTTTTACACAATAGCTGCATTGCTTTTATAATAGAAAATTCTTGTCAATGAGGTTGATGGTCAGCAGTTTTGGTAACAATTGGCATTTATATCATGAAATATCACGTATCTTAATATTATCATTTGACTGCTAGCATTTGCACACACAGATATTTCTCTAATTTGGATGAAAGCTTTTTATAACACCTGCTAGTTTTTATGGCACCTTGGTTTATTTTCCATGTATCTTTTTCCTCCAAATACAGCTGCCATGTACAGGATAGAAAATCCAAGTGCAACATTGAAATTGTTGGATAACCATTCTGAAAATTCATTGCTATCAATCGTTTTCTCTAGTTCCCACTCCGGATGTTTTTTGATTCCAGCTGCAAAGTGACATTGTAAACAATACTTTAACGGACTTCGAACAGATGCATCAGAGCAATGAACATTAAGTGCACATGACATCACTGACTACATACCTTGAAATATAGTATTATTGTCTTCTAATGCCATGTCAGAAATTTGGTACCACATACACCTTGGCTAATTTCACCTTTGAATACCAAGCTTTCTTGCTAAACGGCTGAGGCTAACCTAAAGAAAAAACAAAAATTTTGACGTTAAGCTGCTATCAACCAAGTCCATACAGTATTTACTTCAACACACACAAATTAAACCTCAGTGATGTAAAACAGTGGTCAGCAAACACTAGGCTGCGGCCCAGTGCCTGGTCCGTGAAGAAGTTGTTACTGGGTCATACTGAAATAAGGTCAGATTGGTCCAAAAGAGACTGGATCGACTGACATAAGGAACACACTACTGCAGGTGCCATTGACTACCATAATCCCCACAGGTTGGTGCATCTCATTGCAGCAAAGCAAGCCCAGATCTCACTGAATCAGTGCCATGATGACTTAAAAGTTGTAGTAAATTTGCGTGTGCAAAATATTCATTATTTTATTGAGGGCTGGTCTGCAAAATAATGCCAGGCTGAAACTGGTCCTCAGTGCAAAAAAGTTTGTCAACCCCTGATGTGAAGCACTAAATTACAGTTGAGTTTTATATTGCCCAGCAGTTTGTTTTGAGCTGGTACATGTTGATGCACACTTCTGTCACTGATAACAAGACAACATACTTGCAGTATGTACTCAGTTACTTGAACAAATTTATAAATCTGTAATTGGAAACAACATTTACTGTAAACCTGGAAAGGGGAATAAAATTTACTGTAAACTGTCTTTCATTTGTGCAAGCAAGCATTAGGGTATTGCAGTTGCATCATGGCTCAACAAAACCTCTTAACATTATCATATTGGTGAAATAGGGTACAAGTAAAATCTCAGCAAAATATTTAGCATACTGTAATTGTGGCAGAAATCACTAAACTTTTTATGAGAAACATGTGTTTTCACTTCATAATACAGTTTCGCAGTGCAAGCGTAACATTACACACCTTGCCCTTGGTGCAAGCCACTGTTTGAATAACCTGCATTGTTTTGTGTCATATTTTGCTCATTTCAAAGCTTTCATGCTTTAATGAAATACACTTACTGTTATGAAACAGTCTCATTTAAACTATATGTATGATCCAATTGTTCCTGTGAAGAATTAGGACATATTAGGCAGAACATGTCCTTGTGTTTTTACTTTTGGTTGCATCCTAGTAATATCTATTGATATAAATGGAATCTGATTGAAACAGGTTTCAAGCAACATTTGTTAGGAGTAATGTAGTGATGTTTCATAAGTTCACTTCAGCAGCTTTACTGGCAATGAAAAGACAACTTTAAACAAACAAGGCTGTTTTTAAGATTGAAGTGCACCAGATCAGATCTGGAGCACAGGACACTTATTATTAGAGTACTGCTTAAATGTCATTCACGAAATTGATTAAGCCTGAATATATAGTAGAAGACAACATACACTGACAGAATCAAATAAATTTCTTGTAGTTCACACTTCAATCATGGTTGTATACATAGGCAGCTGGAAGCAGAGGAAATAATTACATTCCCATCATAGAAAAGTTGAAAAACAGCCAGTTAAATTACAATGAAACACGTTGAAATTAGGCGAATGTAAGTCATATGTCTGAAAAAATATTTTCAAAATTGGTAAAGTGTCTTAAAGCCAGTTTAAACAGTTGGGGTAAAGTGTAGATTATGTTTTTCATGTGTTAGGCAGAGAGAGTGGTAGGTTTATTTATCAACTTTCGTGACAGTCCAATTATTTATATTTGTTCTTATTCTTTGAATACTACAACTGCATTTTGCTTTGTGACTGAGTGCTCAGACATTGTAGCATTTGTTCGTTTGAGGGTGTGCCATGACACAACACATTTGTATTTTACCTGGCCTCAACCAGTTTAGAAGGTAGCGTCCTACTCTGCAATAGTGTTGTGCCAAGTGTTACAGGTTAGTGAACATCAATAATGTGTCTGTAACCTCGTGGTTCTGCCTCCAACACCATTGCAAAACCCTGCGATTCAGCCTCCTACGCCATTGTGAAACATTCTGTTCTGTACGTTTTTATCAACCTGCGTAGTGCAGAAAGTGTGTGTTTTGACAATGGACTTTGTATCCGTGGACAAAAATCATCATCATCATCAAATCATGCCATTTCCATGATACTGAAGATACAACCACTCATCACATAAACTAGTATGATAGGTCCGCATAGATATAGTTATATACAAAACTGTAGTAGCGGCATCAGATGGTACAATAACAATGTAAAGAACGGATGTCCGTCACAGTGGATATGATTAACGCAACGGATGTGTGATAACGTAACTGGAGTGGGAAAAAACTTCTTACACAATGAATAGGCCTAGAGGTACAGAAACAACACAAAAAATAAATTTGTAATCGCAATTTAAAATAACATAACATTCCCCCAAACACGCAATGCTAAAAGGTTACTATATTGCACAAGTGTTGAAACCAACTTTGGTTTCAACTGAAGCTTCATATCAGGAATGGAATAATCTTGGTGTGAGTATGATGACCATGGCTGGAAGTAGGTGTAGGTTAGCAACAAATATTATGTTTATTACCGTTTTTTTGGTGCCATTGCTCATGGTAAATTAGTTTTTGTGATTCTAGTTACATCATTTTACATCCGCAACCAAGATACGCTACTGACGGATATCCGTCTTTTACATGGCACCCATCAGACTTTTGTTCAACTCTTTAATGGAATCAGCCTCCTTAACACCAGATAGATTATTGCCTTCTTCAACATCAGATAACATCAAATTTCTACATTACAGTTTCATAAGCTGAATGCTTTTATTACCAATACCTAACAAAGCGTGACACACCTCGCAGGGTTGCCAACCTGTCTTCACCAAAAAAGCCAGACATTATCCCGAAAACGCCAGATAGCAGTCTTAAGTTGACATATTTATTATGCACATGAAGCATCACAACTGTTCACAAACAATAAAGCACAAAATAGATATTAAAACACTCTGGAAACATCAATATTATAACACTATACAGTTTCAATCTTTAGAAGCATATTCATTTCTTTCCTTGTAATTACACTGCCATACATTTGTTTGACAGTGTAATTCTGTTGCTCAGAACTTTTTAGTTGTTCTGCGCAACAGAATAAGGGGAGTATTAAGTAACATACTAGCCTACAGTAGTGCAGTGAGTAGCGTAGGATAAAAATAAAAAAGCAGGTCATACAATGCAGGTGCAACTTGCATGAGGTGGCAATACTCTCAAGGCTATTGTTGTTTAAAAGAAGGTTAGCCAATTTCGTGCACACGGGCGTTCCTTCACAGTGACATACAGAAGGCTACTGTAGTCAAACAAATGCACGCAGAGGAATTGCTGTACTAAGTCAGTATAAGTGTGGTAGCCTACGTCTACGTGTACTTAGACTTCCCATAAAAATTTATTTATTCAAATAATATTCACTTCCGTGAATCAAGGTCTGTTTCCTGCAACTTCGGTTCAGCACTTAACTTTTAGTGGCATTCATGGTCGATGTGGAAAATTTACGGTAATTCAACTATAGTAGCCAAAACTTCGTTAGATTTGCGTAAGCTTGCTGTTCCAGCCTCCACGAAATTCTGAATTGCGTTTCGCTGATTCGCTCCATTGCGTAATACCGGACAAATTGTCACATGACCTTGACCTCTGTCCAAAACACCAGAGATGAACATGGATTAGGATTTAAATTTCCGCGGATTTTTAGCTTTTTCATGCATTTGGCATTGGATTTGGATTTTATAAATTCTGCTTAACTGGATTTGGATTGGATAATCATGTTTTGCATTTCTTCACAACCTTCAGTTCTTTTTGAAACTGTAGATTAGACCTACAGAGATAAACGGATTCAGGCTTTACATATCCAAAGTTCAATCCGAGAAATCCGTTTAAAATTAATTCCAAATCAGATATACTCTCAACGTAAAAATCCAAATCATATTTAAATCTAAAATTATGTCACCCCTGCTCTGTTAAAGGCAAAATAGTACCAGCAGAGTGTTTGCCTCAGTGTTTTTTTAAGGTTTTTGAAAGAGTGTCGTGGTGGAGCTTTTTCTTTGGATAGGGTCTCGGAGGCAGCAGTCCCAAGAGGACCCGAAATACCTCACGATCAACAGCAATCTCAAATAGTTCTGCTCCCACCCGTAACCAGCTTGGGGCACCAGGGGTGGCCAAGAGTTTTCTTAGAGGGGCCCACATTTTTTAAACTATGTCCAATAGTTTTCAGCTATGCCCAACACAATTTTCCAGGGGGACGAAATATTTTGCAAGGGGTTTTCGCCCTTCTTGCGCCCCCTGGTTACGAACCTGGTTCTGCTGGTTCAGGGTCGGATTTGCCAATAGGCTATAGGCCTATAGGCTTAAGCCTAGGGCCTCATGATCCAAGGTAGCCTCCAACAAACTCTGGTACGCATAGAGTCAATTGCAGGTACATGATCTTTTCGATAAATATTCGTCAAAGAAATTTAGTTTCATTCAACTAATCAAATTTCTTGGTGATAACACCAGGATCTTCCAAATGTTTCCATGAATCTCAATATGGCCGTTGGTCAAGCGGTATGCCGACCTTTGTGTCAATATGCTCAAAGCACGCTGGCTGCGTCCTGTATTTGTGCAATAGTACCGATTTTTACGTGTGGATCAAGCGAAAGAACTTGTGACTCTTCGTGTTTGAAATGTACTTGATCAGTGGTGTAACTGACGTGGTGGAATGGGTGAAAACCGCCCCCTCTGGCAAGCTAAATGCAAAAACCAGGCCCCCACTTAGCTTGTAGCCTACAAGCCTGTTGATGTTCACCATTCTTTTGGTTTTCAGTAGTTTGTTACACTCTGAAAATTTTTGCATTTTCGGAATGTTTTCCAGTGATTTCGGGTTTTGGTATAGCCGTCCACATCCGGATTCACTCTTAGTTCTCAACATTTTCAGAGTGTTGGCCAGCGGGCTCCCTTTAGCTAAGTTTCCCCTGGCTCCAACCTCTATAGTTACACCACTGCACCGGATCAAAGCTTTAGGTTGTACTGCAGATAAACGCTGCGTGTAGGGCTAGCAAGTAGCAACAGTAGGCCTATCCTACAATGAAAACATAGTTGCATCTTCTGAGCAAATAGTTTTGTTAGCGAATATATTACGTAAAGTCTGTTTGGTATTTTTAGACGTATTTTTTTCCATTTTAATTATCTTTTAACAAAGTCTTTCAAAAAGCAGATTGCTATTGAGTAGGCTACTTGCGCAAGTTTGTACTGCTGCCATGCTAAGCAAATCAGAAGATTTTGATGAGCTTAAATAACAAGCAAAAGTCACTTTGCCAACTGGCAACCCTAGAACTCTTCCCCAAAAAAGAAAGAATAGGTAAAGAGCAAGAAAATGACAAAGGCGTGTTTGGGCCTGATGCCTTAGACTAGTGGTTCTTGACGCTGTCAGCTGATGTTATGATGTGCCGTTGAGGCGTTGCTGAAGAACCAACGATAAGAGAAAAAGGGTTAAGCTAACCTTGACTATTTACCGTGATTTCATGCAAAGCCTTCTTTATCAGAATGTGAGAGGAGGGCAGTGTAAACCGCGAACAACCGGAGCCCTAATATTTGCTAGCCCACGGTCGCATGTCATCTCATTCCTTTTTTTAAAAGACTTTTGACTGGGATGGCGGAAATGGTTTTGTCTGGCGAGGAAGGTCGCCGGAAAGTTTTTAATAGGGGGCTTTGTATTTGTGCGGGTGGGCTTGACATTCTAAAAATTAACAAAAAAACACTGATTTGTAGTGCTTCATGTTTCAATTTGGGGGGGATTTGAGCTTTGTTTGGGGAAGCTGTAAGCCCACTAAAAGCCCTCCGTGGTGATGGGACTGGGAAGGTGTAGGGATTGGGGCACAATTGCCTCCCAAGTAAGTGTGAAAAAACTGATTTCAAGAGAAATTGGGGCCCATTAGCACATTGGATTTGACCCGACTTTTGAATCAATAATTCATGAATTTGCTCACTCCACTGCCACATTTCGTGTTTTTTTAGGTTAGCCTACTAGTCTACGGCCACTAAACACTACAATTGAAAAGAGTTATCACTTTTAAAAATGCATTTTTTAAAATAATAACTAAAAACTATAACTTTGAAAGCTCTTTCAAAAATTAGTTTTTAATCAAAAATGTGCCACCCCCCGCAGGGCACCTCCTGGTTTATTTTGGTGAGTCTATGGGATTTTAAAAAGAAATTAATTGCCAGTGCTGAAGTTGTCAGCTATTCACTAGCTATTGTGTAGTGTAGGCCTAATTAGAGTGTTCCTTTACAAATGCAAGATATGATTTGCGCGTTTATTCAACTCTCATGCATGGGCATCCGCAGAAACTTTTCCAGGGGTGCAACGTCGAAATTTTGCTTATTCTTTTCAGGTTGCTGACGATGCAATGCAAATGAACATTCACAAAACGCTTTACCCTTTCTACCCCATGGTCCAGTGGTTCTTAACCAGGAGGCGCACCCCCCAGGGGGGCGTCAAGAAATTTCTAGGGGAACGCAAACCCTTACATGCTCTACAACATAGAAAATTTTTGAAAGGGAATGTGTCCCTTTTAAACGTTATTCCAGTACTAATTTTACGCAGCTATGTGTTATTTGGTGTAGTTCCGACAGAGATGGAAGTCGTGGTTAAGTATATTGAAATTTTGCAGGCCGAATTCGAGTCTGCATGCAAACATTCAGGGGCGTAACTAACAGGGCTGTTTAGTTGGCATACCAAGCAGTGATAGCAGTACTCGAGTGAATCACTTGACTCAATTGACTCGACTTGAGTCACGATTTTTGGTGACTCGGACTCAACTCGAGTCACGTTGAAAAAAATGGTGACTCGACTCGATTCACAATTTTCACAGAATGACTCGACTCGAGTCACAGTCAATGACTCGAGATTTGATTCAGAGTCATTTTTACAAAAATCTCTGAGATCCTCATGGAAAAACCCAGTTCGTTTGCACACAAAGAAATGAGGATATTTTGGTTCGGTTATGATCAAGATTGGCGGAAATTTTCAGTTTTGAATGTCTAGTTCAGTGGTTCCCAAAGTGGGCGGTGCTGCCCCCTGAGGGCGGGGAAGCAGAAATGGGCGATTGGGGGACGGTGAAGCAGAAATGGGCTGTTGGAGGGCGATAATAGACCCAGTTAATAATTACATTTCTGTTGTCTTACTAACTTTGTGTGGCCAAATGTCATAAAAAACGATATGATCAACAAACATGTATGTATGTAATTTGTGAACAAAACTTACCGTTTTGGAAACAAAACAGAGGTGAAATGCTAGGAGATAAATTGATGAACTGCAGTTTCCATCACTAAATGTAAGTTGCACAGTAAAACTGTTCTACTCTATAATTAAATGGCTATGATTGGAATTTCGTCAGCTGTACTTCTTGGCACGGGTAAACTGCTAATTAACAATGCCCGTTTCGTTGCAGCGACTATCACCGGTCAGCTGTGAGAATGCACGCTTGCACTTAGACTCAGCCTGTAACCAGAAGCGTGAGCTAATTTTGGATGGCGTGGTTTAATGATCACAAATATGACAATAACCTTGTACGAGTTCAGTTCGAAAGTAGGAAGGCAATTTATATTTTTTACAGATTGTGTTAGGAGCCGACAAGAATAAGTTACCTAAAGGGAATAGAAAAGATTCTGGAAAACAGAAGTGTGTTTCAGAACGCACTTTAGCTTCAGCAGCGCCAAGGGAATCCAGGGAGAGAGAGATGGTAGAGCCAGTGGACGACTGCAAGTGTCACGGCTAAGTTCAAAATCTTTTAAAATATGCCAATTAAATTCAGTTCTGCACTGCTCCGAAGTCAAAATTTACTAAAAATGTGGGAGAGTATTTGGATTTATTGATTAAAGGTTACCAAAGAGTTTACAGTAGAAGTGTTCTGCTAAGTTTAGGGAATGTGGTGCACTCGGATAATGATGAAGAGAGTTTGTACGCCTGTTGCTACACACAGAAGGTGACTGCCAAAGGGTGTCACAGATACAGTATCTTGGCTGTCACAGTCCTCAGATATCTTCACGAAGTTCAATGAAGTTAATTTGCAGTTTCAGGGGAATGGTGTTAACCTCATTAAAGCCAAATCAGCAATCTTCACCTTGTCCAAGTTTAATGCTTTCAAACGAAATCGAGCCCTTCATGAACTCTAATGGTTTTCAAATCATTCACTCTAACAGTTTCCGACTGCTAAATGAGTTAATTTATCAAATTAAGTTTTATAGTGAAATGCATCTTTGCACTCATTCTTGTTTTAATCATTTTCAAACATCCCAAATATACAGTACGAAAAAATTGTGTTGATATGTGTGCTAGGCATGGTAGGGGGGCGATAGAAATTTGTTTGTTAGAAAAGGGGGGGCTAGCCAAAAAAAGATTGGGAAACACTGGTCTAGTTGTGCTATGCTGCATTTTAAGGATCAAGTGTCTTGCGTAGATGGAGACCTGAGACTTTGCTTTCACTGAGAGGGCAGTAGGGCACAATGTTTGGATACCTTATCGTGGTTTAATGTAGTACTTGTATATCGTGATCATGGCAGTGGGGCTCATACTGTGACCTTGAGTCTTTTCCAGATACCAGTAAAGTGATTTAAGCTTTTCAGATTCAAATCCAAACTAAATACTGTATTGCAAGATATAATGCAAATGCGAAAACCGAATCTTGTTTAAATCCAAATTCCTGCCACTGTTATTGGGCCAAGCCAAGGTATCAACGTGATTACGCAACATATAACGTAGAATTCATATAGCAGCAATGGAAAAGCGAACCTGGTTAAATGCTTAATCTCAATTGCTATTATGCTAAGGCTTGTCGGTTCGACTCTTTGTTTGGTTGGCAGCATTGTGTCTGCAACAAATGACTCCCAACGTGTCGGTGGCTGCAATCCAGCGTTAACCTGCAGTCCTAAAACTGAACCGAAAGTTACAGTAATCTGCGGTCCCAAAACTTAACCGCACGTTGCGAAGAAGTTCAAAAGAAAATCATCAATTCCAATCCAAACCTGTTCAAGCAAAAATGATAACATTCAATTCCTCACTATATTGAAACGTCGCAAGATTTAAATCCATGTACATGTTTATGTCTGGTGATTTTCATGTATTGGACATGCGAAAACCACAGTTTCAATGCAACGCCAACCAAGAGGTTGCAACAACATTCCCTCGTTTTTGCAATGAACAGCACCTATTGCACGTTCTTTTTGTGAAGGTTGGACCTGGCACCACCTTCACATCCTGGTCAAAGTACCATTTTGTTGTGATTGGAAAGGCAAAGCAGCAAGTGCGCAAAGCTTCACACTGTGGCACCAAGCAACAATAAAGACCTCACGTCATGCTCAGGTCTTTATTATTCGTCACTTTTATTTCTGCCTGTTCGCGCCGCATGAGTGTTGTTTATCACGCACATCCCGTTCGTGGTGAATCCAGTGCTGGATTAACAATAGTAGCAATTGCTAGGGGCCCCGCGCTTTTGGGGGCCCCGCGGTCCTTTGTTTCAAATTTGTTTTTTATTATATGCAGAGGTGGATATTAGAATTTAGGTGCCCCAGGCAAACCCTCAGAACGAGGTCTCTAGAGTTTGCGCAATGCTATACAGAAGCTTCATTCGCTCAAAGCAAGTTAAGTTTTCCTTTGTGCCTGGGAATGTGTTTCTGCGTGTGAAAGTCCATTTCACATGGTAAATTGTTTGAAGTAATTTGATTTTAAATTACTCTTTGTTTGCAGTTTAAACTTGTTGAGAGGCCTTTTTGACACATTTTCACACAGTTGTGCTTTGTTTTGACAAAATTATGACTTGCCAAATAATAATAATAATGATATGTTATTGCGGACTCATGGTCTATATCACAGACACAAGACCACAAAAAGTGTTTTGCTGTACATCAGCACACGTTACAGAAACGGTGTTAGCACATGACCAACACTGGGAGGAGCAAAGCAGTTTATCCCCTCCACAGCTGTATCATCATTCGCAAAAGCACAGAAAATGGATAACCATACAGTAGGGCATTACACAACCGGTGTTAGTACGTGTCCAGCCTTGAGACGAGCAAGATCTATCCCAGCACTTCTTACTTTTTTATGCTTGGTGTGTACACAGTGTCCACATAGTTTACTACGCAAAAGCAATGCTGGTGAGACGCAAACTCCGAAACAATTCACAGATAACTACTGCATTTGTTCTCCATACAGGAGTGTTGAATAATTGAGGAAAAATGAAGATTTGTAAAAAGCATCAGACATTTGAAGCGATCGAATAAAAAAGTTGGATGAAGATGAGCATCGTATAAAAAATCGATACAAGTTG
>Ga0210059_1004607_pt1 | contig 22280 bp, 15 predicted proteins | sample Ectturendosymbi2_FD_188042 | JGI IMG/M metagenome (GOLD analysis project Ga0210059, IMG submission 188042) | Ecteinascidia turbinata endosymbiont from Florida, USA - Sample 2 (SPAdes) (version 2) | ecosystem: Host-associated > Tunicates > Ascidians > Unclassified | place: Key West, Florida...
TCACACGGATAAAATACAAAGCCAAGCAAAACTATTACCAATATCTTTTTTCCGCTTATCAAAAAAATTCTAGCAAGACATGGGCAACTATACATGATATTATTGGTAAAAAGAAAGAGGGCTCAGCCACACCAAAAGTTGTAATAAATCAAGACAACCAAAAAGTAACAAATTTAGCAAATATATGTAATGAGTTCAACAAGTTTTTTGCATCTGTTGCACCAAAAATGGTGGATAGACTTCCTTTATCAAACTTTAGGTTCGACCATTATATGACTGATATCAACCAGTGTGAATCATTTTTTCTCCAACCAGTCTGTGAAGATGAAATCAGAAACTTAATAAATAATTTGGACACTCATACAGCCATAGGTCCGGATGACATTCTGGTTCTTGTATTAAAGAATTGTAGGCTCGTAATAGCACCCTGCTTAGAAAAACTGATAAATGAGTGTTTTGTACTTGGAGTCTTTCCAGATGTTCTTAAGATAGCCTGAGTCACTCCATTGTTTAAATCTGGTGATAAGTCCTTTTGCAACAATTATTGTCCAATATCTATACTATCACACATTGTAAAAGTCTTTGAAAGATTAGTGCATGTTAGGCTTTCATCCTTTCTAGAAAAAAATAACATCCTATCAAACTTTCAGCTAGGTTTTCGACCAGCTCATTCCACTCAGCATGCAATTAATTATTTACATGAAAAATTCATTCAGGCGTTAGATAATAAAGAGCATGTAGTTGCAGTTTTCCTCGACTTCAGCAAAGCTTTCGACACTGTTAATCATGAGATCTTACTGAGCAAATTGCAAAAGTATGGAGTCCGTGGCGTGACTAGTGACTTTTTCCATAGCTATCTTTCAAATAGGTGTCAATTTACAAAATTTGGAGAAACAGAGTCATCATGCATTAATATAACATGTGGTGTCCCGCAAGGATCGATTCTTGGCCCTCTGCTATTCTTACTCTATATAAATGATCTACCTCAAGCCTCTGCCTTCCAAACTGTATTAATTGCAGATGACACTTGGCTTTTTTAATCTAACTGCATGAGTACACTACAAGCTGCTGTAAATAGCGAAATAAAACATGTCGATGACTGGTTGATATCCAATAAACTTACCTTAAATTGCAGTAAAACAAAATTTATGGTTCTAACCAGGAGTCACAAACTTCAAAAAATTAAGATTAATGTTGTTGCTGGAGCAGTTGAAGTGAACCAAGTTAAATACCTTGGAGTCCTTATTGATAACCAATTGAAGTGGCAACAGCAATTAGATCATGTGTGTAAAAAACTTGCATGTGCTTCGTATGCTCTACTTAAGTTGCGGGCCTTTTCACCTATCTCCACTCTTAAAACTGTCCACTATGCTCTAGTTCATCCTCATCTTTCATATGGACTGGCTTGCTGGAGTAATGCCACTAAAACATCACTCAAAAAGATTACAATCCTTCAAAATAAAATCGTTTGACTGATGACCTACAGTGATCAGCGGACTCCAGCATCAGGCTTATACAAATCCCTCCAAATTTTAGCATTGGATAATATGATAAAACTAACCTTAATTACAATTGCTCACTTGTTCCATCATAAAACATTGCCAAATTTTTTAACAACCTATTTAAATATCTGAAAACATCGCATAGTTACAATACTCGAATTCGCTCTAATCAAAATTTCTTTAAACCATCAGTAAATACAAATATCGGAAAGAAATCAAGTCAGTATAAAGGAGTAGAAGCGTGGTGGTCTCTTAAATTGAATATCAAGCTACTGGGTTCCACTAGTTCGAACACAGGTCAAAAAATACCTTCTTGATATTGATTAACAAACTTAATCCTTATGGTCTTGATATACGCTACGTGCCTTGTAAATGTTCTGTGTATTGGATGTTCTGTACCTATTTGGTCTTTGTTGTTGTTGCCTTTTTCTTGAAGCATCAGTTTATTATCAATGAATATTTTTATCTTTTGCCATTGCTAATTTTCTAATGTTGCATCTGTCCTTTGTGTATCGCTGCTGTTACAGCTGAGTAAGCATATAATGACTGACCCATGGTCAGCTGACTTTGATGACCTCCAGGTCTTTTCGTTGGCCATGTAAAATAAACAAGCATTGTCTGTCTGTCTGTCTAATCAAGCACAATTTCAACATCAACTTTACACAGTTAACTGTGCAGCAACAAGTGCTTTATTTCCTATAAAGCAGTGACATTTCACATTTTTCAAAATTACTCTTCCTGCTTTGATCAGGATGAATGCAGGATATTCAATATAAAAATCAGCTGTTTTTCATTTGTGATGTAGAAATACTATCTGGCTTGATTGTAAAATAGCTAGCAAGAGCACAGAGTTTTTGAGCACAAGTAGCCTTTAGATCAGGGGTTCCCAACCTATGGTACGCGTACCACTAGTGGTACATGAAGGTCTTCCAGGTGGTACGCAAGTAACTTCCATTTTTCACAAAAACTGGGATTCCCAGCTTTCCAGTTTACGTATTGGGCTTTGTTTCTAAATAAACAAATGTTCCTGTAACTTGGTATTCCTACTGCATCGCAGCATTATGATTATCGATGCGCTGTTAGCAAATTTAGGCTACGCCATGCATCAACCAATTGGGCGAGGTAAACAAAAGCGAAAATCTCATTAAATTTAGCTGTGGTCTTTTATTGTTCTTTTAATGTATATTAATCTTCTGAGTAAACTATGATTCGATCAACGCTGTCTATCGAAAGAAATCCTTTCCGAGCAAAGAATCAGATACTAAAGAACTTACAGAGTATATATTTCGCTTACGAAGTAGGCATCATCAGCTCTTGTTGTTCTGAAAGAAGTGGTACGCGTTGACAATACGGGGTGCCCAAGTGGTACGAGTTCGTAAAAAGGTTGGGAACCCCTGCTTTAGATGTTGTGTTTACTGTGTGAAGAATATCAAACTTCAAGATCAGGAATATTCACAGTAAGAACTAATGATCCACACCAATTGACACCACCTGGCACATGATACCAAAGACATTACCTTTTTGTCTTGATTACAACTTGGTAGATGACATTGGTCTTTTGTTACATGTTTGTTTAAAAAGAAATAATTGCACAGCAAATTGTGACCCTGTATAATTTTCAGCAATGTTTTTTTTGGCCATGGTACTGCAATACATACTGTTGCTTTGCAGAACAGAATTACAAGTAACGTTGCATTTTCTCATGATTCCATTCAGCAATTTGAGCCATCCAGGTGGTCACCAGTTCCAACAGACACAAAAAATTTAAAGCCACATCCTAATAAATATCTGCCAACACTTCTTGTTATTCGAGCAATTCCAGAGTACTTGAACATACCTCTTGTTTTAAGCCATAGAAATATTTTCTTATTGCTGCTACCTGATCAAGGCTTCATGTTATGTTCGTAAAGCCAAATATGCAGATCATTTTCAGAAAAATTACCCATATTTTCACCGAATTCTAGTTATGTACAACCTAGCCCACTCAGCCTTACAAAACACATGCCTAGTGCAAGAAACTAGATAGTTCAACCCCACCAAAAATCTCAGGGCTTTTAACACCTTCGCTGCCAGAGTGCAGGTGTACGAGTGTCATACTTTGAAATCACACATTGAGCTGGTATTTTCATGCCACTTTGCAACTCCATAACTTTCCAATCGATTGTGCTAGAGAGCTATGAAAACCCTTGACTCGGCGAGTCTTCTAGTTCGCAATGAAAAAATTTTTTAAATATACATACATCAGGTGCATTTTAAAACTGCAGGAAGTTGACAGGTGCAAAATAGTATAAAACTGTATTAGTTTGTTAACTCAAAGAAAAATGCCTTTTGCCTGCAGCACATGGCATTCACATTTACACACAATTTCATGCTAATCATGCACTTTTTACCCAAATACATCACAACATAAACACAAAGTGAAAAACATGTTCTAGACACCAGCATGAAGAATTATATCAAGCTTGTATGGTATAATTGACTTAGGTTGACTGCATCTTGCACGATTTTCAGCTACTATACACAACTGGATATATCAGCATAACTACAATCAGACCCATGTTTGACAAGGAATAAAAGCAGCATAAATATGGTTTAAATGCCATAAGTATGTTTTTTTTTTCCATTTTAACTATGCATTCCATTTAGGCATAAAAAGATATCTTGGTCGATTGTCCTACAGATCAAACCACCCATTAATTCACAGCCGCTTGGTAAGTTCCAACAATGACTGTGTTGCCCAATAAGTGACATTTTTAAAATGAACTCAATTTTGCAACTAAAACTTGTCTCTTATAACACCATATTGCTGCCAGTGCGTTTCAGGCTAAAACAAACAGTTTGCACGTGTCTTGGCAAACTGCATAACTTGCCAGGTGATTGTGCTCGAGAGCTGTTCATACCCTCAAAAGACACAGCAAGTCTTCAAGACTGCAATGAAAAAAAAAAGTTTTTGGTTTTGGATTTTTTGTGAGTGACGTCATAAGTAGAATACTTTCAGGCTTGTTTGGCCCACTTCATCTGTCCCTGGGCAAAACCATTAGATGGAAGTATTTCATTCAATTTTTATTGGAAACTAGGCTAAAATCTGAGTCTTGAGAATTTGGATGACATGCTAGGTTTTGGTTCAAAAGTTATGACCTCAAAACAACAAAATAAGTAATTAACTCCTTAACACTTTGGCACCGGAATAGATTCGAGGATTTTCAGAAAAAAAAAACACCTAAACGCACGTGGCTTTGCGTGGGAATATCTCTGCTCGTATACGGGTTACGGACCTGGTTGAAGTGTCAAAAGACGCAGCAAGTCTTCTAGTCTGCATTTTTTTTTGCTTGGGAGGTACAGCTTTTTGTGAGTGACATCATAAGTGGAGGACTTTTAGGCCACCTTGGCCCACTTTGCCTGGCCCTGGGCAGCAACTGTTAGGTGGTAGTATTTCGCTGAAGTTTTTACTGGAAACTAGGCTACAATCCGAGTCTTTTGATACTTTGGATGACCTGCTGGGGTTTCAGGTTCAAAAGTTAAATATTTGACTAATCAGCTAATTAGATAATTAATTAATTTGTTTATTTTAGATCATAACTTTTGAACCAGAAATGCTAGAAAGTCGATCGAAGGCTCAAAAGACTCAGACTTGAGCCTAGTTTCCAATGAAAACTTCAGCGAAACACTTTTGCCGAGCGGTTGGGCCTAGGCCAGACAACATGAGCCGAAATGACCCCAAAACTACTTCACTTGTGACGTCGCTCACAAAAAATCCGCATCCCCCAACCAAAAAAAAATTTTTTGAGTGCAATCTACTAGACTGGCCGATCCGTTTCAGCCCTTGAACAGCTCTCTAGTGCAATCAGCGGTGGAGCTAGGGCGTTGGTAAGGTAACCGAAAACTGCTGTTTTTTAGGCCGAAATCGAAGTACGAATATATCGTACGCCGGCTCTCAAAGTGTTATTAGATAATCAATTAATTCATTATTTTTAAGCAATAACTTTTGAATCAAAACATTAGAAATTCAATCAAAGGCTCAAAAGACTCAGATTCTAGCCTTGTTTCCAATGAAAACTTCAGCGAAATACTTCCGTTTAGCGGTTGGGCCATATGCCAGATAACATGAGCCAAAATGGCCAAAAACCTACCTCACTCATGACATCATTCACAAAAAACCTGAAGCCCAAAATTGTTTTCCATTGCAGACTTGAAGAGTCTTTTGAGGGTTTGAACAGCTTTCGAGCAAAATTGACTGGTGAGTTATGGAGTTGCAAAGTGGTGCAAAATTAGCAGCTCAATGCATGATTTTTAGGTACGAATATTTCATACACGGGCAGTGAACGTGCTATGAAGTCCAACAGTATTTCATACAGTAGATTGTGCATACCATACAAAAGTTAATCTCACTTTCAGCATATTTTCAATTCCTTCCTTGACACGAAACTCTTTTCGAATGTCCCTTCTGATTTCTTCTTTGATTTGTTCCAGTCTGTTTTGGATCCGTGGATCTTCCACATCAAACGAATCAACATCCTGATCGGCCATCTTTAACTTCACAACTTAAATGCACTAACCAACAATTGGTATTAGCCAGAACAAAGACTTACACAAGAAAATACATATGATAAAGGTGCCTGGAACAAAATAATAAGTTCTATGTGAAATACTGTATCTTCAGATTATCAATGAAAAAAGACATTGTATTTCAATAGCTAATGATGCCCACCAAGTCTGCAATATACATATACTTTGGTGATTATACGTTGGTAAAATCGTAGTGTCTAATGCTTGACTGTTAAAGAATTCTTTTCAACAGGCAGTGAACAAAGATACAATGTACATAATATGAAAATAAATTACTGGCAGGCTAAAATATCACTTACACCTTAAACACCAGCAGTCCAGTTAATAATACTGTCCATATCAAGGCTCAAATCAGGGCTGCAAGTGTTCTCATTTTCATGAATCAAACCACACATCTTATCATGAAATGAATACTGAAGTATCATAGCTGAGGTATAAATGAAAACATGCACACTTGATGCATTTCACATGTTTTGGCTCAAACATCAACAAAGATTGTTTCCTGTCCAAGAAATTTCATACTTCCTGGATAAAATGTTGACTTTTCGACTGGGCATCATAGCTTAATGTTAAGTTAAAGCCACACATTACCATAAAATTTTTTATCAGAATTGGTTGGTTTACAAAATAATTACAATATTGATTATTACAAATTAATCAATTATCTAATAAGTGGATTAATTATTTTGTTGTTTTTAGGCCATAACTTTTGAACCCAGAATCCTAGAAAGTCAATCAAAAGCACAAAGACTCAGATTCTAGCTTAGTTTCCAAAAACAACTTGAGCAAAATACTTCCATCTAGTGGTTTTGCCCAGGGCCAGGTTGCCCGAGCCAAAATGGCCAAAAACCTACGCCATTATGATGTCACTCACAAAATACCCGAAACCCAAAACCAAAAAATTTTTTTATTACAGACTCAAGACTTGCCAAGTCTTTTGAGGGTTTTAACAGCTCTCTAGCGCAATCGCCTGGCAAGTTATGCAGTTGCTTAGACACGTTTCAAACCAAGGCTTCTGCACACTGTCCCGGCAGCGAAGGTGTTAAATAATGCATGTACATTAAAATATTCCTGTAATGCTTGGCTTGTGTTTGACAACTGCCAAGTTATGATCATTGATCATGATGACCTGACAACATCTTGGCAATCAAAATATTTTTATGAAACACCAGCATTGTTTGTTTCTTTGGCTAGTTTTTTTTTTTTAATGCTAAAGTACCGTGTCTGCTCAGTGTTTATGGCAGGTCTTTTTCTGTGCTATTTGACCAATGGCTACTTTATGCAACACATTCCATGAAAAATTGATTATTTGCAGTCTACTTCTACTTAAACATACCATACTGTGTATCACCAGGGTTCCCACACATTTCTAAAAATCATTTTCCATACTTTTTCAATACTATATTAAAAAGGTCAATACCATTACATCTCTTCATTTTTTTAAATCCTTTATTATAAAACTCAACTTTATACATTGTTCAACACTGCATAAACAATGAATTGCTTTTCCTTCAGTAAAATTCTGCTCAGATACTTCATATTTATTTTCAATTTAGAATTTCAACTTTTTCAATACCTAATGTACATTTTGGCCAAATTCAATACTTTTTCAAGGTCTTGAAAACCAATTTTAAATTTCAGTACTTTTGCGATACTTCTAATACTGCATGGGAACCCTGTATTATGCATCAAGATCTGCAAAAACTTCAATGATGTATCATGTTTTCATAGAGTTAAGGTCATTAAAAAAATTTGGTCTATGACTGAAAAAAAACTACATTAAAGCTAGTTTTTTTTCAGTCAATAGATCAAATTTTTTTAATACTTTCACTGCCGGGGTAATCCAAGCGGTTCGCACGAAAGCAGCCTGTTCGCACATGGCTTTGCATGAGCATAATGTGAGCGCTGTATAATAAGTGCTAGAGGGCTGTTCAAATGCTCAAGACTCGGCAAGTCTTGTAGATTGCAATGAAAAAAAAGTGTGATGTCATAAGTGGAGTACTTTTAGGCCACTTTGGCCCACTTCATCTGGCCCTGAGCCCAAAGTGCTAGATGGTAGTATTTCATTGGAGTTATTTTCAGATATGGGCTAAAATCTAAGTCTGTTGATATTTGGATGGCCTGCTGGGGTTTTGGGTTCAAACGTTATGATCTAAAGTAAACAAAATAATTGATTAATCTTATTATTAGAAAATGAAAGGATTAATTAATTTGTTTTTTTTAGATCATAACTTTTGAACCAGAAACACTAGAATTATATTTGAATAAGACAGGGGATAGTGTTGTAATAGTGTGTATAATAACCTAACTTAATACTGTATCAAACAATATGCAACTTGCTGCTGAATACTGATCTATTGATATAGGATATAAAGAAACCAACATGATGATGAGGCTACATGGGTAAAATCAAGTTCAAAAGAAAAAAAAAATTTCAATCAACTCTGGCAAGGTATCAAACAATTTAAAGAAAAATGCTCATTCAGAATGAAAAACTGGATAAGCTAACTAATATCACACAAAATCTTGAGAACAAGCTAAATGGAATACAAAAAAAGATGGTTGAATATGAAAATAAGTTGAATCAGCTTGAAGAAAAAAAAGAACAACTACGCGATGAGATGGTTCAGAAAACAAATCTGCTTGTCTTCCAACTTGACAGACAGGAACAATACATAAGAGAAAATATTCTTATTTATGGAGTAGAAGAAAATAAAGAAGACAACGATCATGGGGTCTTGTTTAAAATAGCAGATGAGCTCGAAATTGATCTCGAAGATAATGAAATACAGAGAGTACATCTACTAGGACAAAAAAAGAAGAAACAATGGGAATCCACACCCAATCATTGCAAGATTTGTGTCACACAAAAAAAGAAACGAGTTTCTTACTGACAAACAAGAACTCAAAAATATCGATGGAAGACAGGATGTCTTTGTTTGTGAAGATCTCACACCTCTACGGTACAAGCTACTGAAGTACATGCAAAAATCCTGTTCTGATACGTTTACCTCTTGCTCCACTCGAAATTGGCAATATAAAAGCTAAGCTCAAAACATCTGAAAAATGGGTCACCGTCACTTCACCTGATGATATCTTCAAACACGGAATTGATGTTGATTATACACAGATGGGCTGTGGCAAAATACTTAACAACTAACTCTACCGCAAGGATATTATCTTTTGTGAATTCTGAAACAAAACGTCCAATGCAAGTGACTATTTACACTTGAATAACAAACTTCCCGAAGCAAAATGCATGTAAGTATGTTAATTTTATATGTTGGAATACTTTTTCTGTTGTGAATATATGGCTGCTGGCGCAGCAGTGCAAAGTGAGCTTCCCACCTAAACCTAGATGAATGGACTGTAAACATTGCAATGCTCAATTGCTTCCTGATTGTGAATGCTTAACAAGTAACAACCGCTCTGACAGCGATCTACAGTTTGCTTTATCTAAAGCATGTTTGAACTTAGGTGCTAAAATGATAAAACACAGTGCAATGGAAACCTGGCCAAGAATTCCTTTAGAAATAAAAAATAAAACGTGTTCGGCACTTTTTTTGGAGGAGTATAAGAAATAAGAAATATGTATAACTCGGATTATAGAAATATACTCTGTGTTCTTATTGATTGGTGTACATAAACCAAGAGGTTTGATTTAATTACGTAACGCTGTTATAGTGGAAACTGTCAAATAATGAAGTATCTCTGTTAAATATTACATTATTTGGTTGTTCACAAAAATTGGTCGCATCAAACCAGCGTATGAAGTAGTGGGATGCTGTAGTCTGTAGACACAAAATAGCGAATTTCCGTTCTCAGCATGCATTGACAGCAAGTTCTTTTCTGCAAAGCATGATTGCGTGACTGGTTTTCAATCTGCTTAAATCTCATGACACCATTGCGGTGCTTCAGAGATCTGCATGCTTTTGACGTATTTCCTCTCTAGCATACACAAATATTTTTGAATGTGTGAAAACAGTAAATGTATAATTTGATAACTCTAAACCATTTTCTTCTGGTGGCTTGGCCTTTCCTGCAATACATTTTGCTTCAATTTTTCATATAACCGCATTACCTATATTACATTTTATACCCAGAGCAAAAGACTTTTACTAACTATTATGCACTGTTCCCTTTACAAAATAAGCAGTTTCGCCCTTGGGAGGTCTAAAGCCTAGATGACCTTTGGTCCTTCGCAACCTCCCACTCCCTCATGCGTTTTATAAATCGATGTACTTCGATGTCATCGCAGTACTACATTATAATAAGCATGATGACGTTATTCATGCGTATGTCTCAAAAGTTTGTTTCATCAAAATAAATGTATTTGCGCCGTCAAGCTTATACTCTCTACTACCGCCATGTATGTATCCTCGTCTTCCTTCATGTATTTGCGTATTCCATGTTACTGCGATGCATGCTTAAATTCAAGCGCCTTTCGTGTGGGAGTGAAGACGTTACTCAATACAATAGAAAGCTGATCAAAGGTTTAGAAGACTCGGCTTCTAGCTTAGGTTTCAAAGAAAACTTCAGCGAAATACTTTGATCAAGCGGTTGAGCCCTAGGCCATGCAACATGAGCAAAAATGGTAAAAAAACTACCTCACTTATGACGTCACTCAAAAAAACCTGAAACTCCAAAAATTTGTTTTCATTGCAGAGTAAAAGACTTGCCAAATCATTTGACGATATGAACAGCTCACTAGCGCAATCAGCAGATGAGCTATGCTGTTGGTAAGGCAACCAAAAACTGATGGTTTTAGGTCAATTTAAAAGTATGAATATCATACCCCAGCAGCCAAGGTGTTAATGACAAAAAAAATTAAGTCAAGTCGGTCATATGTCTGAAAATACATACAAGTGAATGCTATTGTGGCAAGTTTTAATACTACCAATACCATGGGACAAATGACCGAAATGTCAAAGCAAAAGAAACAGCACTAATGAAACTTTGATAAAATTGTCTTCAAAATCAAGAGAAATTGCTGACTATATCATGCAATGGCTACAACCTAATGAATTTATTTTTCTCACAATTTCTACACCAAAGAAGAAATGAATACACAGATACATTCGGCAAGCAACTATCAGTAATCCAGTCACGCCATCCATAGTTGCACCAATAAAATCGCTAGTCTAAAAATAAATCTGTTCGTTTTACTAGCATTTCAATCCACTCCGCATTAATTAAACAGTCATTAGTATAATTCAACAAAAATGTGGCACTTTAGCAGAGAGAAAATGCTATCATTATATAGTTAATGCACGATTTCAAATAAATTGCTGTTTTTCCATTGTTTATCAAGTCTCAAATCACTCTGTCATGACAACTCCAGTAGAAAAAGTATTCTGTTAATCTCATTGCAAAAAACTGGTATTGCACAACTGTAATGATCACCAGTAAAGACTGCAAAGCATACAAGCTTGTACAATTATATGCATACTAAAGTAAAATACACTTAGTCAACTTATATTCAGTTATACAGAAGTGGTGATTTAAAAAAAATCACATTTAAATTTTTTTTAAAGATAATGCTGCTTTAGTTTATTATGAACTCACTTGTCTCAGGGGTAGGCAATTAATTTGGCTTGGGGGCCACGTTGAGAAGACAGCGTTTGCTGAAGGGCTGTACCTACTCATGGAAATAGAAGCAAGTCTCTGTTCAAATTAGCTTCGGCACTCACTACGGCAAGTTGGAAAAACTTTCAGATTTGAAGATTTTTCCGCAATTTTTTTTCTGGGCCACATGTGGGTCACAGGGTGCTATTGCCCGCCCCTAGCATGCCTTAACCATGATATGCAAAATTACACATAGGACAGGATTGCAGTGGTCAACTGTTAATATGGAGAATAAATTACCATTACAAGCAGAGATTTCCACTTTGCAAAACATTTTTAAATCCAACGAAAACAAAGTTATTAGTAAGTTATCAGTACTATGGTGCAATGTCAGTTTTTGCAAATATTTTTAAAGTTACATAAATTTATTTTTAGTGTGTTTCTCACAATATTGATAAACTTTATTGATAGACAATATTGCTAGGCAAATGATAGACTTGTCAAAATCTGGTTAAAGCCTACACAATATGTGAACCAAATATCTTTCTTATGTACACATTTTGTGTGATTATTTCCTGTGCTAGTTTTACACTTCACATGCAATGCACACTGCCATACGTATGTCATGACACCTTGGCAATGACTTATTGATGGGAGAGATGTGCAAATGATAAGCCTTCCCTTCATTTATCAATATTTAAGGAGTATATCAACCGGATGTAGATGGAATTTTGTTTTTTGGTTCTGCATCTGCTCCACCTCCAAAAATTTCTGCATTGTCTCCCCCATCATGGAAATATTACAGTCCAACTTCACTACGACCATGTGAAGCTCTAATTTCTACAGTAACATACATACTGTATATGTTGCTTGACAGTTTTACTTGACGAAGTTCAAACCTGTTAACGCCTTTACTACTAGTTGGTTGAGTGGCATGCCAAACGTTCCCTACTGGTATGTTTCAGCAATTGTCCCAAACTTTTGACACATTCACAGGTCAGCCTTTGAAAACTTGTCAAAGCACAAAAATTTGCATTGCAGTTGTCTGGAATGCATGTGAGCACAAGAGTCAGTATAGTGCTTGTCAGATCAAACATCGGCTTTCCCATTTGCCTATACCCTTTCATTATGCAATCTACAGTGCTTTAAAAATTCATGGAAGTTTTAAATATAACATCCTTTCTAATTAACACTATATTCATTGCGATTCATGATGCATACAAAAACCAAACCTAACAGCAGTCTTAATGCAGCTGCTTTTTCTGAGATTTTTTCTTGCGAATGTGCAGACTACCAACCCCTTCAATGTTGCCAAATTACATGTGCAAATAAGGATGAAGTTGAAAAAACAAAACAATTGGTGCAATGTTCATTTCTTGCAAGTTTTAAACCCATCAATGCCTTGGTTGATGCCGCATTTAGTTCGTTACTGCGATTTTTGTTCCTTGTGAAAGTCAAACCTATCAATGTTTTCAGTGGAGCTGCCTTTTGTTGAGAGTTTTTTCTTGGTAAGTTCTGGATGAACAATAGTGCCAATAATGCTGTATTTCATGTGCGCAAATAAGCACAATGCTGAAAAAATGGAAAGATTGTTGCAATGATCATTGCTATCAAGTTTTATACCCATACACGCCTTCATTGATGTTGTGTTTACTGTGATTTTTGCTCCTTGCAAAAATTAAACCTTTCAATGTTCTCAATGGAGCTGCCTTTTCGTGAGATGTTTTTTCTTTTGAATTTTTAGCCTACTAACCCCTTCAACATGGCCTAATTTTTGTGCAAACAAGCACCAAGTTTAAAAATGAAAGGATTGGTGCAATAATCATTGCTGGCAAGTTTTAAACCCATTAAAACATTGGTTGATGCTGTATTTACTGCAAAATTTGTTCCTCGTGAAAGTCAAACCTACCAAGGGTCACAATGGAGCTGCCTTTTTGTGAGATATTTACTTGCGAATTTGTAGCCTACTAACCCCTTCAATTTCACATGCAAATAAGCACAAGTTGAAAAAAAAATATTGGTGCAATGTTCATTGCTTGCAAGCTTTAAACCCATCAATGCCTCGGTTGAAGCTGTATTTACTGCATTTTTGTTCTTTGTGAAAAATCGAGTGTTCTAATGTTCTCAATAGAGCTGCCTTTTCGTGAGATTTTTTTCTTTCGAGATTGTAGCCTACCAATGGTTAGGATGCTATGGTAGTTCATGTGCAAACAAACACAAAATCAAAAAGATAAAAACATTCCTGCAACGATTTTTCCTTACAACATTTAAAACCAAATGTTTCCAATGATGCACATTATTTACTGTAGTTTTGATGCATGAAAATATCAAACCTGTCAAGAAGCACTGTCAAGGTAGCTGAACTATTGTTATTGACATTTTTTTCTTGAGAATTTCTGGCCATAGTCTCAATGATACAATGTTTCATGTCTAACCAAACACGAAATTGATAAATAAAATCTTTAGATCAATGCTTGCTGCTTCCAAATTTTTCAACTTACTCATTATGTAAACCCTGCTCAATCACTGAAGGGAAAACTTTCACTTTTTGTAATCATGGCGAAGGTGGCCAATAAAGGTGACCATGGCCAAAATGACCAAAACTTTCATCATTGCTAATGTTAGCTGAAATGGCCAAGAAAAATTGTCAGATGTCTGATTGACAAAGCTCAGTAAGCATTGGATTATAAGTATGTGAGTTGGAGTTTGCCTTTGAGCAAACTCTGGCATCCTGTTTCGCCAAAATTGAGTTTGTGTTCGCCTGGAGGCAATCTCTGGCACCCAGCTGTGAGAACAGGAGTTCAAACTCGGGAGGCAACTGTTAGCATGGGTTTGGAAATCCAAATATATTCATACACCGGTAGAAAACCAATGGCAAGAAAGAATATATTATTTCTTGAATAGAATAACAAGAACATATTCATACACCAGTACAGAAGGTGTTAACATTCCTTCTGTTGGAAAAGAACTCACTGCATGCTTGAAATAACCAACTTTAAGTAGACCTTCATGAAATTGATTTTTCGTTGCAGTTATGTTGCAACCTCTCAGTTGGTGCTGCGTTTAATGTGTGACTCACCATGAATGGGATATGTGTGAAGAAGAATGCACATTTAGCACAACACCAACTGAGAGGTTGCAACCAGTTATAACTACAGTTCAGTCACTGACAGCTGGGCAACTCAAGTTAGTAATGTAATGCCAAGAAATCAATCTGAGATACTACATTTTCAAACATGAATTGCAGTGCATATCTAAACACGACGCACTTCACACCTAACATTAGGTGAAAGCTAGGGAACTTTCTGTGTCAGAAATAAGGCAAGCAAGTATCAACTAGCTCTAAAAATTTATCTGGAAGAAGTTTAATTTAACAGTAGCAACTTGAACTTTAAAATATGCCAAATAACTCCACCTCAGCCTCCCAAAAAAGTATCCAAGACTCTACTGCCACTAAATCCCCTCTGCAGACTTTTTAACTCCATCTTTTCCCACCTCTAAAACGCACACAATGTTAGCATGCTGCAAGCTTGTGTCTAGAATGGTTTTACAGTTGTAGTTGCATTTGTGCATGCAAAAAAGATGGCCAAGGACATCAAAATAACAAAACATCATCTTTTTTGTTGAACATTTTAGCAATTTCGTTTTTTGAACTTGAAAGTAATGTTTTCAGTTTGTGTTGTATGTGCGTGGGGACATTGATTGAGTTTTCCTGATGTTTTAAGACAACACACATTTATTGATTTGAAATAATAATATTGCTGTTTTTTTTATATGTGACGTTTGTTTATTGTTGAAACAACATTGAGTCCAGGCCAGAGCATGAAATCATCATTGATTTTGGATTTCAACAAATGTCTGCTACTGTGTTATATCTAAAGAACAAATCAGAAAAAATAAAAAATAAAAAGCAGTAGGAAAAATAACGAAATAACAATCACTATTATCATAAACACACACATACAGAGAGAAAAAGGTTAACAAACCTTTAGAGGTGGGTGTTTAGACAAAAACAAACATGTCTATTTGAACAGGAGAACAGATGTGTCCCTGGGTAAATTACAGATATTCAAACATGTTTTGGTTAGATCTCAGAAATCTAAAGAACACTGAACACATGATGACACTTTTATCTACAAGAATCCTTTTATCCTTGACAGGAGGAGTTGATTCAAAGTAAAGTGAACAGTATTCACAAAATATATGATGCCTGGTCTTAACAGCAACAGATTGTGGCACAATTGATAACAGTTGTCATTGACATTGAGTTTACTGTGGCCCAAACAAAACAAGCACAAGATTGCTGTTGCCTACACTTTCAAACTTGTGGCATTCTGACAGTTCTGAGTCTGCAAATGATAGTGATTTCAGTCCACGTATCATTTTTGCAGTTAGTTGACATAGAATCTGTGACATCACAGTTGCTATATGATTGACAAAACTAGAATTGCTTTTATAACTTGTGTTGTCATAAGAAGTCTCTGCCTTCTTCAACAATAAGTGAAACTGATTAGAATACCAATTAGAGGTCGACCAATACATCGGCATCGGCTGATATGACAATGTTGCCGATGTATCATATCGGCAAAATTCTGCTGATATATATTGGCAATATTTACTCATAAAAGTGTTACGCCGTTGCTCTATGTGGAGTGTTCAGAAACCCAAGCTGCTACTTCGTCCCCGACCCTGTTTAATCAATGCAAATGCTCTCTGTCCTGTTCCTAGCACACAGAGCCTTCATGCATAATAACAAGACCGCTGTGCAACAATCCTGACAAAACACTCTGTGATGTAACATTTGCTCGTAGGTTTTGGCTTGGTAAGCAGATGACTGACTCTGAACAAACTAGGTTACGTGCTTTTGTGTTGGTTGGCTGGCTGTTTTACCAAGGTCTCTCTAGGCTAGACAGTCTTGCGTTCAGCGTGCATCAAGGAAGTGCCTACGTCACAGCGAGAAGGACCTAGGTTTGCGCAGAATTCGATGTTGCACGCTTCTTCATCGCAGTGAAGTGATGGTTTTAATGCGTCGTGCATTGTTTTTACTTATGACATCTGAGCGTAGTCACAGGTGTCTACACAGGGAGTAGGCCCACTTATACGCAACACATGTTTGTCTGTTTGTGCATTTTTTTATTTAGAGTTGGACTACTGTGAGTCCTAGAAATTGCTATGGAATGCAGTAGGCATGGTGGATGAAACCATCCTATAAGAGTACATTTGGCCTTCAGTCAAACACAGGTGGTTGAAATGGTCACGTTACAAATACAATACGTAAAGAGACAAGGGTTGAGGTTTAGCCTACAGTTCACACAATGCAAACAAGAACCTGCTAACAGTTTGCCAGGACTGAAACCATGACATTACTTGTCTATCAGACTAAGCTATTTACAGACGTCACAGTCAACAGAGACAGTCATGCTGTCCGAACTTGTCATGTGACCAGTTCAGCCAATCATGTGTGGCTGGTAGCAAAATAGCTCCAGGAATGTATATTTTGCCTAACAAGGCAAACCAGGAGTGTATATTTAGCCTCAATAAATAATTGTAGCTTGTTAAATTATTTTCTTTTTTATGTGGCCTGAAGAAAAAAATGCACTGTAATGCCTTTAAGCTTTAGTTTGAAAATGTTTGGCTGAACGCAGAATAGGTCCAGGAGTGTTGATTTTGCCTCATGAGGCAATATAGATACTGCTTGAGTAATACAAAAATATCGGCATCGGTTCTTGGCAATGAAAAACATTGGTATCGGCCCAAAAGACTTATCAGTCGAGCTGATACAATGCTTCGAAACTACATATGATTTCTTGCTTAATTTTTTTGATTTTATGAGTGATTTAAATGAAATGATTTAAATCAATCAACCCTGACTAGAAATAGCTGAACTTTCATTCAAACTTTTTGGGCTAATGCAATATTCCTTAATGCAAATAAGTTGATAACACTAGTACTGGTGCACGAAAGGAAATATTTATTGAAATGCCAATACTGAAACTAACAGTTTAGCAATTTCATTGACACTTAGCATGCATGCATAAAATGTTAAAAACCTATAATAATAATATAACTGTTTCATGAATCAAAAATAACTTCTATACCTATGTCTACAGTCAACATCCATCATATTTGATGGAATTTAAACGTAGCTTTCACTTTATGCTAGTCTACACACCCAAACTTTCAGCATTCTAGCAGTTATGACTTCTGAATCTGCAAGGGTTAATGATTTCAGTCCACATCTCATTTTTGCAGTTGAATGACAGGGTCATTTCACGTCAACTGATCCAGGCCATGAAACACACCCTCTCAGATTTTTATGAAATTTGGTATGCTTGTACAACTTCTTTTTCTGATTCCAAATATACCAATTTTTTCAAAATCGGCCAAGTAGAACCAAAGTTATGAGTGTTTAAAGGCGGCCACTTTTTGTGTTCATTAAAGCAGAAAATTCATGAAAAATTTGCTGGTCAGACTTTATAGATCTATAACTAGACTAATACTAACTTTAAGACCTTGTGGTTTGGATATATTGTAGCATCAGGCATATTTCACCCAATTTAGGAAGTACAAGTCCATTGGACATGGGTTTCTATGTGTAACCCATGGGTAAACTATAGAACTCCCTGTGCTCACTCATGCGCAACACCATTTTTGACTGCTTATAACTTTTGTTTTACCAAACCAATCCACATGTGCCATACATCATTTGAAAGGTCTTGATAAGTTTTATTGAGATAACAAAAAATTAGTGGCTTATTGAATATTTCATATAAAATTTTGAGAGAACAGTTTTACCTGAAAATATTACTAAAGACTAAGAAAGCAACAAGTTTGTTCACACTTAGTCTGTTCACATGTCCACTTTCATTGTGGCAAAATTGTGGCTCTTCCACGATTTTGACGTTTTTCTTGCTGAGTAACACTGCAGATTAAGGCTTTTTCCAGCCCTTTGAACAGGCTAGTCAGCTTAGCCACAATTGCTAGTGAACATGTGAACAGACTAGCTAGGCCTATACTTTATTCAATAAACAGGAGTAACTGTGATTAACCAAGTGTTATGGCAAGTTGTCTCATATCAGCATTATGACTTTTTATGAAAACACGAGTTCTTATACATGTGGTTTAAATGAACAGGGTACAACATTTCAGCACCATTATTCTGAACAATTCTTTACATTGTGCAAACACACAAACATAGGCGTACGAGGCGGGGGAAGCGACCGACCCCCCAGGCTTGAAAAATTTCAGGGCAAACTCGGTTTTCAGGGCAAGCGCAAGTTAATCAAAAATCCTGACTGATAAAACATATTTCACTACAGTGAAAAATTCCAGGGCAACTGTGTTTTTCAGGGCAAGCGCAAGTTGCTCAGAACTCATGAATGTAAAAAAGTATGTTCAACAAAGTGAAAAATTCCAGGGCAACTCTGTTTTTCAGGGCAAGTGCAAGTCACTCAAAACTCCTGAATAATAAAAAAATCTATATTTAGTACAGTGAATTCAGGGCCCCCTCTGTTTTTCAGGGCACGTGCAAGTTGCTCAAAAATTCTGAATGTAAAAAGTATATTCAATACAGCTAAAAATTTCTAGGCAACCGTGTTTTTCAGGGCAAGCGCAAGTTGCTCCAAATTCCTGAATGTGAAAAGTATATTCAACACAGTGAAAAATTCCAGGGCAACCTGTTTTTCAGGGCAAGCGCAAGTTGCTCAAAACTCTTGAATAATAAAAAATATTTCAGTGCAGTGACAAATTCCTGGCAACTCTGTTTTCCAGGGCAACCACAAGTTGCTCAAAACTCCTGAATGTGAAAAGTATATTCAATACAGTAGAAAATTCTAGGGCATGCACAATGTTGCTCCAAAATTCTGAATGATAAAAAATATATTCAATACAGTGAAAAATTTAAGGGAAACTCTGTTTTCAGGGCAAGTGCAAGTTGTTAAAAATCCTGAATGTGAAAAGTATATTCAATACAGTGAAAAATTTCGGGGCATCCCTGCTTTTTCAGGGCAAGCCCAAGTTGCTCAAAAATTGTGAACGGTTAAAAAATTTTCAATACAGTGTGTATTCACTTGGGGTCGATCCGTGTAATTTGGGCTAGTGTAGTTTGTAATTTGGACCAAAGTCATGATTGGTTACGGTGACTTTTATGTGGACCAAGCTCTGGTTTACTGTAAAAATCAAACAATCGGATCTCAGTAGTTCAACAGCTTGATATAAGAATTCGGTAACACTTTCTTTGTTCGTTTCCGAGTTTGCGCTGGGTAGAGGTGCAGGGTGAGGGGACAGATTTTTTTTGATTAACAGGAGTTTTAGCAATGGGCAGCACTGACGTTCAGATTGCTTGTCTCCTTTGAATGCGTGTATTTAAGTGCCTTGCCCCGATTATGCCCATGCTCCTGTAGTGGCCGGAATTTTTGTTTATAACTATAGCCAGCACTTTTTGTTTATAACTCACCAGGTGCTATAGCTAGAGAGCTGGTCAAACTTTCTATGAATGCGGCAAGTCTTCCTGGTTCCATTAAAAAACTTTTTTTGATTTGGGTTAGGGGTTCACCTCGGAGGAGCTCCCAAAGCGGGGATATTTTTGAACTTTTGACCAACTTTGATTAACTCTGGATGCTAACCCCATGAGCCAAAATTTAGCTCAAACTGGTTTTGGAAACTACATGATCTCCCGTGTCTACAGAGCCCTCGATTGACCTTCTAGCATGTCTGGAACCAAAGGTATGACCCAAAAACCTCATATTACCCCAAAATCCGAAAATTCCTGAAAATGCATTGAGTCTCCCACTGGCGGCTTGGGCGGATATCGATAACTTGCCATTAGAACGTGCTAGTGAGCTATTCGAACCCTCGAAAGACTCATGAAGTCTTGTAGTTTGCACTGAAAAAACTTTTGAGATTTGGGTTCTTTTGCCATAACTTTGAACCAGAAATGCTAGAAAGTCCATCAAACCCTCTAAAGACTCGTAATGCACCTAGAATCAAAAAAATCTTCGAGTCACAAAATCTGATGGATTGTTCGACTCCCAGGATATGACGTCATTATCCAAATGTTAACAAATATGTATAAACATCTTCTCAATATGTAAACATCAACAAAAAACACGTGATCTCAACCTTAAAAATTTTTTTTCCAGTCTAAACTGCTAGTCTTCACAAATCTTTAGAGGGTTTGAACAGCACTCTAGCCTATTCTAACAGGGAGTTATGGCCATATACAAACTGGGTGTTTTCCACCCCAGGTTAGTGTTTGAAAGGGTACGAATTTTAACTAATTCTGTTTTTGTGGCATAATTTTTTATCCAGATATGCTAAAAAGCCAACCAAGGGCTCTAAAAACTTGTAGTACATCGTAGTTTCGTAAAAATACTTGGACCAAAATGTGGGCCCATTCGATGGGCGTGCAGGGCCGGGTAAAATAGGCCATCAAAATGCTGAAACATCCCCACTTTTGACACCCCCAAGAGAACCCCAACCCAAAACTGAAACTTTTTTTTAACTCGGAACTATTAGACTTGCTAAATCCGCAGAGGGTTACAACACCTCTCTAGCTGCAGCAGCTGGCGAGTTATGGTCTCAAAAAGTTGCTAGCCACTATGGTGGCTGGCGCGGGCGTCAAAGGGTTTCAAGCGCACGGCAGTGATAACACAGGCAAGTTTAGGGAGTCAGACCATACCAGGACTGTGGAGTCGAAAGTCCCGTCAACCGACTCCGATTCCTGGCAATTTCAATTATCCGACTCCGGACTGACTTCGACCTTCAGCTGTATTAGTTACTTAAAGTGATAATTATTTTATAAACCCTACTTGCACTTTCCAGGAATACGGAAACTTGTTTTAAATTGATGTAAATGAACATTCATCTCTCACTTTTGCAAAATACGATCAAGCAGAAGTTAGTCTAAAGTACTCATCTAAAAAAAGACAATAAAAATTATTAGAGAAGGCTGATAAATAATCGATTTTAAAGCAGATACATTACAAACGATATCAGTAAACAAGTAAAATTGAAAAATGTATGCATTCTACCGGTGAGCATATGCACATATTGCACAACGCGGTTGATACACTCGCTTGGGCATACTCTCTCAAATGACTTCATTGAAACAACTTTTTATGGCTGAACGCTGTCAAGCTTCAGCTATGTTGAACGTAATGTGTCGCTATATTTTTCCTTAGATGGCCAAATGAACATGTTACAAGTAAGCTCTTATACAGGTCAAAATCCACAAACTACCAACCAAGAAAGTAAAACAAATTAGTTTAAGTTTTAGCTGAACAGCTTGGGAGCATTCACTTTTCTCTTCGTTATCTAAACACTTCATACTACTCTGCTTTCACTTAGGTATAACAAACTTGCAAGGTTTGAGAATTAGTCAACATGGATTTTTGAACACAAAAATGTTGCGATAGAACTTCCAAGCGAATACGATAGGAATTGTACGGCAAAAGAACCGAAATTCATTTGCATGTTTTAAGGAATATTTGTTTGTTTTAAGAAACTTATTTGTCTGTTTAACGTTTTAAAGAAGTTTGCTACTGTACGTAGAAGACCAAGCGAAGCTGCTGTGTTGTCTTCAACTAATTGGATCAAATCGTTGCGAACCAGTAGGAGAAGTATGACCAGAAACCATAGGTCGGGATT
>Ga0210059_1004609_pt1 | contig 22276 bp, 16 predicted proteins | sample Ectturendosymbi2_FD_188042 | JGI IMG/M metagenome (GOLD analysis project Ga0210059, IMG submission 188042) | Ecteinascidia turbinata endosymbiont from Florida, USA - Sample 2 (SPAdes) (version 2) | ecosystem: Host-associated > Tunicates > Ascidians > Unclassified | place: Key West, Florida...
TCATTGTGAACTATACATAACTGAGTTTGAAATGGACTTGAACTATCAACAACTACGTTTACGGTCCTTTCATTAGTCTGTGCTAGTTGCACAGAACTCACTTCTGAAATATTTTGTCCCAATTGTTTTCTGTAGTTCGGCTATCAAAAATGCTTTTTTTATAAAGTACCTAATATCTATTTTGCGAGCACTTTCTACAGGTAGGTCAAAATTTACGAACAATCAATGACCAGATCAACATTGGCGGTGAAATACAAGGAACTTAGACACTCTGGCAAGCTGTTTAAAACAATGAGAAATAGACCTGTATCTTAACACGACTATCGGACAATGTCAAGAACTTACTAAACTCAGAACACCATGCAGTGAGGAGATGCATTATGAAAACTCGTCGCAGAAAATATAACTTTGCGCTTAGTACTCGCTCAGAAATGAGAACTAAGCCTTAACGCTAAGACGGATTCCCGGGCAAGTCTTTCACTGAGGTATTTCCATCAAGCCACGTAGTTTCATTATGTGTGAAAATAAACAGTCGCGTCGCTACGGGAGTGCTTTGATTGGCTTAGCCCCCACAAACAAAGCTCCAACCACCCCAAATTGAAAAATGAAACACTAGGAATTAGTGGAATTAAAAAGAGATCTTTGAATGTCAAGACCCCCCTGCACAATCGTAAAGCCCCCATATTGACACAGTCCCGTCGCCGAAGGGGGACTTTGGTGGGATTAGCCTCCCCAACAACAGCTCCAAGCCCTCCAAATTGAAACGTGAAACACTGTAAATAAATGGAGTTTTGGTTAATTTTATAATGTCAAGCCTCCCCGCACAAACGACAAGCCCCTCCGCAAAACTGCAAAGTCCCCCTATTGAAAACTTTCTGGCGACGGTTCTGTATTGACAACTTCCTAACGAGGGTTCTGAAAAGAAGCCTGCATAAGCATAGCTTGATTAAGCTATTCACTCAGGCGCATTAGTCACACTCACAATCTTACATCATTATGGATTTTAAACTTGTGGAAGTGGAAGCACTGCTACAGATTCATCCTTGCTTCTTTTCACACAGTATAAAACAACGTGTCTTACCGTTATCAGCAGTCACTGTTTCGCTGTATCACCTGCCATAGATGTCTGAGGTCAACATTCACATGAGGATAAACGCATTAACTATCGTAACTTAAAGGAGTGCACATTAGTGAACCGCTAACTCATCAGTGCATCACACCAGAATATTTAAGCTGGCTCTTCTGCAGTGTGAGTGCCATACCGGCAAACGGTGTTATTGCAAGAATCAAATCAGTTAATCGGAATCAACATGCTGACTTCAGATTTCCTAAAAAATTTGAATTCTTATTCCCAATTTCCAGGGGGCCAAATGCCCGTTTCGGCCCCCCTGCAGACGCTCACAAAAGTAGCCAACCGTATCTCTTTGAAAAACGTAATATCCTTGAAAATGTTCCAAGTGATCTGGCAACCCTAGGCTGCTGCCTAGTGGAACATCAGCTGGGACAACACCGATGCACCACTGAATACCAATTCCACCAGCGACGCACTTGACTGCGAAACCCCCAGTAGCTTTTTCACAATTAGTTCTATTCTGGTCATGGACAGTACGTCATAACTGGAAGGAACAACACGACCGCTGACGGTAAGTTCACAAACTGACTACTAACGAAACTCGTTCTGTAACATCCTTTTTTGCTTTGTTGCTTCTACGTGATTTGACAACGGGGGAGTTTGTCTAAGCAACTTCCGGTTGTGAAACATTGCAGGGTTTCATAACTGCGACGAGATGCTTACAAACTTGCACCTTGTGCAGGCAATTAGATCAGAATGACTGCGGCGGAATCAACTGCTGTTGTAATTTAGATGGCAACGTCTGTGGCCATAATTAACGTCCCACTGAGGTGCAGCACTTGCAGCAACTAACATCGTTTCACCTAAGACCAATTCACTTTCAGTAGAGTCGCTCTTTCATTCAAATGTTTCCGTTGTTTCAACATGAAAAAATGTTGCGAAATGACCATGCCCTCAACATGTGGAAGGTAAGGTGCATCTTTTTCGTTCTAAATAGAATTTGTAGACATTCTGGCAAACTAAAAAACTGAATTATTGGTTTCGTCTTTTCAGTAACAGCTCGTAGTTCATCTGCTTGAGCAGTGGCCTTCTTTGGCATACTAGAACCACTGATATGCACGTTTCGACATTGTAAAGTGAATGCAACCTAGCCTAGATCCACCTTATCCTGATTACTAGGGCAATTTTGTTGCAATAAATCGATCGTGAGAAATATACGTTTATTTTTAACAAACGTTGCAGCAAGAAGTTGCATTTATGCACAAGGATTTTAAACGACATTGATTTTCTCAGGCAATTTCTTTACGAATAATGCTAAATATTTCTAAATATTATCTTGGGAGAAATGGCGATCTCTTGTCAACAGTTTGCACAGCATCCTAATACTTAACTCCATAGTGCATTAAGTTGCTTGGCAATTTAACATTTTCGCATACACTTCTGGACTGATTTATGTTCAGGTCATTTCTACAATTGCTTTTAGGTCACTATTCACTTCGAGTCGGTAATCCAAATACAATTTTTCTTCCAGCTGGATCACTGTTAAAGTCAAATGTGTAACCTCTTTGATAGGCTTAAGCAGTTTCATATTTACGTCTGTCTGCTCTTTGTGGTTTATCTGCGATTTAATACAACATTGATAATTTTCCCTTTGGTTTCTAGGAAGGCTTTCAGCCGCGATTGCTTCCTTCGCTTTGAGGTCTGACGGCTCGTACCTTCGAAACCATGAACAATCTCACGAACGCGCCGAAACGTTTTAGCATAGTATTCTGCTACCTTCAACCATCAACCTCATCTGGTGAATAATGGTTTCGGGGGACTGTTGATTACTGAAAACTTTGCTCATCGATCTTTATCTTTCACCACTGATGCTTTTACTGCAGCAGTTAGCTTGTCTACATCCTCATATTCATCACGGATTCGTTCAGCTGCATTGTGCAAACCATGAACTACGCGGGTAACGTGAAAGAGTCTCGGGCCAGCGGCGTAGGAGCACAATCTGGTGCCCCTGATCCTAGCAAAGAATGCCTCTCCTTGTTGCGGGCTGTGATGTTATGATTATGACGTCATCATGCTAAGTCAACCATGGTATATGACTTTTGTTCTTTGAAGTTCTTTTGCAAGAACTTTCGCCAAATTTAGCGTAAATTGTCGACTGCTTAAACCTCCAGGAACACCATGAGGCGGGACCCAACGCGCAGCTGCAGCTGGTAATTACTACAATATGATGATATCAGCAGAATATTCGAAAAAGTAACAACTATTATAAACAGAAAACCATTAAGTTGCACTGTTTCCAAACTTTAAAAAACATTATAAGGCAACAACAAATTAAGAAACATGAACGTAAAAAAACCAACATTTTAGCTTATTATTTTTGAACAAAAACAAGATTTGTAGTGAGCGGGATTTGGTATGACCGAAGTCGTTATTGCTCAAATCCCAAGACGATTAAGTGCGAAAGAAAAATTTAAAAAATGGATCACAGGAAACCGCTACGCAAACAAAAAGGTAGAATTCAACGAAAGGGAAAGGTAAATGGCAAGTTGGTCTAGGAAGAAGATCACCAACAATAATTAATCTACATTGAGAAAATTGACTGATCTCCTTGACCACCACAACTGTAGTCCTAATCGTTTTGCAAAAACGAAATTATTTTCGCGATTTTGTCAACAGACAAGAAATGCAGTAGGCTTCGCCAGTACCAATGCAAACAAATTCAAAAACGTCATCGAAGTTTTTGTAACAAATAATAAATTATCATCACCTAATCGAAACAACTTACAGCAAAAGCAATACATGCCACACTTCAATTTTGAGTATAATTACCAAGACCTCAAAATTCCATCCCCATTCTTAAGTGATGTAGAACCATTTCTTTAGAAAGTCTTCTGCCTAATTTCTTCGTGCTACCACCAACTCGTGGTGATACCAAAAGAACCTATGTTTTGATACTTCTCTGGCCCTCCTTTGACTATCTCAACTCTAAACCCATGATCTATTACTGTCGCGTCAGGCCGAGAGGTTTAGAGGATGGCATTCTTTCTGCTTTTGAACCTCAATTGCCACGTTGCATCTTATATTTCAGTGGTTCCCAAACTTGTTCCAACCGTTACCGAAATCAAGGTATTGATTATGTCTTATTATCTTCGATATTTCGCAGTGATCGCTCATAATACAGAACAAAGTTGTGGTTTTGGTTCCGCGTCACCCACCAAAGAGTCGGATATTACCCCGTGGGTGTAATTTATCCCCAGGTTGGAAACCACTGGTCTATTTGCTTTATTTCTGCTGTATAGCGAACCGCCTGATATGCTGTAGCTTGTGCGACATGAAAGAGGAGGCCGGGCCAAAGGTGAAACGCGAGATAAATCTACAAGGAGATAGAAGTTACAACGATTTGCATAATAAACTATTTCTTGTCTCTTCCCTTGCCCAAGTTGCAAAACAGCAAATGACGCTTCTCATTCGGTTCGGCGTAAATATCTGCAAGACTTTCTGGGTCGAGGTAAATGTGAATAAAGTTTGCAAGCGACATTTTTCGTGGCGGTTGCTGCATACATCCAATATTGTATTTTAAAAATGTGCTCCACCCTTGTGATTTCGGCCCACTGCTGCGAAATCCTGGCGACAGGCCTGACTGTAGTAAACGTTACTGCGATTAGTTGGGTGAAATTTAGTTCAATTCTACGACATAAGACTAAAAACAATTAGTACACAATGTTTTCCATTACTGGGTGCCCAGCGTTGCAACACAGCGCTCACGTTTTCTCAGCAAACCCTGCGTACATTAATGCACTAGCAGCCTTTTTGTGATCTATCACAACATTCTCCACCGGATGAGCGAAAGTATTAATCACGTAAGCAATTTCCTCTCAATAAATCACAGAACAATAGCTTAACTACTGTAAAGCTTTCGGCAACCAGTTTAAAAATCCGAGCTGCAACTGTTGTGGCCGGACCGCTGGACATTGTTTAATGAACGATGCTGCAGCTTGCTAGAATAGGCGTATTTCGAATAAATTCCTGAAATAGCGACCATTGTTACGCAATGAGCGATTGGTAGCCACAAAGCGGTGATGAGCACAACGGTGCTGTAACCATGGCGCTAATTGGCTGTGTTACTCTCATTTGCCAAAGAAGATTTTCATGGTCCTGGGACTTAGCTGATGAAATTAAGAAAGCTTAAATTTTAATCAGACAGAATAATATTCTCACCTCTTTTCAATTTAATAATTTTCTCACCCAGTGGCGTGCAGAGGTCTGGTGATGCCCAGGGCGACTGCTTGATTGGATGCCCCCTTCCAAAGCCTAATATTGAGCAGTGGCGTATGGTGGTCATTGTTACTGGTATATACGCTGTTGTGACGTCACAATATGACGTCATATTCAGGTATGCAACCAACGTTTTGGCGAAGTTTGTTGACACAGCATGCGTTTTTAGGGACGCCGAGGCAGCGGTAGGGCAGGTGAGAGCAGTAAAACAGTTGAGGGCAATAGGAAGTTAAAAAAACAAAAAAAAGCGTTATCAATTATGTTTGTTTCTGTTCATCAACAAAGGTGACCTCAAAAATAATACCAGAAATTATAGAAAATCATTCTGAATTTTCTGGGTGCCCGAAAAGCTGCAATATACGATGTTGATAACTACGAAATTACCTATATTACTGTTATGAAAAGCAGTGGTGTTCGAGATGGGTGTGCAAACGCAGCGCCAAAAGTTTTGATTTGCTGAAACTCTGGGCAAAATCCCTGCAAATCCGGCCAAAAATGGCACCCAAAGTTACTTGACTAGAAATGGCGCCCAAGGTTTGCAGAAAAACCCATGAAGACCTTTTTTGGAGGTCAATTCAAAAAAAGATCTTGATGAACTTTGTGGGAGAAAAATTGTAGGCAAAGTTGCACAAATAACTTTTATGGGCAAGTTTGGGGACATGCGGGCAAAAATCGCACCCCCAAAATGTGCCTGCTCAAACACCTTTGATGTACAGGCACCTCCTCCCCTGTTGCCCCCCATTTTGAAAAGACAGAGGCGGAAATGCCACCGTCATGCGTCCATTCGCCGGCGTCCCTGTGCATATTATTCTACACGCAGTCTCTTCACTCGTTGTTGTAAGCTGCAAAGTGTCGCTGTAATGAACATAAATTATATCAGCGGTATCCTAAGACAGAGCAGTTCATAACTGCAAAATATCTGCTGCCAACGCATTAAAACAGGGGAGTAGAACACACTCAGTGCTACGTCAGCGCAGTCCGCAACTGCAAAAATACAAGGCTACACGAATGTCTCGTCGAATAGCAGTCGATCAGAAGGCATGCGGCTGGGATGGCGGACACCCAGAGGGTTGATAGTTTGAAATTTGCAAACTACACATGAATTGATAATGCGCATAATGTTCCCAAGCAAAATTTTTTTATAATGTGGCTGTTAAGTGTACAATTACTTAGGAGAAAGAATATTTACGAGTTTTTGTGAGCCATTATGATCAGTCCGCATGAACTACCAGTTAATGACGAAGCATTAATCTAAACGAAGCACATATTGCAAGCACAGGTGTGCGACTGTATCAGCACAAAAAACGGAACCTGAAACTAGTGATGCATAATGAAATCAGCGAAATCAAACATGTTGAAATTGGACAGTTTTGAAATTTGGCTCAGAAAATCAAGTAAACATCCATGATGATCTTCAGTGTTATGTAATTGGACCCAACCAAAAAAATCACTCGTTTTTTGTTTGAAAGCTCACTTAAAAAAAGCAATAAAACCCACCAAAATTCCCACCCTTCACTTTTCCTTTGACAAATGTACTATGAAGAAAAAAGTAAAATAAGTAGCACACGTGTTCAGCTAACTGTAAATTTTTTTCAATGAAACAGAACGAACAGCAACGAAATAGGAAGGTCTTGAAAAAACGAATAGAATATTCGCACAGTTTGAGTGAGTTCTACTGGTTATCTTCTTCAGCTCTTTAAAATCGTTATATTTTAATCAAGTTTTCTGCATTCTCTGCACTGAAGCTGATTCTGATGTTGGACCATGCCAGACCATATATTGAAAAAGTATACTTCATAGATGCTGAACTAGCAGGGCATGTGCATCAGTGTAACTTGACGTGAAAATGCAGAATTTGTATGGGAGTAGCTTTTCTCTGTTTACTGTGCGCATTGACTGGATCGCATGCAATGCGACGAATTTATTTAGACAATTGGCGGCAGGCCGAGGCCTAATTGATGCCTCTTGTCTAATCAAGTTGGTGGGCAAGATATAAACAGGAGCAATCGAATAAATACAACGAACAGTTATAAACGAACATAAATAAATGGCAGTAAACGAACAAAGCAAATGGCAGCAAGCGAGCAAAAATAGGAACTGGTCACGAGACGGCAAGGCAAGTTATATAACAGGATGCACAGGAAAGAGGATGGGCCAACATTGTCAAATAAGGAATTTGAAGCGCCTACTGTCCTTTAGGAATCGAGATAATGCTGAGAAGGTAAATACTGTTGGTGTAAATGATAATTTCGGGTGGCCAAACAGGAGAATGTGGATAAGAGTTTTATTTCTGATAGTAGAATATTGCGGCTGATTATAAATATTTTCATTACGCAAGGTATTATGAAAAATTAGTGTGGATAACAAAACCAGTTTCGAAGAGTTAAATCAATGCAGCATTTACTTATTAGTAGACTTTCAACAGGAAAAATCATTTAGTTACAGCATTTAAATTTTTGTAATTTCACTTTTTGGATTCCCCCCCTGTCTTGGATGCCCGGGGCCGGCGCCCCGTTTCCCCCCCCTCTCTTCACGCCACTGTCCTCACCTCTTTTCTACTTGAAGTAGGCGACTAGAATTTGCAGCCCCCTGGAGCGTGCCATCCTGGGTATAGCCAGAGTAGCCAGTGGGTTGCTACGCGACTCCCTCGGGCTCGCACGTTGGAAAGTGGCGACTGCACCTCTTTTGGCATTCTTGGAAATGTTGTTAATGACGGTCGACTAGCTTGAGGTATATGTCGCTGATAATTTGCCTTGTTCGAAAGTGACAAAATAATACCAGCAAAAAATAGTTTGTAGTGCAAATAAAGTAAGTAAATTGTCTAGTTAATATGTGTCAAACAAGAATTTCATCTTATTGTTTTCATATTGCCAATAACTCGCAGAGCAACTTTACTTTAATGTAGCGGTAGCCCAAATGAGATTTTACTGACTGTTCTGTTCCGTAGACCAGTGATTCCTAAACTTTTCAATACCAGGAACCCTTTTGTCTTGGCTAAAAGCTGTGGACCCCATTGATGAAACCATTTAATACTGTTACGTACAAGTGATCTCTACCAGAAAATGTCATCATCAGCTTTGCGCGCCAAAATCATTAATGTTTCATAGAACATGTCACGTAATATTATATTTGAAAAAGACAGAGAAATGTATGCAATAATTCAATAATACTTAGTGCTGTTTTAAATAACCTGAAAATTACTTTTGAGCTTGCTGGACTACTGATCTTGGTCAATCAACCACACTAAGCAAGAGAGGAGGCTCCATGGACAAAAACCACTCCAAAAGAAGAAATCTTCAACTTACCCTGCCAAGCCATCAGAAACATGAGTGAAAGCTGGACAAGCTAACAGAACTCGCAACAGAACGTGGAAAACATGCTAAATGGAATACAAATAAGATGGTTGAACATGAAAACAAGGTGAATCAGCTTGAAGACGAAAAAGAACAGCTACGCAATGACATGGTGCAGAAAACAAATTTGATTATCTTTCAACTCGACAGACAAGAACAATACATCAGAAGAGAAAACATTATTATTTATGGTTTAGAAGAAGGCAAAGGGGATAACAATGATGGAGAAGGTGTGTTGATCTTAACAGCAATTGAACTCGAAATAGATCTTCAACCTGATGATACACGGGGAGTAAATCTTCTGGGACAAAAAAGGAGAAAGAAGGAAAATCCACGACCTAGTTTTGCAAGGTTTGTGTCAAGCTAAACAAACAATTTCTTATGACATGCAAAATCTCAAAAATATCGAAGGCAGACATAAAGTCTTTCTTTGCGAGGATCTCACTGCGAGATCCAACACCTCTGCGGAACGAACTACTGAAGTACACGCAAAAGTCCTGTTCCGACACATTAGCGTCCTGCTACACTTGGAATGGCGATCTGAAAGCCGAGCTCCAGACAACAGAAAAATGGATTGCCGTCACTTTACCTGATGATTTCTTCAAACACCTAATTGATATTGATTACAAACAGATCTGGGTTGTGGCAAAATGCTTGGCATCTTACTCTACCGAAAAGATACTAGCTTCGGTGAATCTCAAATCAAGCATTCAATGCAAGCGACTACCTACACTTCAACAACAAACTACCAGAAGCAAAATACATAAGTAAGTGTTTTTACTTTACCTGTTGGAATGCTTTTACTGTTAATAGCACATGCATAGCTACTGGCGCAGCAATGCAAAGCACGTACTTCCAACCTGAGCCTAAATAAATGGGGTACACGACTTTTCGGTCTGGCCGTTTCGGTCAGGTCGATTCCGTCTGAACCGTTTCGGTGTGAGCCGTTTCGGTTTGGCCGATTCGGTCTGGCCGTTTCGGTCACGGGACATTTCGGTCGCGACATTTCTGTACATGAGAAACTGAGGAAATTTGTGAAATTTGTTAATGCAGATGAATATTTAGACAGGATAATCATTTATCCGTATAATACAACACAAATCAAAACTTGACAATATGCTTTGCCAAAAGCACGTTCAAACTCTCGGATGGTAAATGATAAGATGCAATATAAATCTCGCCAAAAATTCCTTCAGAAATTAAAAATGTAATGCGTTTGGCACTTTTTGTCGCAAAGTATAACCGATATGCATTACTGGGCTACTAGAAACATACTTTGTGTTCTTATTGGCGCTCATAAACCAAAAAAAACAGAAACACGATTCTCATTGAAATTTGTGGAAGTGGGCAATAAAACAGCTTTGCTGAAACTTTTGTTTGTATTATTCTCGAACTCTTAGTCTGTCTTAAGTCCGCAAAGATTTATAATGGTCCGAAAATAGTCCGAATCCTAAAAAAGTTGGGAGACACTACTATAAACTGAACATTCTATCCACCTAAAGTCAACTTTACATTACTGACGTGACACGTTGTTCATGAACGCAAAAAAAACAGTGTTCTGGAAGATTCAGTTCAGAGGTGGCTCCAGGTCAAACGCGTCACTCGGGCTCAACACGCCATTTATACCAAGGCCACTGACAGAATGCAACAGTTCGAGGCTTGCATCATTGAAATTTCCACTTGCTTTTATTCTGACTAGCACTATCGTTGCTATGTAACGGTAGTTATGCAACAACGAATTAGAAGCTCTCATGAGAACTCGTCGATTGTTGGGTAACGTTATGTTGCAGAGCAATTATGATGCCAGTTAGTTCTTTGCATACTAGGCTCATCCATATTAGCCCGTTAGGGAACAATATTTTTGTTCGTTTGAAATTATTCTCGATCGGGAACATGTCTATGCAAATCGATTGCTTCAAAAAACATTCAATCTAATATGAATTATATTTAAAAAATACTTGTTTGTAGAGGACAGCTCGGGATTTTAACGGATGAGATGAGCCCAAATAAACATCTGCGTACTTGGCTCATTCAGATTCCCGAATTGACAATCATTCGTTTGAAATTATTTTCGAATGCGAACTGTCCATTGGACAGGAATTCACGTTCAATGATCTATGGCAGCGGTTTTCAATAAAAGGGTCGCGACTCCCACAGGCAGTTTTCCCTTTACGGTGCGCAAATGTGCAGTGCCAACAGCTCACTTGTGTAGAGAAATCTCACTCTCGCGCATTAGCGACAGCCCAGGTTTAATATCGTACATACACCGCATGGCCTTTGTAACCCTTGAACCGCTTTACTGCCTATGTGTTTGCATGGTTGCGCAACACTGCATGCGCACTAAAACAAACCTTTGCTTAGTGTATATTTTTCTGAGGGAACACTGCTCAGATAGGCCGTGAACCATTTTTGGAGGGGTCGCGAGCAGATTTTTCATGCACACAGCTGTATTACTTTTGGTTGATCGAGTTTTGGATGGGGTCTTTGGTATAGTGTGTTGCTGCGATTGATCGCCGACTCGCGGTACAAAAAATGGTTGAAAACAAATGCTCTGAGAAAATCTGTTGCTTCACAAAAAAAAATTAATCTGATATGAATTATGTTGAAAATACTTAAATGCCTAATTGCAGAGAGCAGCTCGTGCTCTAACGGACGAACCCGCGTAAAGCGCGAGCGAACGAAGTCGAGGGAACGCTTGCTACGAACGATAGTTTTTGATTCAGGTCACCTGCAACATGAATGCGAAAGGCCAGACATGGAACGAAAATACTTAAATAATAACAAAGCCCAACGCATAGACCCCAAGTTAACAACCACAACCAGTGAAATGTGTGGTGCCACAAATACACAAAGCAATCACGCTTGCATTCTACAATTTTATGAATCGCAATCAAAACTCTGCTAAACCCGAGTCACCACTGATTCAGTTACTCTGCACGACAACGAAAAACTTTATGCCGAGGAAAATACCTTGCCGACTGCGCTTGCCGCTATTGCGAATCGTGAAGCGAGCACCCTTTGAGTGGTAATGCCTCGACCTTTGGTAACCTACAGTAAGATGATGGCGGGAGTGCGCTTTGAATCAAACGGCTCATGTTTGCATTAATGTAAGATTTCTGCAAGATATCATAGTCTGACCGAAATGTCCCGTGACCGAAACGGCCAGACCGAAACGGCTCAGACCGAAATGGCCAGACCGAAAAGTCCTGTCCCGAAATAAATCGAACGTTCAGCTCCTTCCACGGAAAAAGTCTGCCATTACTTCACCTTCTTCTATTACTGCACCACCCATTGTTGTGAAATTCCTGACCATGAAAGACCGGAACTCTATCTTCAACCAAGCTTCCCATGCCAATCAGTTTAAAGCAGCATAACAAAACATCTTCTATTGGCAATGCAGATTCAACGACGTACTCTCCTCAAAATTGCAAATAAACTCTACAAGCAAGGAACGCGAATCCAATGGAAAATTATCGACGCAGACTACAGACACTTTGCTGACGGTGAGCTGTCTGCAGAAATGTGTGATTGTCCAACAATCTGCCATTTAAATGATTGCAGTATTTTCGTTTGTATCTCGTCACTAAAGCTCGCGGTATTACGTTCAGTTCCTTATATTTATGAGTTTGACATTATTTGTGTTACTGAAACCTGGTTAAAATCTTCTGTTTTAAATACCCTATATCTTCCTGTTTTTTCTTCTCCATTCGGCTTTGAACCGAATCGCCATGGAGGCGGAGTTTTTGGCCTACGTTCAATGCAACATTTTTTTGCCAGCATAGACTGGATTTAGAATGTACTGGCACAGAATTATTGTGGCTGGAATATCGAACTTCAATTGCATCACCAAAATTTTCCAAACTTAGAAGCGTGTAATGCGTATGGAGTACACGATCTAACGAATTTATTATCTAGATCTTCTGAAGGTAGACAAATGTTTATTATTCACCTAAATACTAGGAAGAATATATCAAAAATTTATGAACGTTTGACAGATATAGTAATTACTCTAGACCAGTGGTTCTCAAACTTTTTGAGATCGAGTTCCACCTGATGTTTTTTCAATGTTCGAGTGTACACCCCTAGTTTCAGAAGAAAGTAATTTGCTCAAAATATACTTAAGATTAATATAACAAACAAACGAATTAGCAACATTAGCATAAGACACGAACGAATTATAACACAGAAACGAATTAACAAAGCTTTTCAATATGACAGGAAAGCTGCTCGCGTACCACCTGAAAAGCCCTCGCGTACCACTAGTGGTACGCGTACCACAGTTTGAGAACCACTGCTCTAGACATTATAGCCATTAGTGAAACTAAACTTTACAATAACAGCAATTATAATGAAATACAATTACCTGGATATACTTTCGTTAGTAAAAACTCATTAACACAGGTAGGTGGTGTAGGGATATATGTCAAAATAAATTTGATCTATAAAATCACATCTGATTTGGGATTACACAGTGACCACATTGAAGATATATGGGTAGTAGTGACAGATGTTAGCAATACGTCTTTTTTAGTGGGTGCATTACACCCCCATCCTAATAACAGTGCAACGCATTTTGGAGAAATCTTGGAAAATAGTGTAATTATTTTAAATATGGAAATAAAAGCTTTTTACCTGCATGGCGATTTCAATATTAATGCTTTATCTAATAACACTGTGGACAAACGGTTTATAAATAACATGCAAACTATAGGTGCCCATCAGATGATCACCCTAACTACAAGATTTATGTTACATCAAAAACCCTCACTACTTGACCACATATATTGCAAAGACTTTGTGCATGAACTACAGCCTGGTGTATTACAATATGATATCAGTGACTACCATCCAATCTTTCTTCTAGCTAAAATAGTGCCTAAACAAAATAAGTTATCTAAATGGAAAAGATGTTTCAAACAATTCCACCCGGAAAATTTTGCGATGCACCTATCAACAAACTTGGAAGAAAATTTTACCAGTAACCCTGAGAATCCAAATGAAGAATTCAACAACTTTTTTAAAATATTCCAATCCTCTGTGGACCACAATGCACCATTAATCAAATTAAGTAGGAAATTGACCAAGCTGGCATTAAAGCCTTGGAGAACAAAAGGTTTGGTGAATTCTATTGAAACTAAAAACAAACTTTATAAAAAAGCTATGAATAGTGGCATTTCTTCCGAGTTTCAAAAATTCAAAAAGTTTAACAACATATTAACTCAATTGAAAAAGAAGGCTGAACTCAATTTCTACAAACCCCAGCTGTTCGAGAACTCCATTACTCCAAGAGAAACTTGGAAATCAATCAATAAAGTAATTGGCAAAATCTTTGCTGACAATTCCATTCCAATTATTCAAAAAACTGTCCCTGGTGCTTCCTCTCTTCCACATAACCAATCTGTTGCTCAAGTTTTAAATCAATTTTTTGCGTCAGTTGGTCCATCACTTGCCAGAGCCATGCCTCCCACTGTAACTGATACTTATTTACCCCCTTCTCCACAAATCTGTTCTTCAATGTTCATAACTCCAACTTGGTCAGAAGAAATACTGAAGCTTATTAACTTACTTGATGACAAAAAGTCTACTGACCGTTATGATATGCCTGTCAGGTTGGTGAAATTGAGTAAAAATATTATATGTACTTACTTTGCAGATATATTTAATAACTGCGTACAAAATGGAATCTTTTCTGATAAATTAATACTTGCAAAGGTTATTCCTATTTTTGAATCTGGTGCAAAAGATATCGCTTCCAACTAGAGACCAATATCAATATTATCACACTTTCCAAAATATTAGAAAAACTGATGCATGAAAACTTGGTCAGTTTCCTAGATACTAACAACATTATTACAAAACACCAATTTGGCTTTCGTTCTGGACTTTCTACATTTCTGGCTTTGGACCAACTTCATAACTATATATTACGTCTAAATGATTCTGGACAAAACACATGTGGTATTTTTCTTGATTTAAAAAAAGCATTTGTTACTGTAAATCACAAAATATTGCTAGACAAAATTAACCATTATGGAATTCGTGGTTTGGCTCCAGACTGTTTCACATCATATTTAAAGAATAGACAGCAGTTTGTTTTCGCGAATGGAGTTCAGTCTGATAAGATGCAAATCACTTGTGATTTGTCGCAAGGTTCGACTCTTAGCCCTGTGCTATTTTTGTTGTATATTAACCTAAGTGATTAAACAGGTTATGTCAATGTTAATTAAGAGGAACAACTAGTTACCACTCAACGGCACAGTGCCTGGCGGGTCGAGTCACGTTGATCGCCAGGATTGTTTCCAGCTCACATCCTCCGTGTACAGTTAGACATTCTGGAACGTCGATTGGCTATCTGCGATAAGAACTGCGCGACGTTTCGGAACGTGGTGTAGCGATCTGCATAAAAAACTGCACGTTCTGGAATGTGAGACGGCGTTGAAAGTGTTAAAAATATTTTCACTGCTGTGACAATCATTTAAAGGGTAACTATAGCATTTGAATCGCATTTTTGCCATTTTTGAACAAAAATTCTAATGTTGCAAAAATCTTGATGTGATGGAGTGAAATTGAGTTACTTTTCGATTTCAGCAGCCTCGAAACATTCCAAATCAATTCACAGATCTGAAACAACTCAAAAAAAGTTTTTTTCTTGTATACCAGTGTTAAATTAACGTCTCACTCAGGTGCAGCACTTGTGGCAACTGACATGCTTTTATCTAAAACTAATCACTTTCAACAGAGTGATTGTTTTATTTAACTGTTTCTGTAGCTTCAACATCACCAAATGTTGAATACTGACCGAAATGACCATGCCTTGAACATGTAGAACATGCATCTTTTCCGTACTAAATAGAATTTGTAGAGATTTTGGCACACTGAAAAACTGGATCATTGGTTTCTTCTTTTCAGTGACAGCTCGTAGTGGATCAGCATGTGTAGTGGCTTCCTTGCACTTACTACAACCACTCATATGCTCGTTTCGACATTGTAAAATGAATGCAACTTAGCCTATATCTTCCTTGTCCTGATTGTTAGGGCAATACAATCGTGATCAAATTGCACTGATTTTTAACAAAAGTTGCAGTAAGAAGTTGCATTTATGCGCAAGCGTTTTTAAACGACATTGATTTACTCAAGCGATTTCTTTCGAATAATGCTAAATATTTCCACACATTTTCTGGGGAGAAATGGCGATCTTTTGCCAACAGTTTGCATAGCATGCTAATACTTCACTCCACAGTGCATGAAGTTGCATGGCAATTTAACAATTTGTTAGCCAAACCCCTAGACCCGCCTATGATTCTGGCTGCACCCACGAGAAAGCGGAGCAGAAGTCGACAGTCAACCAAAGACCGTGTGGAGTGACTGCATTTTCGACTTCCCTTGTCTCTTTTTAGTGTGAAGCTAGCACAACCTACAAAGATTGCTGTTGAACATGAGGTATTTCGGGTCATTCTATGGCTGCTGTCTCCACTACCCTCCACAGAGGAAAAGTGGGAATATTGACGCTATGTTTGGTCTTGAACCTGCCTGAGACAAGCTGTGGGTTGACAGTGACACTAGTGTTCTCAGTCGAAAGTGTTTGCAAAACATTATGCGCAAATTTAATTTCCGTGTGAGTCTGGAACATCTTGCGCGCATATAAAACTCAGACAAATAATATTTTGCATACGAGCCAATTTAGATTTTCCAACGTTTGCAAAAACATGCAAGTGAGTATGAAATTGATAAAATTTTGTTCTTATCACCTTGTGCAAAGTTAAACTTTGGATGGCGCTTTTGCGTCTCAGCACCTTTGTTTGTGGAAAAAGTTTTCGTTGCTTCCGTCGCAATGATTTGCGTTGGTCACAAAGCATCAAACCAAAAAATTTGCAAAAACCTCGAATGTTTTCACCCTTTCGGCGGACGAAAGAGTAGTTGCTTTACTGCGCAGAAATGCATAATTTCGTTAGGAATGTTTTTTTTGAAATATTAAATAAACTACTTAGGTTTTTGGCGAAAAGAGTTAAATTATGGAATTATTTGTAACATCACCAAAACGCTTTTCCCTTTCTGAAGGAATTCAAAAATGTCACGCAAGGTTTTATCTTGAAGTGTATCTCATGTTATTGTGCATTGTTCTACTACGAGATGAGAAACAGCAACAATATTTTATTGGAAACATCCAATTTCAGCTTCGGTAATTTCAAGCGTTGTAAGTTTAATTCAATGCCTGACACAGTTTGCAGAGGTGCTAACGATGCAGTTTCAGCTAACGTAATTTGCATATCCGAGCATGGTACAGAACGAGAACACAATATCATCAAAGGCACCTTTTCTCAGTGCAAAACGTAGCATGGAAGTTGTCCGAACGTTCTCTACACGCTATATTCTGGGGCTGCTGCACCACTTAAAGTTCTAACCTATCTCTAAAACAAGGGAGCCCTCACGTTTCATCTCATAAGTTTATCATTAAAATGTTTACTACACACCTAAGTTAACACACCGGTAGTGGATACATGTGTGCTGTTTTTTGGGGCGTGATTTCAGGGTATTTCTGTTTCCAATTTATTGCAACGCACTTGTTTGTGAGCATTCTAACAGCTGTTGCACGGTAGTCTGCTAACATATTGTAGATACGACGCAGACAAAAATATTTTGCCCTGAACATTTTTTTACCGATCTTAAACAAACTTTTGACACCCCATTGGATTTGACACACCTGCTCCGGAATACTTCAAACGCTATTCGAGTCGGGAATTTGAGGGTGTAATGAAACCCAAAATTATATTACGTTGTCCAGGGATAGATTACGTCCGTGATTTCCCGACGTCTTTTTAATCTATTACTCGACAGAATACTAACTTCACAGCGAAACACAGGTAGCATTTAAGTTGCATGCACTATACCCGCAACGAACTGCGTTTTAGAGGGGATTGTTCCGAAGATTGCGGCATGACTGACATAACAGAAAATGCACAGGGGAATACATCATACACAACGTACTAAACATTGAAAGTTGGGAAGACAACGCTGGCAACACATATAAATTAAGCGATAGCAAGGTGGCATCGCCCGGCATTTCTCTAGTTGTGAAGTTGCTGTTGGGGGCTTCTTTGAAAAGAGAGTAGGCTACTTTCTCGTTACACCGGCTGTTGTGAGCCTCTTTGAAAGGAGAGTACTTAGGCTGCACATTGCAGTTCTTGTTGACAGCCTTTTGAAAGCAGAGATCCATCACACTGCAGTTGCTGTTGGGGAACTTCTTAATCGCAGAGTACCTGCACATTAAGGTTGCTGTTGGGGGCCCCTTTGACGAAGGAGTACTTGGACATTACACTTGCTGTTAGGGACCACTTCAAATACAGAAAACCTAGGCTACGCATTACAAATTTCCATTTTCCAACTTTTTTAACCCTGCTTAATTTTGTCAGTAGCTTTCGGCATCATCTCAAGTGAAATTGGCAATTTTCCACTGGTATTTTTAGCCAATGTATAGAATTTTCCAGTTACCTGGAAGAAGACACGGTGCTGTCATGCAATCATATAAATTAAAACATAAATGCGAAATCCTTTACTTTAGTGCAGCTTTGGTTTCACGGAAACGTTAGAACACCTCCTGTAGTGCAATGTTGTGTCTTTGCACCATCGCAATATACTTCCTTCTAACGCTAAAAAACAACTTACTCAACGAAACAATTTATAATCAATCACTATTCTCCGCTCCAAACAAAAAGCTTTCAACACAAATTCCCTGTTTTGTCTTCCAGAGTTACCGTTTGAATTACAGTAATTATCTTTACCACATACTGTATCGATTCCTCAAGCACTGTGGTTGCTTCCATTTCCTTGTTTGTTAATCCAGGTGTAGAGGCTATTCTACCAACAGTCTCGTACCCTCTACATGAACTGAAGAAAAGCATTCCGAAGTCATACTCAACCATGGAAAACATTCCAACTTCAAAAGAAAACATTTGCGCAACCGCACAGTCTTGGAAAAAAGTCCAAACCTGGTAGATGAAACCAGAAAAGACTGGAATAAACTGGTCTAATGGAAAACCCAACAAAAACAACTAGTTTGCCAAGAGTTGCGCAACAAAAGCGTGTGACCCAAGCATGTGACTGGAGAGACGTCACAAGCAATGACGATAGCTTTTACGAAAAACCAAGAGCAAAAGCAAACAAGGCTTGGGAAGAAGAGTGGTCACCCTCAACACGAATAGTCACTTCCTTGTAAACAGTTCATGACAAGACAATTTAGAAATGAACATCCGATATAAGAAACACATGATATGAAGACACACATTGGACAAATAGGTCATGTGATGAAAGTACAAATAAGGTTAACAATGCTCAGAAGACGTCACGCAAACAAGGGCACACGCAGAAAATATGGGCACATGACCCAAAAACGCGTCTAGCAGAGGGCTTCCATCATGCGATGACACAAGACGAGTCATGGAAAAAATTGGAAAATATGGTCTTGAGACGCAAGATGAAGGAAAGAAACCCGAAAATTACTGTATAAATTACCGCGCATTTCTGCATGAATTCAGTCTTCTTGACTCGGTATTAACACGGTAAACTGCACAGTCACTTGTGACGACTCGGTATTAAAACAGCAAATCAGTTAAAAAACGAATAAAGGAAACTTCTTAAAAAACAACACTTGTGTGTGGCGCTCTCTGACACTCTTAATGATGCATTGCGGAGATAGTCTCTCGTGGTGCAATTTCTGCACAACTTTTAAGACAGTTACAGCACTGAAGCGGGCAAGAGATAATTCTATTACGGGTGGTTACACCGACTGTAGAGTGGCCAAAACCGTCCAGGACTTCAGCTTCCTCGAACCTACATTAAAATTGAAAAGCTAACTCTGAAATACCACGATTCCTGTGATATTAAAACTACCACAGAAATTTGGATGTTACACAGGCTTGTCCACTTTCTGGTGCATTCTATTTGTATATCATTTTCCCTGTACCAGTTCGTGATTGATTTCGTTTGTTAGTGTGTGTGCTGCTGTTTTAGTCTACTTTATTTTGTATCTATTGCATAGACAAAAGGCATCATCGAGGCCTCGGCCTGCGGCCCATAGAAATGTGACGCATTCCATGCGATCCAGTTAAACAACAGTGAACCGCACATGAGATAAGGAACATACACAGTTTAGTTGCCTTTAAACAGCATGCCAAGAACCCCTCTACAAACTACACAGGCAATCAGAAATGTCATGCCAAAGACATGCACAAAGCAGGGTCTACGAGAGGGAAGTGCAGCCAATGGACCGCAACCAATAAGAGTCGAGGGGAACCATGAACCTTAAAGGCAAAAATGGAAATGGACAATGATGCACAAAGTTTTTGTTGCTATAGCTTTATTTGTACCGTCTTGTGCAAATCATTTGACCAAAGCTGTTTTTATGCCAGCATACAGTAAAAAGAATTGCCATTTCTTTTGGTATGCCTTTCGGAATATCGCAGATGCTCTTTCATTGTTAGCCCAATTTACTACACACTACGTGACGTGTCGAAATATGTTTCATGACTTCACATAGGCCTGTAATCAACTCAATATTGTTACAAAATGAAGCCAGAAATCCTAGCACAAAAATACAATTGAATTTTAATCGTAAACGTGAATTTGGCATATGTTATGATATGGTGATATATAGATCGGTTTGATTTTTAGCTGCATTAGAAAACAAAAACTTAATCTAAACATGACTAAGAGACATTATGACAATGGTAATAGGTGGTACAAGATAAAATCTAGTAAAAGTTTGAATGGAGCACATTTCTTTAAATTTCGTTGTATGCTCCCAAAACAGGCGTATTCATTAAAAAGCAGTAAAAAACTGTTGACCATGAAATCAAAAGGAATACAGGTATGTGCAGTGTCACGTTAGATTTGAACATTGAGAGAGAATTCTTTCAAAGCAAAAATTTTTGTTATACTCAAAAAAATGTAGGTACTCTTTGGAAGAATTTCCTCGTTGAATATCCAACTGACCATTGGCAGTACTTGTCAATATAATGAGCTGCAAATCAATACGAGAAATGATTATTTGTTTTCAAAACACGTGAACGAAATGCCTGAAAGATACCTCGTAGACAAGGCAAAACCTATAGTTTGATACTTGATTCGATCCTTGTTTCCTGGCTCTTTGTTATAATCACGTCCGTGTTTAGACTACACCCAAGATGTTTGTCATTTTCTTTTGTACGTTCACAGTCTTCTTTACGGCTGGTTTGATACTTAATTTGATGGTTGTTTCCCGGCCCTTTGTTATAATCACATCTATGTTTAGAATACACCCACGATGTTTATCGTTCTCTTTTGTACGTTCATAGTCTTGTTAATAGTACAATTGAACACCAAAGTTTCGTTACGAAACTGATATTACCGAAATTACAATTGATGTCAACGATTCATCAATACCTGATGCAAACAATAGTTTTGGGTTACTTCAATTTTCACTGAAAAACTTCAAGACTTCGTACAAGGAATTAATCTGCTAGCGCAACGCCTGTTGTTCAAGCTGTTTCAAAAATAGGTTCAAATGAAAATCACACGACTTTGAAAAATATGGTAGGCAATGAATATGGTAGCCAGTTCAGTCGCAGCCTGTTTTGAGAAGTTAGCGCCAAGTGCAAATCCTGATGTCTCAGTTTATCGTTTAGTTGTTGACTACCTGCCCTGGGAAGGAACTATTTTCTACATCCAGAAGTGAGTGGTTCTTCCTATTCTTATAAAAAACGACATTGGCGATTCAAAAGCTCAAAAAGAAAAGTCAAAATTAATGATCGGTGGAAAGCAGCAATTAAACTATAGGAAAAAATTTTACTAGGTAAAATTATAAAAAGGGTTTTAATCTCCCTGAGACATTTTCTTCACAACAAACCATTTCAGGAGGAATGGCAAACTAGATTTTTAAAACTTCGCGTAATTTTAAAAATACTTTTAAACTTTTTAAACTTTCTTCACAACAAACCATTTCAGGTGCAATGGAAAACAATACTTTTAAACTTCGCATCGGGCGTCTGTGTTGGAATTTGAGTTGACCACTGATTATTGGAAATGGGGAGTCGAAGAGCAGAAAAAGTGCAATTGAAGTGCATACACAGATTTGTTGAAAATGAATACACTACAAGCGGTTAAATTAATCGTTTTGTAAATAATTGACCAATACAATCTGTTCCCTCTTAAAGTCTAAAACCCCAGATGAGGACGCCCACCATCAAGCTTCGTTGAAATTCTATTGTTCAATACCTTACATAATATGAAGGACAAATCTACCGAAGCTTATGAAATGCGTGAACACTGGATTTGGCTGAAGCTGACTTTGGAGCTACAGAAATTGTTTTCTTTAAATGATTTCCATTGAGCATAACGAATGCTGTATGCAAATTGTTTTCCAGTACACAGATCCTTTCGTGTTGAATTCATTTTAAGAATTACTCCCCCAATTCTATTCGGTTACTGTTGATATTACATAAAAAGCAACAATTGTTTCATTGGTTTCAGTAAAGTTTGAAAATCGAAAACCATGGATTTGATATCTTTGATATTTTCAATAAAACGTATTTTAATCAGTCTT
>Ga0210059_1004610_pt1 | contig 22274 bp, 13 predicted proteins | sample Ectturendosymbi2_FD_188042 | JGI IMG/M metagenome (GOLD analysis project Ga0210059, IMG submission 188042) | Ecteinascidia turbinata endosymbiont from Florida, USA - Sample 2 (SPAdes) (version 2) | ecosystem: Host-associated > Tunicates > Ascidians > Unclassified | place: Key West, Florida...
CTTGATTCTTTTTTGTTTTTTCTTAAACCTTTTGGGTGAACAAAACGCACGATGGTTAAAAAGATGCGTTAGTTACGACCGGTAAGTTTTCCATCAACTTTTGTTCCAACCAATCCAAATGTGCAAAACGTTCAACGATGTTTCACTCTTACTCACATGCCCAAGCAGATTCAATTTAACACAAACGAAGAAGTTTGCTGTAAAATCTGTCGAAGACAGCTTTCACAGTTTTGATTCGTCCGCCACAACGCACGTGAGGGGGTGATGAAAACGCTCGTCCACATTTCTTAAACAAAACGCACGTCAACGCAGATCAACGGTTTTGTACAATTCGAATTTTTTTCGTTTAACACGACCAACCTGATATTTATGAAGGTGAAGTGTAAGAATAAGGTGAAAAGACAGCACTTTTTTCATAATAGGTTGTGTACTGCAAAGGAGATGGGCAAATGCATTGCCAGTCTTTACCGAAGATAACGGTTGTGCTGTGTTGTTTGCTGAGCAGGTCGTAATGAAAACCAGGAATGATTTTCAAATGGCGTGATATCAACGGTGTACATGAGGTGAAGTTGCACTGTTTATGATTTATTGAGTGTCGGTCGGATTTGTGAACAAGAAGTGGTGTTGCTGATAAGATGATGCGACTGTAGGATTCGAATTTTTAAACGTTTGCTACTTTACAATAAATTAAATCGTAAGTTCACCGGTCTCACCATATGTAACTTGTGACGAAAACGTTCGTCCGTCTTTCTTAGCGCATGCTGACACAGGTATAAGCATTAACTTTGTTCTGGTTCTCCAACAACATGAAGAGAACTGAACAGCTGCTATGCCCAATTTCAGAACGTTGTGTTCTCTGTTTTCGTAAAAGACGACGCACAGTCCGTTGGTGACAAGTGCGTATAACTTTATCAATTCCCAGGTGTGTGACGTTGCGTTCAGTTTTTTTTTTTAAAGCCGAGACAGCGTCACAGCGGTGTGGTTAAGTTGTCGACAGGTGCTATTGCAAATATTTTTAAGACAGCAGTTGCACCGACATGCAATTAACGAATCAAAACTGTGAAACACGACTTCGACAGATTTTACAGTGAAATTATTCGTTTGTGTTAAAAATTGATTCTGCTTGGACACGTGAGTGAGAATGGAACAACATTGAACGTTTTGCACAACAGGATTGGTTGGAACAAAAGTTGATGAAAAAACTTACCGGTCGTGCGTTTTGCTTACCCAAATGATTTTAGAAAAAACGAAAGAGAATCAAGTTAAACTTCGAGCGCTTGATAAAGGTTAGAAGTGGGTGTGTGCAAAGGTAAAGTGATGTAAAAGAGGTGGCTGCTAAACCTTTAGAGTAGCTTTTTGTAAACACAGTTTTCCAAAGATTAGATGGTGATCGGATCTAGAACTGGTTGATGTCACACTAAAAAGTTTTACAAACACACCAGAAGGACTGGTTGGAGAAAAATTTCATGAGAAAACTCACACACTTTAAATTACACAAACATTTTCGAGCGCCAAGCAGTGGTTTGTCACTGCTGCAAAAGTTGTCGTGGGGTTTGTGACCACTTTTTTGAAAGTGTCTACAAAAACAAAAACGGGTATGATAACAAACAACATTGCGGTCATTTGTAGAAAAGACAAATATTGTCATTCGTGGTTCTAAAAAACGGTATTCATCGGTTCACGGAAAAAGGAAGTTGTGTAACCGCCATCGGTTTAGTCGGAATAAACGAGTCAAGAAGCTCAAAGTATATAACATCGGGACGTCTACGCTTACAAAGATAGCGTCTACGTAAACTAATCGCTTGCGTTGTGATCCTCATAAGAAAAAGGAGTCAGTGATGCTGAGATATACAGTAAGCGACATTTCATTACCAAGGTAAACTACAAAAAAATTCTCGTGTTGACTTTACCGAAATGAAATACGACCACACAGATTTGAAACAGCAGTTTGTCTAAGGTGATGTAACGACAGCCTTGAAAGCACTTTCAAGAAACAAACGAACACAAAAACACTTGCGTTGCGAAAAAGAAATTTAGAGGTGGCAACATAATTTGTTCATAACGAGACGTGAGCTGGACTACGTCGTTGCTGAGAGATGACCGATTTGCTGCACAATCGCGAGTTGGTTGTGTGATGGCTGTCGGTGATGACTTCGTTTTATGCTGCGATGAAATGTTGCATTGTAGGATCGTGAAAATCTGAAAGCACGTCGACGTGTCTTTCGGTGTCTTTGAATGTGAAGTATCGCCAGATTCGAGACCAAACCGTTCTGATCAGTCGCTCGTGATGGAAGATTCTGTTTCTTGATTTTGTGCCGTTAAAAAGTGTCATCTGTTTCTTCTTGAGGTAGCGTTGAGAAAGCTTGTTGGCGAACTCGAGACCACGGTCCGTGTACAAAAACTGTCTTCAGCTCGCCTCTGCTCAGAATTTTTGAAAAAGTTTTGAGAGTAGAATTGCCTGTTTTGTTCTTCAGCGGCTCAGTGCATGCAAAGTTTTAAAATTTTTCAACGACAATCAACATGAACGTGCGACCGTTGTTGAACATTTTCGGATTTGGCAAGTCAATCAAGTCACCTTGCCACTGATCATCAACGACACTGACGACAGTGCGACGACGTTGGCATTTACGGCGAACGAGGCGATGCAAAGGGTGTCGTGATGCACAGACCGTTAGTGGCGGAGTGTGTACAACTATCTCCAGACCTATGACGATGCGTTCAGTTGTTTTTGAAAAGACGAGACAAAGCCAGAGCGGTTTAGTTACGTTGTCAACACACGCTACTGCAGATATTTTGAAGATAGCAGTTGCACCGATACGCAATTGACAAATCGAAACTGTGAAAGTTGTCTTCGACAGATTTTACAGCAAACTTCTTCGTTTGTGTTAAATTGAATCTGCTTGGGCATATGAGTGAGAGTGAAACATCGTTGAACGTTTTGCACATTTGGATTGGTTGCAACGAAAGTTGATGGAAAACTTACCGGTCGTAACTAACGCATCTTTTTAACCATCGTGCGTTTTGTTCACCCAAAAGGTTTAAGAAAAAACAAAAAAGAATCAAGCGCCACTTCGAGCGCATGATAAAGGTTAGAAGTGGGTGTGTGCGAAGGCAAAGTGATGTAAAAGAGGTGACTGCTAAACCTTCAGCGTGGCTCTTTGTAAACACAGTTTTCAAAAGATTGGATAGTGGTGGTGTTAAAATTCTGAACAGAGCATGGGAGAAAAAACGTTGCACAGATAAATCTTTCCGCAAAACTTAACATCGCGGGTGGTTGATGTTAGCGACAACTAGCAAAACAGAGCTGAATGCTCGCTGCAACCATTGGATAACGATGCACACGTGCCCAACTTTGAACATCGGAAATGTTTTATAAACGCCAGCTCACAGCGCCAAGTTCATGACAAAATGCAGTATTTCAAAAGAATTGTCGATGCTGCTTTTGAGATTTTGAAAGAGACATTCCAGTACGTTTCTGATCAACTTGAGCTGAATAGCAAGCAATATCAGGCTGTGAAAGGACAGTTCGTCTCTTACCTGCAAGAGCACGTGTTATCGGTTTCAACTCGTCTTGTTACGATATTCAATGGAGGAAGCGCACCTGCTGAGATACTTGTTTCTTGTTTGGTTTTGTTAAAAACAGGATAAACTGTCAAAGGGGAATGGTACGCAGAAGAGCAGAATGAGTTAGCAAGTTGTCATCTGTGGGTATGTTTTGCTGTGATAGTAGGGTTTGCATGGTCATCAAATGATGTTCAAGTGAAGCGGACGTGAATATTTGCTTATCGGATTAAAACCCAGTTTGCATGCCTTTTCACACACTATCGGTTACAGATTGAAGCAATAGTATGGTTCGTTTGTGCAACATCATCATAGGCTATGCGATGGTTGAAATAGTTAGTTAATGAGCGAACTACCACTACACAAAGGAACAACAAAACTTACAGAAAGCAAAAACTTTCGGAAGAAACGGAAATTTAAACTGCTGAGATATGTGTACCTAACATTCGTAGTTTGCAATGGTTGCTACTTTCGTTAAAAGAAGTCGTAAGATATGAAATGTTAACGATGACGTAAAAACGCAGACAAATTTTGCTGAAATGCTGCTCTGCAAAAATGCTACGGTTATATTAATTTTGTTACAGAGCAGGGTGAAACTGACTAACTGTAAAGTGCTTCGTGCTTTATGTTAAAGCAATCGTGATGAGAAATTACTTGTTTGCTTTTGTCAAAACATGATAAACGTTCAAAGAAGAATGCTACGCAAAAGAACTGATGAAGTTACCAGGTTGTCGACACGTTTTGCTTTGATACATCCCCATGGTTATTGAATGATGTTCAAGTGAAGTGATCTCGGCCGGTTGCGTGAATATTTGCTTATCGGATTGAAACGTGGCATGCCTGGCGGGCTTGGCCTTTGACACCCAGTGACGGGTTAGAGAAATGAAGTGGTCGGCTAAGACTAAACCTCCAACAAGTTATCTTTGAAATGTGAAGCAAATAATTAAAATGAAGATATTGTCAAAACTTGAAAATACGGAAAATATTACCATAACACGAAAATGTTAACAAAATCGAAAACATGTTAAAATATTTTTAAAAAAGTTGAAAAACAAAAAATATGAAACACAAGAAAAAACATCCAAAACATGAAAAAAAATATGAATGAAAGCATTACCGCATTGTAAAAATATGAAAAATATTACCATAACGCAAAAAAATATCAAAAACCGGAAAAATATGAAAAACACAAAATATATGGGTCGGGGTGGGAGTCTGTGGAAACCCCAACTGCACTGGCTACTCTTACTACTTCGGCTGCTCCCACTGAAAACCGTACAATACCTACCCTGACCCTCTCCTTTTACTACTAAGCTGACCTATGTCAACATTATTTTTCGTTTTCATAGGCCAGGACAATGTAAAATAATTCACAAACGGCCCCACCCGATGCCAGATTTACACACGAGCATTGTATCCGGTCGTACAAGGGCCTCAACAAATATGGGCCTCCATATAAACGGACAGTTAAAACTTTTGCTTCTAACATGTGTTAGAAATTTGCAAACTGCTAAGTCGTTAACGAAAATTCCCTGTTCTGCGATTATGCCTAATGCTCGTGATGAGCAACTGCAACGGAGAATGGTCATTTTGCACACTGGAATTTATCAAGAACAGGATGTGCACAACGATGACACCTGCATGATCTGACACTAATGAGCGTTGAACACGACATCTTCCAACAAATTGCCTTCGATGATGTCATCAGTGCCTTTGTTACCGCCAAAGTTCAAAGGTTCCTGGTCTGGTATGAGCATCACCTGATTCAGGGCCGGCCTTTAGCCGATTGAACCGATTGCTTCCAATCGGGCCCCGAGCTACGCCAACAAATTTACACTTTCAATCGAAAGTGTTTGCGTAATGCCGTCGCGGGGTCCACAGTATTTTTTAGGAATGGGACACGTTGCCGTCGAAAATAAAAATGAACTGCGCCGTTTTTTAACGTCCTCAGTCATCATAATTCGTTCCTTAATCGTAACAGTGGTTATTGCTTTTCGGCAATGTGTAGCTTGAATTTTGTCAATAGCGGCAGAGAGGATAAAGTTTTCAAACTGTTTTCTGTTTCAATAACAAGCGTTTTGTATTTGGCAGATCAATTTATTTTCAATAGTTGCTACAAGACTAGTTTGCTACGGTTCGATAGTTATTGCTGTTTCAACAGTTACTGGTAATTGTCTTCTGAAGGTTAAGTTTAGTTCGTATTTGCAAATGCGTGCCGCTTCGTCAGTCTTGTTCGGTTCCACGCTCGCAGAGATCTGATATAAGGCAACCTGAGATTGGCGATGAGGTTTGAAATCAACTTAGTTGTAATTAGAAATGACTATTTCCGGTGTGCAAAAATTAGCGGTTCCTTAACAAACAACAGAAAATTTCATTAAGGAATATTAACAGTTAAGCCATTTGCAAAGTAAGAGAAATGTTGAAACCACCTGCTTTGGCTAAAGAAAGTGACCGTTAGGTTTAAGGGAAGCAGTGGCGTACGCAGAAAATTTTCATGGGGGGGAGTTTCATTCAGTGGTATATGGTGGTCATTTGTATTGTGCGCTGTTTGTGACGTCACAAATTTGACATCATATTCATGTTTCCAAACCAACGTTTTGGCAAAATTTGTCGACATAATGACACAATATGCATATTCTTCTACATGCACTCTCCTTATTTTATGTTGCACTGAATGTAAACTATCAGCGCGCCAAATTAGGATATCGGAGGAAAATACACTCAACGCTACGACACAGCAGTTTATAACTGCAAAGATATCAGGCTGCGCGTTGAAACAGAGGAGTAAAACACGCTCATGACAACGTCAAAGCAATTTACAACTCCAAAATTAGGCTGTGCTAATGTCTCGCCGAATACGAGCAGTCGAGCATAGAAGGTATGCGCAGTGCCGGATTAAGGTAGCGCGGGGCCTGCAGCATTTCAAGCCCTAAATTAAAAAAAAACGCATCAACACCTGCTAACTAAATCATAGTGTGTAGGCAAGGTATCCGTGTTACTAGCTTTACTCTCTGCATGCTTTCTTCAGTTCGCATCGAGACATGGTAGTCTGGGTGTATCGTGCTGCCCGCCAGTGTTGCCAGATGGTTGTGACCTAAATCTTCTAAATGGTGTCACAAATAAACTGCCAGATTCTGCTAAAAGTCTTGTCACAAAATTTCAGCTAAAAGCAGTGAAATTCTGTTGAAACTTTTGTTATATTTAAGATGATTGAAAGAAATGTATAAAGGTATACAATTATTAATTTTTCGTCTTGCACTCACTCTGAATGAGCATGTGCTGAAAATCCCGGTATTGGCCAACACACTTTTCGGCCCTCTATTTTCTATCAGTCAACATTTTGAGCAACGTAACTGCAGCTTACCTCATTTTTGCACAACACACAGTTTTTAACGATCTCTTTCAAATGGCTACATGTTTTTATACAGTAGAACAATGCTCAGCGATAGACAATCTGAGCATAGCTTCAGCCCTACAACTTCTGTAAGTCTGGTCTTTATAAATTAAAAACTTTGTGGTACATCAGTCGGCATGCAAAAAGTTCTTCAGCCTTACCTAAGTGCTTTTGCTACCAGTTATGCCTTTTGAGCTCACAGTGTTTCGCTATAATTGCATCAATGCAAACTTGGCAAAAGGCTTTTTATTTAAACAGCAGGATAGGTAGTAGGCACAACTTTTTAAGTTCTGAATCTTACAACCACATATGTCGAAACTTTTGGCAGCTTTGATTCACCAGGAGGTTTTCTACCATACTACATTACTACCTAATAGCCCAACTAAACCACATGGAAATATCGTGCCGTGTGATAAAAACATATTCATATTCTACGTGTGATAAAAACATATTCGTAGGACAATATTCTACCTAACGCGCTCACTAAGCACACGAGCCAAACGGTTGGTGAAATGCTGCCAGAAAATCAGCTAACTGCTAAAGTGAAAATTTTGCAGTTAATTATCTCCTTGCAAGATATATCTTGAAACAGGCTATCTGATCGAAAATTTCGTAAATGATTGGTATTGAACCACAAATATGCTGGAATTGGGAAATCGTTGAAAATGTTGGTAACCTATCTCTAAGGTATTTTTTATCCTTTTTTTCGTGTACTACTCCGAAAATTTTCAGAAATGCAGTGCGTGTGTATGCTCTGATCATGCTTCTTGCCATCTTCTGAGGAAGAGAGTTTGCATACACTCTTGAAACGTCAACGATAAATACTGCATTGCTATCACACCAGTGGAGCAGCGTTCCCACTTTTGAGGAATTTGTCCCTAGGTTGGGAATTTTCACGTCTTTTGAGGAAAATCTAGGGAATTGAGGAAACTAGGGAATTTTTAGGGAAATGGCATTTTGTGGGATAAAACTGGGAAAATTTCTGGTCACACGTTTCTGTGATGTGGAAATCATTAAGTGATTTACGATCAGATACAGGAAAAAGAATCAGTGGACAATTGCATGAAAGTTATATATTGTATTTTCCTTATCAGAGACGCGTTAAACCTGTTTTGGAATTACCATCATGAAAACATGCGTCAAAAGTAGACCCTAATCACGTTTCACTCAAAAAAATAGCTTAATGTTACGTCAGGTTTGGGAAATCTTGCTACAGTATAGCGTATAGTGGTATGTAAGAAATGTAGTTAGCCTACTGGTATGTTTTGGTTTTACATAATCAAAATGTAGTTACTTTGAAATGATCGTTGCCTTAGAGAAATTCAATAGTAAAGCTATGTCATAATCTACAGACATATGGTTCTTGAGGTGTGGTTTACTCTACCTATGCTTGTGTGCTTGTTTCCAAGTCAATAAGCAGTAAATGTGCAACGTAACACATTATGCTGCTTGTTGATACGCCACTAAAAGTTCTTCAAGGTAGATAAAAGTTATATACTGATTTGTACAAAATCTAAGCAATTTCCATGAGATTTTGGGAATTTTAAGTTCAGCTTTAGGGAATATCCAAAAAACGTTCGTGGGAACCCTGCAGTGGATCAAAGTTTGCACCCAGTAGACTATGCCTGGTGACAGAAACAGCATACTCGTATTTTCACATTGTGTTAGCCTTACGTTTGCCTGGGGTTACTGTAGGCTACTATTGAAGCATTTTTGCATTTTATGTTCAGTGCTTAACCGTTGCTGGGGTTCCACAGCCAAGCTCTAACAATGCAAGGGAAATTCGAATTTCACAAGAGCCTCAACGTTATTAGGTGTTGTTTAGGTAGGCCGAGCAAAAGTGGCTAGGCCCACCCACATCTGGTGGCGTGTCTGGCCCAACCATTCGTAATAGAGTTACAGTTGCATTCCTGCTGCATTCCTTTAAGAGTATTTCAGTTGGCAGACGAAGTCTCGTATGTACGATTGAAACAATAACATCACTGATTAAATATACCCTGACATTCATACTAGTCTTTTGTATCTGACAGCTTCACCACTTGCAATATCGTCAACAGAAATTATCTCACAGCAAATATATTCAATTGAAGTTTCAAAACCTTGATAAAAGATTTGATGAAATTGCTATTAACCAGACGAAAAGTTAGGCAGGTTTACTAGTAGCCTATACATGTCCCACAATGAAGCCATGACTGCACTAGTTGAATACGGAACCAGTTGTTTGTATTAGGTTCATAGGCGTACGAGGCGGGGAAGGGCGGCATCCCCACGGCTTGAAAATTTTCAGAGCAAACTCTGTTTTCAGGACAAGCGCAAGTTGCTCAAAAATCCTAAATGATAAAAACTATTTCAATACAGTGAAAAATTTCAGGGCAACTGTGTTTTTCAGGGCAAGCGGAAGTTGCTCAGAAATCCTTAATGATGAAACATATATATTCAATACAGTGAATGCAGGGCACACTCTGTTTTCCAGGGCAAGCGCAAGTTGCTTAAAAATCCTGAATGATAAAAGTATATTCAATACAGTGAAAAATTTAAGGGCAAGGACAAGTTGCTAAAAATTCCTGAACGTTGAAAATTTTTTCAATACATTGTATATGCGATTTGAAATGTATGTAAAAGATGCCATCGGGACCGAAGAAAATCTAACGTTACAGGCAAATTGACGTCACAGACAAAGCCGTAATAAACAAATTCAACTGCATAGAACAGATTTACAAGACGTTTCAGGCCCCATTCGAATTAAAAACAAAACAAGTTACTTTCAGAGAAAATTGTTTATTTTTAGGGCAAATTGTTATTTTCAAGGCAAATTTTTCCGCCCTCCACACTAAAATGTCTTCCCGTACGCGCATGATTAGGTTACTGATTTTTACTCTGTCCTGATCGTTCGGTCTACATCTTGATTAAAACCAGGCTCGTAACCAGCTTGTGCCACCAGAGGGGGTGCAGAGGTTTGTGGGAGAGGCCCAAATTTTTTATCTATATCCAGTAGTTTTAAACTATGTCCAACACATTTTTCCAAGGGGTCGAAAAAATTTTACCTATTTACGGGCCTGATTAAAACTAATAAGATTTCATTTTTAGGAAGTTTGCGAAGAGAACTTTGTCTGTGACCGTTTGCGAAAAAGTTGTACCACGGTTGAATAAGCACGATGACGTCATCGAATGAAAGTTCATGAAAATTGCCCTCCCGAAATGAAGAGCTGGTTGCGCCCCTGTTTCAGTCCAGTTGTGACTTGCGACTACCTGTGCGTTAAGCGCTGTTTTATCAGCGTTGCCACTCTGTTATAAACAAAAACCCCAGAATTTACCTTGAAAAAAAAACAGGAAATAAAAAACCCCAGACATACAAAACTTTCAAAAATAGTCAAAACGGAACTTGAAATGCACGCTACCGGTACTTGCACATAACACTTAAGGTAATATGTATTATTTGCATCATATTTTTAACAAGTTCAAGTCTATTTTTAAACATACTGACAATTTGCAAGTAGGCTAGCAGCAAATCAAATGTATGAAGTAACATAAAAAAGGCTAGTTAGATATTTTCTGCAAAAACATTTAATATTTTCCTTTACTTTCACTTAAATGCACAAATCGAAATATGTACATGATACTTTCAAGGTCTTACAGTTATCTTTTCACCCTAACCATTGCATTCATTGCAACATTTGGCTGCTAATTTAACATTCAAAATTTTACATTCATGTCACAAAGCACCTGCAAAACAATGAACAGATTCTCAACCACAGCATCTTCAAAACAAAAAAAAGCATTCCAAAATCATGCACAAGTAGCCCTAGACATATCAGCGATAGATAAGAGTGCTGACCTATGCCTCGTCATTGCTTAATCTGTAAATCATTATATTTCAAACAATTTCGTTAGGCCTAACCCTACTCGTCTGTCTGGCTACTGCACATGGGCTATTACGCCTGTGAAACTACTGTATTCTTAAATGTAAAACACATTAATACAACATGCATTTCTAATATTTCATCAGAATAAAAAAAACCCAAATTTTTAATAAAAACCCCAGAACCCCAGATAAAACAGAAAAACCCCAGATATAGTGAAAAAGCTCTAGCAGTGGCAACACTGTGTCTTGTCCAATTAGAAGGGCTGCTAGACTGAATTATTCCTCACCACGTACCAGGGTTGCCAGATTGGCCATTTCATGGTCAATTTCGAAAAAATTTGGCCATTTTTGAACTGCGCTGGCCATGAAAAAACGCATTTGGCCATTTTGTAAAATTTGGCCATTTTTTTGGCCATTTTTTCGGTTTGTCACTGTAAAATTAAATTTTCATTAAATATTTTGTCTTTTTGTATTTTTAGACGGTATTCATGTCGTTCATGGTTACAATAACACCTTGGCACTTCAACCTTTTATTGCTTTGAAGTGTGTTGTAATGATTTAGCCCTTGCTGTCAGTAGATTTTGTACAGATGTTTCAGTCAGTGATAATCTCTTAATTACAACTGGTATCTGCTGCGCTCGTACTGCTGCACTCGGCCGTGTGACTGATAATATTACAGAAGTATTTTGCATTTTTGGTAAGATATTACTTTTAGAAGTTTCTCATCACTTTTGCAGTAACACTCTGCAGTAACTTCAACCTTGTAATGTTCAAAGTGTGTAGTAATTATTTAGCCTTTACAATCAAAATAAAGAGAATTCTGGTCGTGTTATTGAATTGGAAAGTTAATTTCAAATTGTTTAATCCAGAAATGGGTCAGAATGGATGCATGTATCTGCAACAGTTTTAGTATATGATTCTAGGTTTTATTAAGATAAATAAAGACAAGTTGTAACAGGTAAGTTTAAGTTTACAGCAGAAATTGCTGTTTTAGGGTAAAAACTTGCTTCTTTGGCAAAACCACATTTTTGGCAAAAAATATACTGCCTCCGAACAATTTGAGACACCTATGAATATGGAAATTACCATGGTTAAAACATTTTGTGATTTTGGCCATAAGCTACGAAAAAAATCTGGCAACCCTGCCACGTACGACGGTTGCATTGGAAAATGGCCAATTGCACACCACAAGCCAAGAGCCTGAGCTAATATTTCGCAACAATGGGTTGATACATCATAATGTTATAATTGCTGTGGGCATGCTGTCTAAAGCGCAATACAGGGAAACAACTTCAGTACATCCACGTGTTTTGCTATTTTTGAGCTGATTAAGTTAATCTGCTTTGGAGCCTTTGGCTCAACACTCATTTACCCGCACGAAGAATTTCTCATCCCGCGCCCGCCCCGCACCCGCAGCAAGTTCAACCCGCACCTGCCGCGTACCCGCCCCGTAAATGCGGGTACGCCCAACCCGCGCGGTTAACCCGCCCCGCGCAGGACTCTAATAGTTATATTACAATGCGAAAACGAAAACGTTTGTCCTATCATAAACTCCGGAATACGAGAACGTTCTGTTTTTCCGACCATGTTGGACACTCAAACTGTAACAGTATTTTGCTTGCTTTTTTTGCAAGCAAATTCATACATCAGCTTGTAAAAGTTTTGCTTCCGTAATAGTTCGCTCCGAATACTCATAAGTGATAAATGATTTAAGAGTTGCTGTGACATTGATGATCTGAGTTCATTCTTTATCCATTTCAGTTTCGAAAATGACCTTTCACCACTGCAGTTTGAGCACATTAAACAAAGATATATACGTAAAATAATATCGGTTTCCGAAGAAGTGGTGTCACGTTTCTTTCCTGAATTAGGCGATGCATAAATGTTTCGTGCGACTCATCTACCTGTTTTCCGTCGACTCACAACACAAAATTAGAGAATTGCTGGTGGTTGTGAAACGTTAACATTGGTGGCTTTCAATCACAGCTGCACTGATTGAAACGTTAACATTGGCATCGCTTTCAATTACAGCTACACTGATTTGATAACTAGACTTTGACGTTATTTTGGCTTCGTTAGTTTTACCGCACTCGTTTTTATCTTCATCCAACGTTGGCTTCTTACGTGTCATGTTAGAGATCAAGCTTGCCTCAAACCCATGTCAGCAGACAGGGCATCTTTTTCGTATTTTGCTCATATCATCTTTCTTGCTCTGCTATGAGTTTCCTTTTAGCCGCTCCGCTTTTGTATTGCTGCTGCATTTGGCCTGAATTTATGATATCCCCAGGGACGCATGACGAGGACAACGGGGGCATAGGTGCCCTTACATAACAGTATCATAAGTAATTTCATGATTTATCAAGATAGACTTGAAACAAATGTATTATACAGTAGCTATTCGCGCACACACAAAATTCAGAATGCTTTGTTGTAATTTCTGTTATTATTTTTAAGGTCAACATTGTTGCTGAACATGTAAATGCGAAAAGAATGTCTGCTATAGTGCTCTTTTAGTTTTTACACGGAACTCAAGCGAACAGTTTTGAGCTTGTGGTAGTCAAACCCATTGGCGTTCGCAGGGGGGAACGGGCATTTGACACTCCCATGGAAATTGGGACTAAGAATCAAATTTTTTTTTAAAACCTGACGTCAGCACTTCAATTCCGATCAATTGATTTATTTCTTGCAATGACAATTTATTTACCGCTATGACAGTCACACTGCGCCAGAGCTAGGTTCACTGTTCTGGTGTTATGCAATGCAGTTCACTCATCTCCCATCGTTTGCCTGATTAGGCAGGTTGCCAAACTTCTATGTGACTGTTGAACGCAGACATCTTGGCAGGTAATGCAACGAGACAGTGATTGCCGATAGCGGTAAGCAGGGACGCTGGAGAGCAGAGGCATTTCCTCCCTGACCTTTCAAAAGGGGGGCAAAGGGGCGAGGTGTATTTTTCAAAACAGCATCACAGATAATTTCATGATATATCAAGATCGCATTGAAACAAATTTTCTATAGTTTCTTTCATTATTTTTGAGGTCAACATTGTTGTTTAACAGAAGCAAGCATAATTGGTAACGATTTTATTGTTTTTTTTTATAAGATTCCATTGGCCTTAACTTTATTACTGCCCCCCCATGCCCTACCGCTTTTCCGGCATCCCTGGATATCCCTAATCTCAGGTGCGAGGCACACTGTTTTCTCACAACACTCAAACGACAACCTTTACTACGAAGTTAACCTTTCTAACTGAGGTAGCTAGACTACCATCGTAACATGCTTTATGCCCTGTCAGGGCTCTCGCAAATGCAACTCCAAAAATTCCAAGAACTGTACCAAAGATCCCTATTTCACAAACAAAATCCTAAATCTGTGGTGGCGCCGCATACAATCGGAGCGTCATGATAAGTGTTAAAAATAGAATCAAACATGATTTGCAAAATATACTGAAATGATTCATTTTACACATTTTTAAACTTTAACGAAAATCCCCAAAAAGAGTCAAATTTGCAATCATGGGACAAAATCCCTAAAAGTGAGAGCACTGTGCTCTTCCCTTTTCCTCTGTGTCGTGAATAAGGTGCCATCCCATTCTTCTATGATGTCACAAGCGCCTGTAATGTGTTTTTTCCTGTTGCATGCCTAGTCTGCATGTTGCAGGGGTGGCCAACCCGCGGCTCGCGAGCCGCATGCGGCTCTTTGCCCGGTTTCATGCGGCTATTACGTAATTACCAGAAGTCCCACTAAATAACATGTAAAACAATAAATGGATTGTTAAGTTCTGTCATTGCCATGTTGCTATGTGATATTTACAATGAATCTAGCTGAGCAAAGGTATGTATGCGTTTGAGTAAGGAAAATATGGGGTGATGTTCATGTGCGCCCAAGTGTATGATGCGGCTCTTTGCGGTAAGAAAACTTTAAGAAATGTGGGTCTTGGTCTCTGACCGGCTGTCCATCCCTGATATATTGGAGTGAACGTTGGGCAACAATCATAGTGCATAGGCAGGCTATAACTGTATTGAATGACAGCTTTCATGTTGGGGCCCCTTGACTGCAGGGCCCCTGAGGCCCGTGCCTCACAACTTATATGGCATTGGGTAAGAAGCCGGTATTAAAAAAACTAGTGCCTGAAGCCAATATTTTGAAAATAAATCATTTGCAGTAACTGTAAAAAGAACTAATGCAGAACTTCTCAAATTTTAATGACTCTATTAGTGAATCTTGTCCGGAGAATTCTTTCAACGAAGTTCATAAAAGGGCAAATTGTTAGGCCTACTTGTGCCTCAACAACACCCATTGTCTCTCCGTTTTCCATCTTCCTTTGTTTTGTCATACATAACATCTTCCGTCGTCGTAAACGTGATTTGTATGAGCATTTCTTTTGGCAATTAACCCTGTAACCGGTGCAGGTGGGGTTGTTGTCTGACCTGCAACCCAGAACCGCCGCCAGAAAGTTTTCAGTAGGGGTCTTTGCATTTCTGTGGGGAGGCTGGACATTCCAAAAATTGACAAAAACTCTCTGATTTATAGTGTTTTATGTTTCAATTTGGGGGGCTTGGAGCTTTGTTTGGGGGTGCTAAGCCCACGACAGATCCCCCCATGGCGACGGGAGTGCTGCTACCGTAGGCTAGGTTATTGCAGGGAGAATCTTGAAAATAATAGAAATGGACAGGACAACGGTGACGGTGCAGAGAGTAGAGACTAGCAAACCTTTCACAGTCACGCGAGCTGCATCGCACAGACACATTATTTCGTCAGCGGACTATCAGTGGCTCAAGCAAGGGCCAGCGGTTCAACCGGGAGGTCATCTCTCAACCAGTCTTACTTGTCCAGAAGGTAGTGAGAAATTTTTGAAGAGTTTCAGGTGAGCTAGGAATGTGTGTTGCAAACTGAAGTGAATGTAGGACCCAATAAATTACTGGTTGTGTTATGGTGTTCATACAGCCAATACTACCGTAGAAAAGCAAACGCTGTATCATCATATTGTGCGGAAATATGTCCACTTCAGAAATTGATATACAACATGTAAAATTGGAATTTTACCAAGTGCATTATTTTTTTAGAGTTTAAGAAAACTTCTCCGTTCACATGAAACACTGCAGTTATCGTTTTAGGTTAGTTTGCTGAAGCTTAGCATAGGGATACAGACTATGCTCACAAAGCGTACATTCATACACTATTTAAAACATTTTGTAACTAACCGTTGTGGGAGTTTCATGAAATAGCAAAAAAATAACATAAAAAATAAATGCATTGTCAGAAAAGCGCTCTTTTTTCAAAAATGTTATTCGAGTATCGCGTGCCATTAAACATGCGATTACGAATGCAGCCTGATCTGCTGCTATTGTCAAAATGGCCGGTATTTTTGCAAAATGCATCTGACAATCCTATTTGCGACACGGCAACAGTCATACTGGAATTCATGGAAACACGTTGGAAGACCCTGGCGTCATCAATTCAGAATTTTTGAGTGAATAAAACTAAACTGGGTGAATAAAAAATTTTCGTGAATAATGAAGACATAAAATTTTTACGAATATTTATCGAACTGATCATATAACGGCAATTGACTCTGTGCGTACCACAGTTTTCTGGAGGCCCCTTGGATCTTGAGGCCCCCTAGGCTTAAGCCTACATACCTATTGGTAAATCCGGCTCTGTCTGCAGGGTTCAATATATTGACACCCTATCGTGGTTTAATGTAGTATTTGCATATCGCGACCATGCCAGTGGGCCTCATGCTGCTACTTTGAGTCTTTTCCAGATACCAGAAAAGTGATTTAAGTTTTTCAGATTCAAATCCATTCCAAAAATTATATAGCAAACTATAGGCTAATGCAAATACGAAAACCGAATCTTGTTTAAATCCAAATTCCTGCCACTGTATTAGCAAAAGTCCATGTGCCGATGTGATTGCGCCACATATAACGTTGAATTCGTAGCAGCTGTAGAAGAGTGGACTTAGTCGAACGGGGAATCTCTACTGCTGTTATGCCGTGGGTTGTCCTTTCGACTCTCTGTTTGGTTCGCTCAGGGCGATGCAAATTGTGGCTGCAACACCGAAATGTTATCCAACTTAAAGATTCAAAGAAAAATAAGTAGTTTGGAAAGTAATGAAGTTTACTAGCTCTACCAATGGCTCACAACATCACGACAATTGACACTACAAAGACTTCAAAATATTCACTGTCAGCAGCAATGCAGTGAGAAGCTCTGTTAAGGTTAGCAATAGCGTGTAAGATATCCAACCCGAAGACAACAAGTATGTAACACAAACGGCTCATTAGAACTGGGCTGCACATATAAATAATGATAAACTGTGCTAAATGCATATGTAAGGTATAACAATTATGAGTCGAGAAAAGGAATTGAATCAGTGAATGTCCAACCAATTCTGTAGGCTTGATGACATGCCACACAATGGAGCAGACTTGTTTCGCTGGCCAGAGACAAGTCTCAACATTTACACAAACACAATAAACAATCTCAGTGGATTTGAGAAAGTATTGTTAATACAGTAACTTGCAGTCCCAAACCTGATCCGAAAGTTGCGAAGAATTTCGAAAGAAAATAATCAATTTTAATCCAAATCTGGTTAAGCAAATATGATAAAATTCAAATCCATCAATATACTGGCTATCCCAAAATTTAAATCCAAATCCAAGTACATGTTCACCTCTGGTCACTTTCATGTATTGCGCATAGGAAAGACAAGGAAGCATATTTCTTGTGTTGCGATTGGAAATCTCGAGCGGAAAGTGCGCAAAGCTTCACACTGTGGCAGCAAGCAAAAATAGAGATCACCCGACGAGATCACCCTATTATTGCTTTTCGCGCCACATATATTTATGTGTTGCTCTTCGCGCACATCCCGTTTGTGGTGAATCGCACATTCAACGCAACGCCAACTGAGAGGTTGCAACAACACCCCTTTGTTTTTGCAATGAACCGCAGCGAGCGCACGTTCTTTTTGTGAAGGTTACACCTGGCACCACCTTCACATACTGGTCCCAGCACCATTTTGTTGCGATTGGAAAGCCTGAGCGGTAAGTGAGCAAAGCTTTACACTGTGGCAGCAAGCAAAAATAGAGATCACACGTCGTGCTCATTCTATTTCTGCGAGTTCGTATATATGGGTGTTGTTCTTCATGCACATCCTGTTTGTGGTGAATCACATATTCAACACAATGCTAATCAAGAGATTGCAACACTTGCAGCAAGGTTGAGCTAGACTTGCTGAAATGACTGAGAGTGAAAGAGACAAGTAAAATACAAACTGAAAAAAGTTCTTGTGACTGGACTCTGACTTGACACGACCAAGTCATGACTCGACTCGAAAATTTTTTAGATGACTCTGACTCGAAGGGCTTGTGACTCTGACTCGACAAAAATGACTCGAGCACATCACTGATAATTTGCTTAATGTATTTTGGCCTGCTGGGCTTTCAGTGTAAAGCAAAATCTCAGCTCAACCTCCATGTTAGGTGGAAGACTTGTAGAATGTTTTAACACGACTAGGAAACACAGACAAAACAGAAAATTTGCGCCAGTATTGAGCATCACTGAAGTAAAAAAACTCATGTAGCAGACACATTCTGGTCTGTACATATTAAATGTTACTTTCACCAAAAGAAAACAAAGTCCAAACGTCCAACGACAAGAATAAGTCCTGCTGAACGGCAACACAAAGGCCGTGATCAGTCAAGCACGAAAAACGTGACAAGCAAAACACCACGTTTACACAGCGTTGCCAAAGCGATACAAAGTTTCAGACAGATCAGTCTGGAATCCAAAGACAAACTGTATACAGACTAAATCAAATAAAATTTGATTTAGAAAAGCAAAGCGCAAAGAACGAAGAAAAGAAGCAAACAGAGCTGAAGAAGACCTAAAAAGATGATGTCATGGAAAAGTACAGAAAAGTTTCCATTAATGATGTAATCAAGAATCATGACTAAAAACCCCATAAAAACGCCTTATAAGGCAATGTCCACTCGCTAATCAATAAATGATTAATTAGGGAGTTTCCAGGTAATCTGGGTATATAAGCTGCGATTTCAGCTACCTGTTTCAGTCCACTTTTCGACTATGAATTGAGGATTCCTTCCCTGGTCTACGGCATCTTGAATGTCTTAGCCTTCGAAGTAAAAGAAACTCTACCACTCGGACGAACTTAGCTCGACGGGGAAGCCGTGTGGTTAAGTTGTGTGTCGTGGCTGTGCCTTGAGCCACCACAATCACAATCAAGAGTTTCAGACTAAAGACAGTTGTCGATGTACTGTTCTTTGGTTGACACTAGTGGCTTGTCCGGGTGAACCCTTGACCCTCGACACCGCAAATTTGGCTTGTCCAAACTGGTATAGTCAAAAGGCCGATGCCTTGTTCAGTCCTAGTGGAATTTAGCCACGCCCTTTGCCCCAAGGATCGATATTGTCAAAAGATAACTCATTGTCTTGCTTGATCCTAAGGCACAACCTTGTAACCCTTGTCCCGAGGACTTGGTGTTGGCAGAGCTACTCTCTGTCACCTTGTCCAATGACTTGGCGTTAACATAGGTACTCCCTGTCACTTTGTCTGATGACTTGGTGTTGGCAGAGCTACTCTCTGTCACCTTGTCTGAGGATTTAGCGTTGGTGGAGATACTCCCCGTCGCAATGTCCCGTTAACCTAATGTCAACAAAGGTATTCCCTGTTACTTTGTTTGACGATTCAAAAAGTGAAAACAAAACTAGAAGCTTGACACTCTTTTGGGACCTACTTTGACAAGTCATAAATCAAATCCCGTTAGGCATGCTCCCTGATAATGACAGGATAAACCCGCTCACAAATTCGTGTTACGAATTTGCGGAAACCTAACTTAGGAAACTTCTTCGTAGAAAAACTAGCAAACCCTAGTCACGATTTAATCGGACATAAGAATGGCCCACTAGACAAATCATTCCCTTCAAGCTAGCAAACGTTTGAACAAAGAATGTCTAGAGTCAAGAAACTTGGTTTCTGTAAAATGGTTAGAAATTAGAAGTCTATGCGTCTGTGTCGCTGTGTTCGAGAGCATTTCGGGAGTGAATGTTTCACGGAACTTATTGGTGAGTTTCAGTGTTCATGTATATTTATCTTGAGGAAATAAAAGCAATAAAAAACCATTAAAAAGTCTATGTCTCTTTCTTGTCTTAATTACCTCGGATATCAGAAGTCGTAGGGAGACCAAGCGAACCTGGCTTTCGTGAATGTCGTCCTTGTTACATCTAAGATCGAACCCATGTAGAAACTTTCGGATGTAACTAAATGCGGCTATCTAGATTTTATATGATATTGGAAACCGTAATACTCATTTCACTGTGTGTAAACGAACTGATTTTGTCAACCAGATGTTTAGAGATTTTGTAAAAATGACTCTGGCTCGAGTCATTGATTGTGGCTCGAGTCTTTTGCATAAAAAATGTGACTCGAGTTGAGTCACCATCGTTTTTCAATGTGACTCGAGTCGAGTCACTGACTGAGTCACCCTATCACTGCATTCTACCAGGGGTGGATAAAAGGGGGGCAAATAAAACAGTCACCTCTAGACCTTCCTTTTTGATAGATGCCGTGGTGTCTCCGTTTTTAAGTGTTTCCCGTTTGGTTTTTGCATATTATTTTCTTAAAAACTTTCAAACCACTCTAAAGCCACATTTAATAAGCTCTGAAGCAAGTCGTACGTTTTTCAAAATAAAGTAAAAATTATGTGCAAATGCGCCAAAGGGTGCCCCTCGACAACTTCATTGTGTAGTTTTGGGGCTCCTTTCTTTGAGTTTGCATCGGGCCCATAGGCGTAGCCAGAGATGTCCCAGAAGGATATGTCCCCCCAAATTTTAACACATCTGGTCATTCGTGCTTTGAGAAGCGGTGTCCCCGAAAATACTGTTGTTCGCCTAAAATAAAACATTTTGCCCCCACAAAAATTGGCGCTGCCACTGTCCGGGCCACTAAATTCTGATATCCACCCCTGCATTTTGTAAAATCAACATCATTGTTTCATTATTGATAAAATACTTTTGCATCCGGGTAAATGGCTTCGCGGGCCGGATGGAATGGCCGGGTGGAATCGCGTGGTCATTTGAAAACCCCTGGTGTACACAGTGGACTACTTTTGAGTCTGAGATATTGTTGCTCTTGCTCAGTCAAAAGTTATGTGACAATCTACGTAGAGATTACTAATATTTTCATAGGTTTTTCAGTTTTGTGAGATCTCTTGCCTTGTGGTAGAGCAGAAATAACTGCATGGATTTGGCTGTCTCATTGTCACATTCATGAAATTAGCGCGCAAACATGCCAAGTACATATACACGGATTAAAAGTACATCATATATCCTGCTTACGTTCTGATAAAAGTGTAGCAGGGTTATCAACATTAGTACGGGTAGTTTGCAGCTCACTTCTACGCTTTCGGCCATCTTTATGCAGTTGACTTTCCAGTATGGCTTCTGCTTCCGTCAGCACTGGTAGTTCCACTTTCTTCCACTTTTGCGTGATTCCACTAAGAGGAAACCAATTGATACGCACATCAAGTAGCAATCTTCTCCACCTAATTTTGAGAGCATCTTTCAAAAATTTCGGCCTTTCACGCTTCATTGTGTTTATGTCAGCGAAGGCAGCAACTAGCCACTCGCAGACAAGCACTACCATACTGGTTCCTAGTCCCATCGCCATTACGTAAAATATTCCTGCAAGGTCAGTAAATGTGAGCTGACGTGATCGGGGTTTTATAAAATCTAAATAATCGCAATCAGCCAGTTTGGAAAAGTGTTTCCAAAACGCTGCATCAAGAAAGCCATTGGCATCAAGTTCAAGCATGGTATCCGACAGCAACTTGCGAAAGGGGTATCCCTTTCTAATCGGAAATGCATATAATATAGAACCGAAACCGAGATGTACAGTTTTTAACTCGCATTTACTTTTGACAGCAACACTTTCAAGTCCAATGGAATCAGATATCAAGGCGTACTTTCCAGCTTTGACCAAGCTCTAAAACCTTGAAAACGTTTGGTGGATAGTAGCCCTGTGGATTATTTTCGTTGACGATAGTCTTATACATTTGCCTGGCGATCTTAGAGTCAGTCACCTCTAGTTGATGCATGATGGTAGTCCCAGGGTAAGCACCAAACGGCACGTTGTTTTGCAATAGCAGATCTTCGGGAGTGTGAATGTTATCGTATTCTTGATCGTAAAGCGAAACCGAAGTGACAACTTTGGCCGTGTATGACGAAACAAACACAGTTGCTGCAAAGAACCATGTTACAGCAATGATTTTGCCAGAAATCGACTGCGGGACACGTTCTGGTGACTGAGAGAACAAACCTGCCCACATGAGATACAAAGCGTTGCTCAGGCCCATACCTTGTTTAGCTTGAGATCGTTCACTTAACAGTTGTCTCTCACTATTAGTCAAATCAGGAACTTTCTGTGCACTTTTGA
>Ga0210059_1004612_pt1 | contig 22271 bp, 14 predicted proteins | sample Ectturendosymbi2_FD_188042 | JGI IMG/M metagenome (GOLD analysis project Ga0210059, IMG submission 188042) | Ecteinascidia turbinata endosymbiont from Florida, USA - Sample 2 (SPAdes) (version 2) | ecosystem: Host-associated > Tunicates > Ascidians > Unclassified | place: Key West, Florida...
ATTCAACAGTCAAAGGACAGCATTTACAAGTAACATCCGAGCCCTGCAAATTAACTTCGACTGGATCACCATCCTTCGAACACCTACAGCACAACGATATATCCTGTCCTACCTAAAACAAACAGGAAAACCGGTTTGATAGACCTTTCCGTATTCTGTCCTGGCGCTCCATAGCCCACGAGCTGCAAAGCGCCACAAAAAACAAAAACAATCAATCAACAAACTTTCTATTCGTGCCAGCACCGCCTACTGCTCCATGGCGAAAGATAGCTGTGTTGCTGCCGCCAACCAATCATGGGGTTGAGGAGCAGAGGTCCACATTTCTTTAACTAGGTTCGATGTCTTTTTTACTGAGGCGTGATAGAGCTACGCGAAGTGTAGGATGAACGTAACGCATCTGATTACTGACGAAGTTGTGCTATTTTCGAAGAACTCTCGTTCTCAACGCATTTCTAATGTTTACACCACGGGTGTCAAACATACGTCCCGCAGACCAAAACCGGCCCGTTGCGAGGTTGAATCAGGCCCTCGGGATGATTTCGTAAAGTAAAAACTCCATTATCTTGATAAGCTTATCCAGTCATACTTCAATAACTGGTGACTAGATTTCAATTACTTCAAACCTTAACGCAATTGCTCATATTTTATTGTTTCCACTGTTTTCTCACGTGAAATTTTCCCTTTTTCTACATATTTCCTTTTGCATGTTCACACCGGTTTGAACTTTCAGACAGGTATGTATGAACATGCAAAAGTACAACTACTGTTGATAAAGTTTAGCACAAGAACTCTGGAAAAAATACAGCTGGAGATCCAGCGATGTCGAATGCGAAACCTTCGGAGTTCTGGGTACAACTTTAACTAAAATTTGCTCAGTAAAGCTTCTATCCAAATTATTGACCGAAAAATATACTGCACAGAAATCTGTTCGACAGGGTCAAATTTGAGAATCGGTAAAAAGCAGTAACTGCAGAAAATAGCGCATTGAATCATGAAAAATGTCGAAATGGACATCGCCGGATTTCTAGTGTCAAAAAATGCACAGAAATAAAAACCACCGGCTCAAGCAACTTTCTGTTTCAAATATGACAACTTGGAGTGAAAACGGGGAGGACATCTTTGTAGTTTTTCGTGAAAACATGAGACAATAAAATTGTATTGTGGCAATTCCTTGCTCGAACTTGAGCTTTCGCTTTTCCCTAAATTGCTCAGTTTAGCCTTTATTCTCTATTCCGTGGCAACCTCGTTTTCTAAAATGTCTTTATCGAAACAGAAAAGTTGACAAAAAGTCCATTTCCTATTTTTTACGGAAGTGAATGGGATACCTGTATGTTTGGTGTGTTCACAGCAGGTTTCAGTGGTGAAAAAATATAACAATCGACACAACTATGAGACTCATCATGCCTAAAGATACCATGGCTTGCAAGGGCAACCGAGGAGAGAAGATAGAGGAATTGATAGCATGATTGAAAAAACAGCAATTCGTTTTTACCAGTAGACCAGATATAAGTGCAGCAGATGTGAAGGCTAGCTACCTTACTGCTAATGACATAGCGTTAGCATCAAAGCCATACTGTGAGGGTGAGGTCGTGAAGACCTGCATTCTAAAGGCTGCAGAAATTGTGTGTTCTGAGAAGGTGAAGTTTTTGTTAATATTAGCCTGACGAGAAACACTGTGGCAGAGAAGGTTTCGGACATTTCTGCGAATTTAGACAGCCAACTGAAGAAAAAGTCAAGTCGTCTGTTATATTTTCGGTTGCGCTCGGTGAAAGCACGGACATTTCGGACATTGCACAACAAGCAAATTCATTCATGGCATTGGTGAGACTTTGTCTGTCACTGAGGAGTTCCTGGGATTGGTGCCTATGATCGATACCATAACAGCCAATGATATTTTCAACTCTCTCGTTGGAGTACTGAACAAGATGGGAATATACTGGTCCCGTGCTGTAGGTATTGCTACAGATAGCGCGCCATCAATGATCGCGAAGAAAGCAGGTGTTGCGACGAAAGTTAGATAAAAAGTACACGTGGTATGTGGAGGACGTGAATTTCGGACATTTCACTGTATTTCGCGCCAGGAGGCATTGTGTTGCAAATCCTTAAAATTGGATCACGTCATGCAAGTGGTTGTCCGGACAGTTAATTTCATCCGAACCATCACCGTCAGTTTGACAGCCTTCTCAGTGATAGGCGTTTTTTTATTTACGTGGGGAAATTGAAAGCATTATGTGCTAATAATCATTATCAGATAAGCTTGAACTTTTTGCGTTAAAGTTATGAAAACAGTTGGAAGTTGTCAATACTTATAACCAGGGTGTTATACGGTGATGTTATACATACATTGGTCCGGCCCGCTTGAGATTAAATTTGCCTGAATTGGCCCCTGAACTGAAACGAGTTAGACAACCCTGGTTTATACTGACGGCGAAGGGTAGAAATTGACCTACCGGTACTCAGAAAATCTTAAGATTGAGAACCACGCTGCGATGCAATGGAATCAGTGCCGGATTAACCAATAGGCTATATAGGCTTAAGCCTAGGGCCTCAAGATCCAAGGGGGCCTCCAGCAAACTGTGGTGCGCATAGAGTCAATTGCCGGTATATGATCATTTAGATTAAAGTTCGTCAAAAGTTTGTCTTATTTGTTATTCACGAAATTTAGTTTTATTCAACTTTCGTGGTGATAACGCCAGTCTTCCAACGAGTTTCCATGAATCTCAATACGACGGTTGGTCAAGCCGCATGCAAACGATTGCGTAGATATACTCAAAGCACGCTGGCTGCGTCCTGCGTTGGCTCAATCGTACCGATTGTTACGTTTGACTCTATCAGAACTTGTGGCTGTTCATGTTTGAAATGCACCCGATCAGTGGCATAACTGACGGGTGGCAAGTGTTCGAATCTCCCCCCTGCCAAGCTAAATGTAAATTCCGGGCCCCGGCCCCTAACCAGCTTGTATTTTGGTATTTACTATTCTTTTGGTTTCAGTAGATTGTTGTTTTTTTTGCATTTTTCGGAGTGTTTTCCGGTGATTTCATTTTATTGCATAGGCATTCAATACCGGATATGCTATTATTGCAACCTCTCCGGTGGCGTTGCGTTGAATGTGTGGTTCACTACGAACGGGATGTGCGCGAAGAACAACAATATATATACATGGCGCGAACCAGCAATAAGAGTGATCGCGGCGCGTGAAATCTATTGTTGCTTGCTGCCAGAGGGCGAAGCTTTGCGCATATGCCGCACGGGTTTTTCCGATCGTAACACGATTTTTTCTCAACAATTTTCTTAGTGTTAGCCAGTGGGCTCTCTTCAGCTGAGTTTCCCCCTGGCTCAAACCTCTAATTGCGTCACTGCACTTGATTTAAAGCAAGGTTGTACTGTAGATAAGAGCTATGTGTAGGGCTAGCAGCAGTACCCTGCAGTGAAAGCATAGTTGTTACTTAGGTGACTAAGCAATACAATAGTTTTGCTAGCGTTTTTATCGCGTAAAGCTCGTTTGGTATTTTCAAGATGTGATTTTTTCCACTTGAATTTTCTTCAGTAAAGTCATTCAGAAATCAGATTGCTATTGTGTACTTGCGCAAGTTTGTACTGCTCCCATGCTAGGCAAATCAGAAGATCTTGATGAGCTTGAATAGCAAACAGGAGCCACTTTGCCAACTGGCGAACACAGAACTCTTACCCCAAGGAGACAAAGAAAATTGTAACACCGAGAAAATGACAAAAGCACGTTAGGGTCTGATGCCTTAGTTGATGACAAAAGCACGTTTGGGTCTGATGCCTTAGTTGAGTTGTTCTGAGTTTATGCAACCACGCGAAGCCTTATTTCTTAGCTTGATGGTCACTTACTGCTCAGGGGAAAGGTCCTTTTCAAGATTCAAAATTACCAAAAAAGACGTAAAGGGTGGTTATCTTCCAGGAGAGGTTGTCCACACTAAGCATTCGGTGCATTAAGAGTGACAAACTTAGGCAAACAAATTGTAATGAATTCTTATATGATTTTGTTATGAACAAGACAAGACAGTCTTTTTAACTGTTTACTGTGTTATGTTCAGCCTCACTTGATTCGATTATTGTAGCTTTTTATTCCTTTATACGTATTTCAATAATGACAGCATAAGCGAAATTTAAACCTGTCCAGTTGCCACGGTGGGCATTGGTGAGCTCAGCCCTTCCAAATGTATATATGAAACACTATAAATCAGTAAAGATTTTATCAAATTTTCAGTATCAAACCCCTTGCGCAAATTTAAATCCCCTATTCAAGACTTTCTGGCGACGGTTCTGGATTTTAAACCTCACATCTTTTCACGCGACAGTTTAGTTGCGTTCGATTCTTACCAATCTGAAAAGTAAGTAACACGCGGATCATGAACTTAGCAATTACAACCATTTGGGTGCGTTTTACGTGACGTGTTTTGCTCGTGTATGTGAGATTTTTACAGCCGTGGTAAGCGAGTTGCAACGTGGACCTCACGTTGTGCTTTAAAGTCTTTATGCCGCCACACATGCTATATAGGTGCAGTGTGTTTGTTTTTTTTTGAACACGGATAAGAAAATACAGATGTAATTCTTATAAAAACCGTAGGCCATATGTTTTGTCAAATATTTCAATTGTGGCGATTTCGGTTGGTTGCCTGTGGCAATTAATAATCCTGTTCCCGCCAGCCAAGTAGGATTTCAACAGTACCGTGCAACTGAACGCTTTTACGTCGAAGGCAGCAACAAACGCAGTGATCGTGGGGCTCTCCGGTAATGATTTTGATGTTTTTACTGACCGTACTTTCACAGCGTCATTTTCGAATTTTCTCAAATTGATTAACGCTTGCCGTTTTTCCCTCGCAACAGTGGGAGATGGGGCCTCACAAGTGTATTAGCCTAGGGCCTCGCATTAGTTAAATCCGGCCCTGAATGGAATGTTTCATATCTTGTGCAAAAAAAACAATTTAAATTTTATTTGCTTTATTGCCCCTTGGAATTGTCACCAGTGGTTTGCGGTCGCCTGTGTTAGTTCACACTGCGCCGCACGACTGCTTTTGTAGCGATGCTGCGACGGTGGCTAGCCAATGTTACGAACTCCATTTGTGAATCTTTACCTTGCGCTCATTCATTAACGCTGAACACGTTTCAGTAAACGTAAAAATTTCCGTTTTTCCAAGTGGTCTGTCCAGTGTCCAACTTGGGAAGAGTGTGCATGGAAAGAGAGTCAAACTGACTTTGCCACTTAGCCAATGTACCTTATGCGAGTGGTTTGCAAAATCTTTGGTCACCTTCCTACGTGCTTTTCCTTAAAGCACATAATTCCACAAAAACGCGTTCTTTCAATGTTGTTGTGAATCACGTGTATGAACAATCAGCATCTACGTCACCACGTTTTCGGCGTCACCGGTTGAAGCCGCGAAAAGCCGGTTGCGAATGCACCAGATTAGTTGCAGTCATTGGGGACCGTGCAGTGTGGTTACTGATATTGTTTATCGCTTATGAACTGCACGCAGTGCATCAACGTTACGTGAGAAACCAAATAAGAAAAGAGTACCCAACACTCCATTTTTTAAGCTGTTAATGCTGTTCCTCATGTAGCAGCGCGGCGGCTGCTACATGCGACGCGCTAAGCATAACATCCGTAGTAGCACGAAAGCTACAGGGAGCTTGCTTTAGCCTAGTGCGTAGGTGCGCAGTCAAGCCGCTTCTTCACTCAAACATAAACCGTTCTCAGTTGCACAAGCTTTCTTGAAGTACATTTTTATAATATTCCTTCAATGTAAGTTTATCAACGATGTATGTGCATTGCATAACGACTCATTTCTGTAACAGCATGTTTTTTATGTCAAGAATTTGAAAGTTTTATCTTCCATGCATATCTCCGCGGGTTACGTGTGGTAGTTGCTGTTGACAACCGCAAAACCGCTATTTCTATTTTCCCGTATTTTATAATGGGTGGCAACTGGTCATTAACAACTTGAATAAATCAAAAGTTACGTATAAGATTTCGCTCTTTTTGTCAAATACTGCAATGCATATATTAACTACGTTTGCAACGCTAAACGAAGTCGCCTCCTACCGTTTTGGTAAGTTCTCGTTTCAAACATTTTCAAAACGTTAGTAGTATCTCGGCAGTGTTTAGCATGACGCGTCCTGATAAATTACATTTATCAAAGTATTCCATAAACCCGACCTCATTTGAACCGTCAACCAACTCAAGGTTTCAGTTTGTTGCTTTCATAAAGTGAAGATGCTTCGAATCGCGGGCATACTTTGCTGTTTCTGCAACCGCCATTGACACCAAAGGCATTGTGAAGTAAACTGCCATTGTGCCTATTTTACACCAGCCGACATCAAACCAACACAATATTTATAGTTTACTACTTTTGTGTATGATTATGTGCATTTTTAACTGTTCTGAATCTGTATGCTTATTTAGTGATGATGTTCGCAACTTATGCTGGCCTGGACATAGAAGCAACGCCCACGGCTCTACGCAGTGCTGTTCAAACGGTTTCTGTTTTGCACGAACGAAGGAAAATCACTAAGAACTTTTTCAATTTGATTTATTAATCTAGTTTTTTTGCAAACACTGGCGTTTCACAGGTTATCTGCAAAAGAAAACGCAAACTGAAAAAAAGCGAATTTCACAGCTATACATTTCATGTGTTTCAAAGTGTGTGAAGATATTGGTCTTCGTGAAAAAAAGCTTTGTTTGTAAGACTGAAATATGGTGGTGGCAGATGACATCGCGTGAAAATTCCCTGCGAAAAGAACTTAGAAGGTTCGTTTCAAACACTATTTGAAAAGGAAAATTACAGCGAAGGAAAGGTGTGCTTTAGCGCCGGTGATGTTTATTGTTCTGGCGCAGCAGCCGAATCAAAACGAGCTCTCTCTATGTAAGTCAGCCATGACGTTACGTGAATTTAGCCATGGACGTCTTTACTTCACAAGCCAGCACCTTTGACGATTACTGCCCTTTTGACGATTTTTTCAACAACCTTGTAAACCTCAGAAATTTCTGTCTGTGTTTTCAACGTTTTTTGACCCACGTTTCGTTAAACAGTTTTCTACATGTCAAAAATGATTGGGCGAGCCCTCAAACATTTTACATGACGCATTAAATGTCACAACAAATACCGGGCGCCCAACGTTTAGAAACACTGATCCAAGGATGCAACCACCTGATATTATCGGGGAGTCGGAAATGATTGCAACTTGTTGTTGTACCTAACAACTAAACATGTTTTTGAAAATTTCGAGAGGGGGGCAGTTGCCCGGTTGCTCATCCTGCTTGCGGGCCTGCACTTACCTATAGTTAAGTACACAAAAATCGGATTTCCGGGTTCTCGCTTTTAGCCAATAACTTCAACTCACCGACAACCTTGTTGCAACATATCGCAGATATATAGCCCAGTAAACAAAAGGAGCACTGATATGGTACCTGATGGCAGGGCAGTGAATGTAGGTATCTCCAGAGTGTAATTGAATGTGATGATTTAATGCGGTTTTCTGCTGCGAACAGTCTTAATTATTTCATTGGATGCGATCAGTGCATAGTTATTTTGGGGCGATGCGTGACGATGCAACTGACCAAGAGTTGTTCTACCAATGACGCAACACGTTTTTTTTTGCTTTTTCGTCAAGCTTTGTCCTATACCAGGGGTCGGGAACCTATGGCTCGCGAGCCAGATGTGGCTCTTTTATATGACAGCAATATCAAGCTTATAAAACGCGTCTGAACAAGTTTTATTGGTAGAAGGATACTGTTGCAACGACGTGAAAGCAAACAATCTTTCACGAATTTCGTTTTCCAGCATACGGTAGTTGGTCACAGGTTGATGCGCAAACGCCCTATTCCATTGTTTCGTGCCACTGGCAGCTGTGACGTTGGATATTCAGCAACATAGCATTGCATTGCTGTATGCGGCGACTTTGTTTTGTCAGCTCCCTGCGAAAGGTTTGACGAGAAACCAGGTTTAATTTGGAAAATACTGTCTGAGACACCATTTCAAAGGCTCCACTTCAAAATTGACGCAAGGTTTTCAAAAGATCGAAAATGTTGTTTTTCAGGTGTGTTGGTAGGCAACTGTTTAACAGAATCAGAATGTCTCAACTGTACCCTGGAACGCGAGTGGCTTATCCAAATGACCGAGGTAAGCGACAGTGCCTCTTGCACCCTCTTTTGTTGAAACAAATGTGTTTCTATTTATCAAAATAGCCTTGTTTTTTATCACATAAACCTTTACCTTCAATTCAAGTAATTTTTGAAGTCCGAAACTCATGGTTTATGAAAGGTGCTGCACCTCCAGGTCTTACGGAAAACCTTAGCGATTCCGTGAATTGGAAGAGACGCTGCTTACATTTCAGTACTGATGATGCATTCACAAGATCACAGAAACAAAATAGGGGTGCACCTGAATTAGAAACTACGTTCAGGCGTCTACGTTCATAACCGTGAACGAACTATAGAGAGTATACAATTTTCGTGCATGAAAAGTCCGACCCGTTCATTGCTATGATAATGATCCATGACCATCAAGGCCTTTTATACTCCGACCGAAGTCTGAACAAATGTTCAAAGTGTCAGCATTTTTGATTGCTTGACTTCCCCTAAGCGCATCGCATGCTTTGGGGGGCAACGCATTGTTCTTTTAACCGAGCGTCACCCGGTCTGCTGGGTGTTATTTTGTGCACAGAAATACCCAACGTTTCGAAACGTGGCAATTTATGTTTTCAATGAGCGACTTTAGTCCAGGAAATCCTCAAACAAAATCTGTGCTAGATTATGTTGAACATTTGCAGCAAGTGGTGAAGATGTTCAAGACTGTGATGACTCTGGTTTAAAATTATCCAATTTTTATTTTTAGTTGATTTTTCGAAATCGGTCAGCGGAATGTACGAATGTGCCGTTGAAAGCGGTTCTGGGAAAACTATTCTCGAGCTAAAAATCGACATCGACAAAACTGGGCCGTATCGAAAAGCACTGAATTATGTTAGCGGTACCATCAATACATCAGTAGACAAACTGTGGTATGCCTATATGTCTTCAAACCATGTGTTTTTTTGTTGTAGCCTAATCTAAACCCTTTGCATTTTCATTCCATGTAAACATCTTTTCACATGGAGTAAGGCTTTTCACATTGAGTAAGGCGTAATTGATGATTGCTTGAAAATGCTAATTGCAGATGCAAATCCCCAAGGAGATAAGTACTTGTAAACAGTAATACAATACGTTGTATCGCTTTTAACAGCTCTAAAAGGGAAATGCGTAAAATATCTAACGTAAGTAAAATGTGATTCAACAATATCGCGGTGTTCCGCTAATTGTTGGTCATATTGTCTAATTTCTGCTATGTTGCAAACTACGCAGATTAAATGCTTTACTGGGGTGAAAAGGCACTGACAGTTTGAAAATCTTAATGGTCAAAATCTGACAGGAATTTCGGCAGTATGAAAAAAGCCTGTCATTAAACATGTATGAGAACAAAGTTATTTTCACAGCAACTGTGTTTCTTCGGAACTCTCACCGCCTTCCAACATCAGTAGCTCTCCCCTAAAGGCAAAGTCGGTCGTCAAGGGAGTTCAAAATCTTCCTGGCGGCTCAGCAAAGCCTTGTTTAATTGCCACCATGTGGGCGTTCGATTCAAATCTCAAAATGTGCTACAGTGTTGCATCTTTCGTGTACTTCCAAATTAGATTTTTCCATAACAAGTAAACAGAATTACACGATGTTATTGCGTATTTGCCATCAATTTCTGTTTAATATTTATATATGCTTAAATGTAACATTCTTCTTAGAATTTATGTAATGGATATTTTGGCGAACGTTTAATCACGGGCTTTCGCTAACCTGTGGTTTCAAGAGTTATGTGTTATAACAAAGCTATTACATGTATTACTTCAGTACACAATTTCGTGACGGCATTTTAAAAAATCGGTTGTGAGGTGTAATACATTTCGAGTTACTAACATTTGAGTATGTGGCAGGTGGTTGTAGTTATCCTTTTAGCATGCGTGCAGACCAAGATGTTACATGATAGCCTACTTTACGATGTCGGTCACTAGCAGAAATAGTTGTCTCAAGGTTTTAAGATCATTTCCCAGCAATAATTTTAAAAAGTTAGCCTACAAGTTTTGCAACAAAGTAAAATACTTATTGTTTGTTTTTTTAATTGCATGGTAAGTTGAAAAACCGTGTAATTGCTTGTTTTTTGAGCTAAATGTGCTTATACTTGCATGTTTGCAGGAGTGGCAATGCGTTGGCAGCATTTTTTCGCTCTTACAAAGGTGGTGTGAAAATTGAGTCAGGAAATGGCTCTAAAACTGTGAGTTGTCAGCTCTTTGTGGTCATGAGCGACGGCAGCAAAAGACAAGGCTCGTTCAGCGCTTCTCAGCTCTCTGGCGCCCGTTTGCAGTGGAACGTTTCGATCAAAATCGACTCAGCCAATTTTGAGTTCAAACATGTGGAAAGAGCAAGCACGGTACACCTATGTGTTGCCTCGTCTTGTTTTGGTAACTTGGCTACACGTTTGGAAATAATGGCTCCCTACGATTATGAAATATACTCTGTACTCGTATAGATGAGGCGTGCATTCCCAACTAAAATGTTGTATCAGACGGTTCTGTCTTGCAGGTAGTTAAATTAACAAGTCTGTTGCTAGCGATGCTGTAAGAATGCACATATTCCAGCAAAATGTCTAGTGTCAAGCGTTTCGCAATTGATTTGAGTATCCTAACTGGCCGAAAGTCCAGACATATATTTGTTCCTTGATTGGTTAAGGCACCGCGAAAAAAAGCCCGGTGAATTAAAAAATGTTAGGTTGGCCGTTAAAATTAGTTTCATCAGGATGCGGCATGATATTGTGATTATACGTTTTCCAGAATTTTGTTGCAGGAAATGACGTTGGAATCATAAAAAAAGCAGTTTTGTGCTTCATGTCAGCGACAAGCATGTTAGCGATGAAGGTGCTATTTGCGAAAAATTTGGAAGAGATTTTAGATGTGTTTGGCAAAAATAATTTTTTCTTTAAACACACGATTTACGCTAGAGGCAAAAGGAAATTGTTGGAATTTGTGGCAAAATTTTTGAGTAAAAGTGATATGTTGCAGTAAAATAGTGGTATTGAATAATTTACAAAGAAGGATAACTACTTAGCTTATTTGGTAAACATACTTTAAATGATGGCTCCAACCTTACTTTTTTGTTATTATGTTGGTGTGTAAATAGTTGTGTTATAAGTTTCCGGAATTGTTTTAGGATTCGTCGCACTTTATTTACGTAAGGCTAAGCAAACGTACAAACAGGAAAAATTAAAAATTCTCCTCATGTTAGCAAAATAATTGCATTTGGTGATTGGCTACTCGTGAGCGAGATGCAGAGGCTTAGCTTTAATTTACATAAGAACGAAAACTAAAGCAAGTTCTACGCTTGCGCTGGCAGCATTTCCGTGACATCAAACTCGACATCGACTTCGTGGATAAAGTGATATGGCCAGTGATAGAACTGCAGAACTACCGAGGGACACCGAAGACTATGCTAAACAGGAAACTCGATTTGTTTTCTGTATTCGAAGACGCTGGTTTGAAGCTTCACTACAACGAAGAAAATTCTCAAAAGGTAATTTTATTCAATCGTGGTTTTAAGCACCGCATTTGCAATTGCGTTCATACTCGCTACTTGGGGGCGCCGGCAATTGCGAATGTAGTTTTGAGGCGAGTTTTATGATGTTCATCTGCATTATTCGTTCATCCTTCCCTGCTCCACTTCTCAAAAGCGTGCTTCTTTCTATGTCTCCCTCGGCTTTTGAAACTCGCCCACATTTTGCAAACATGAAGTATCTTAATTTTCATGTGTGAAAAACCGGTACTTGTCACATCTGGTCGTCTTGGCTTTTGTACCACTTCTGCACGAAGAACGTGAAAACGAAGTTTGGAAAACACATTCACTACCGGCTCCTAATGCGCTACAAAGAAGAATAGATTTTTCAAGTTGGTTCACTTACCTTTACGTTTGCATCTGAGGTAATTTTTTGATTGTTAGGTGCAAGACCCAACTCCCGACACTAGCTGGACAAAAGCGGACATGTTTGCAGTGATGAACGACCACTTTGACGAACACGATGCCAGTGACCAAAACATTTGGTGTTTGATGGCGAACAAACCACCGGACAGCAGATATATGGGCTTTTCCTTTGACAACAACGGGAAACGAGGATTCGGACTTTTCTCTGGGTGGGCAAACAACTCATGTTTATTATGGCATGTTTATGGCATTACTGTAAGATGTACGTATATGGCCTAGTTCAGGAAAAGATTTGTAAAAGTTGTAGGCTGACAGTGTTCCACCCAGTAAATTATGAAGTCTTCTAAAAATGCTCTAGTATTGCAAAACTCATTCTTGAGTTTGGATGGGATCTTATTTTGGGAAAAATAAAAGTATCGGTACGTTCGAGTATTCCGGGGACAAGTATCCTTTCTTTTTATTCAATTGCGTATGCCGATCTTTTTTCAGTTGCTTGTGGTGATTTCTATTTTGCATACGAATCACGTTTTTGTTAATGGGTTAAATTTGTCACCAACGAATGACATCAACTGGTGCTAAAGTGGCTAATCACTCTCTAGTCCCTGATGCAGAAGAGATTCTGTAGTGACAACATCTTGTTTATGGAATGTCTATCACAATGATTAACAAAAATGGAGTTTGCGCCATAAGTAGATTTTGTGACTGTGATTCCAGGGTTGTCATTCTTGTTAATTTTCCGCTGGTAGCTTCTGATAGCCGATTGGAACGTTTACAGGGTGTTTTAATGAAAATTACGTGTTCTTATCATGGTAAAACGTATGCATTTCCTTCAAAAAAATAATACCTTCGTGTAGTGAGAAGCCATTTAGTGCAAGATTTATCCATGGTAAAAAAATATTTATCGAAAAATCAGCACATTAATTTGGTTGAATTTGAATTGGACCTGACTAAAGTACTGGAAGATGTTTTCAAAATTTTTTCCTGTTAAATGTGATTGTCACACAATTGCAATGACAAAAACATTTCTGATCCCAGGCACACTTCTTTTGATGGAATGGAAAGTGCGAATGACAAAGTGAAAGCGAACGCCCTGAGACGTTACCTGCACTACTTTGCTCATGAATGTGGTCACAATCTTGGTTTGAAGCATCCATTCGAAAATGGTAATTGTGTTTTCGTTTCAAGAGACAAAGGTAGCTTAGATGTTGCTAAAGTTATGAGATGCTACTATTGTTAAGTAACTAGGAAAGATCTCTGGGTTTCTGTAGAGACAGAGACGTGTATTTAATAGATAGAGCCAACTGAAAACAAATATAATCTGTAATTCCATTCATACAAAATTCAGGTTTTCAGCTAGAGGGTCTCGTTTTATGGAAGTGTTTTCGGCAATTGCACAGTTCTTAGGTATAAGCTTTTAATATTCCGGTTGTCAGAAAGTTTTCTGTCAGAAAATTATAGGACTTAAGGTTTTGTAAAAAATTAATTGGCCTTTTGAGTTGCAAGTGAATAATCTACACGAACGTTTAGCTTTAATCTGCCGCTAAATGTTAATGTTTCGTAGCATTTCAAAGAACTACCAACAATGAGCTTGAGCAACATTTTTTCTATGTTCAGTTCTATGGAAAGTGTTAAAGTTTTAAAATATGAACTGACCGTCATACCGCAGGTAATCCGGAGAGTCTCTCCTGGATGAACTACGCATGGAAGTACGACTCGCTTAATCGACCAGGAACGTTTTACGATCGATTCCGCTACTCGTTCAGCGACGAAGAACTCGTCATTCTCCGACACCAGCCTGATAGAGTGAGGCCTAAGGCTGTTGCACCATTTCGCAATGATCGCAATATCTATTAGACGTGCATGTATTTAGAGATTATTTGCTTGTTATTTTTTGCCACTGTGAGAGTTTGGACCAGGTCACAACAATCGGGGTCACTTGGCCATGCGAACATGAATCTCCCAAGTTGCTTTTTTGATGGCTTGATGACAAATAATGTCAAACTCAGGTTTTCTCATCCTGAAGAGCGATCTGCCCTGCTACTGCTGCAGACAGTAAATGCCAGTGAATTTAAACTGGCATCTGGACAAATGATGCTAGTGCACCACAGCCACAAGGAAATTAAGTTTTCAGTGGTTACTTTTGTTTTGTTGTTTGAATTAGCAGATGTATGTAGTGGTCAACAGCTATCAAATTGAAAAAGATTGAAAAGGTGTTGTTGTTTATGAAGGCATTTTTCAAAATAAAATGTGAAATAATATAAAGAATATTTACGAAGATGGAAAAGTATTTTTTTAACTTTATAAAATAACTTCAAAAACAACTTCAAAGATTGCAAATTAAATGACGACAAAATGAGAAACGAGGTATGTTTAATTTATTTTTTGGAAGAAAACAACTCCTGGCTTGTTTTTCAGCCTTAAAAATACTTGTGTGATTGACAAATAGTGGCTACATTGAAGTTAGCAGTGAATTGCAACGAAAACTATCGCTGGTGTTTTGACGTACAGAAAAAACTGAGTACGCGTGTTTTAATGAACAGTTGTGGTTGCAGCTTTTCAAGGACGCCTTCCTCGTGGACAGTATGGGCGCTCGATTCGAATTCACTTCGGTGCCAAAATCGGAACCCCCAGATTACACTGAAAACGAAGAGGAAGAGATGCCCAAGCGGCGCAAACTTGATTACGGCTCCTCTGCGAGAGATGTTCGCTTCGATATAAAAGTCAGACAAGACCCGTTCAAGACTGTGAGCGCGGCTGTTTTTCTTTAAGTTGAAAACTTGCTTCATGTTGTTATAGCTTCGAAAAAGCCTGATTTTGACATTCTGTCTAAATCCATGATTGCTGTCATTTTTTCCTTGCATTTTTGTCCACCATTTTCAAACACGAATTCATGTTTGCGCACACATACACAGAAAAGCCATTTGTTTTTTCGCTGAACGACTGGTTAGCGCCAAATGCTACTAAAAGCACAATGCAGTTCAAAGAAAGCTGACTTCTGCGAACAAGCGCATTGGTGCGCCCCTAGTGCACTAACGACTTTCAAGCAAACGTCTTATAAATTCTACTTCAATTGTTTGATTCTGTCAACCAGGGTGAGATTGTGGAGATGGAGGCAACGTTAAAAAACGTTGGAAGACTCCCAAGCAAGATCGAACCTGGGTTTGAACCAGGAGGCGGCAAGCTGACTGTATACGTGAGAAGTCCTGACGGGACACTTAAAGTAAGATGTAAAATAAAAGGGTTACTGATTTATTTTTGCGGGAGAAAATTTGTGGTTTCTTATTCTGAGAATTTATCAAATACAACATTAATTAATTTATGGCCTTGATGCTACTGCCATGCGTTTGCGTTTATCACCGCCCAACGCAGATTTTTTAACTATGTTTGCATGTTGCTCTGTTAAATAAGCACAATTGCGGCATCAGACTAGGTTTTAGCTCCAAATTGAGTGCAGGAGTGGTTGCTGTTGCGAACCTGATGAAAAAAAACGCCTAAACAATTGAACAAGCGATTACAAAAGATACAGGCGGTGTTGGGATTGAAGTTCCATGCGCAACTTCTTGTTTTCTTCGACTTTCATTTCTTACGTAAATTGGCGGTCCAATGTTGCCACTGCAATCGAGGTGGAACGTTTCTCACGTAAGCAACGGCGGTTTCGATTCTGACCACTTCGTCCCGTTAGAGAATGACTTCTGAAATATCACTGTGGTTGCAGTTTTTTTCTAGTGAGTTTATACGCAGCCAGTGATTCTGAGGATCATTATCATAATCATAAGTTAGCAATACAAAATGTGGGCAAGCCAGATTCTTAGAGGCACAATAATGAAAGATTATTATGTTTCTGACATGTTAGGCTCTAACTTGTTCTCCGATAATGTTATTCTCCTACTTCGAGTAGGTTTAAACTAGCTTAAAAAGTATTTTCAGCAGTTCCACAAAGCCGTAAAATAGACAATAACATATTTTTTTGCTCAAATACGCCCTTCTATAACAAAAAGTGTTCTCATTTCCTGCAAAATAAATTTTGGAGATGCATTACCTTTACGCAGATCGCCAAGCCAGTTGTTCTCGGTATTGACGCCCCAACCCGTCGATATCTGACATTGGGCCGACCGGGAAGCCGAGAATATTCGGAAAAGTACTCGGAAGTAGTGCCGTTACTCTACTCCTCCAAAGGATTCATTTTCAACAAGCCTGGAGTTTATCGCATCAAGGCTGTTTACAAAGGATCCGGACTGCAAATCTCGTCTGGTACTCAAAGCCTTTAAACTTGGTTGAGTTTTGTTAGAGTTCTCATTTGTGATAGGTTTCCTATCTGTTTACCAACTTCGTTTTCTCTTCATGCTCGTTTGCTTTCTCCGAGAAAGCTCAAAATCACAAAGCAGCAGTAATGTTGTTTAAATAGTAAGGCTTCTTGTGGAAATATTTCTGTTATTTCTGAAGTGCGTGTCTTGTTTGCAAAAAAATGTTTGTTTTTAATTTTCGTTGCATAGCTACAAACTTTCTTTAAACTTTTTTTTAAATATTTCATTTGTATTTGCAAGGTTTTTTTCAAGGCGTTTTAGGGACCCGATTCGGGTCCTTAGAATTTCAAATCAGGTCCCTAGAATCAGAAAATTATCATCGGGTCCCTAAAATCAGAAAAAATCGGGTCCGCAAAATCAGAGAAATCGGGTCCCTGCACATCCAAACCGGGTTCCTAACATTTTCCTTAAAAAAAACTGGTATTTGGTATAATGATGCCGGCAGTTGACTGTGATATTGTGGTAATCAAAAAAATAAGAAAGAAGCAAAGTTTAGCGAAAGTTCCATCTACGTGTTTGAAACAAATCTTATTTTTATGACCGTCAACCTAATTAAGTGAAAAACAGGATTATAACTCGTCGAGATCTGTTTTTGTTTATATCCTGGCTCCTTAAATTTAGTTTTCCTAATTGTGGATTGGATAGTTGCTCATGACAGAAAAATATAATATAAAATTCGGAAATACAGCAAAGAGACCAAATTATTCAAACAATCTTTGACTCCGTTTGGCTTCAAATAGTACTTAGGAAACGATCGCGTTTTTCTCTGCGATTTTGCAGGATCAGCAAATGTTTCCGTTGAAGCTGAGGATGAGGAAGACGAAGCAGTGCTGCGTGAGGCAAGTTTCTGAATAGATTATGCAAAGTAGGAGATGACAAAAATTACCAGCCGAGATCTTCAAAGACAGCTTTGCGAGATCAATTTGCTTCAGCAAAATAGAAAAATCTAGCGTGTTGTCTAAAAAACTTTTGTTTCCAAAAAAACTTAACTGTCATTCTTGCGCAATATGCAAACTTGTGAGTTTCATGCTCTTTCAAACTAGCGATATCAGTGATAAGCACGCAGATATTTTGCTACATTTTCTACTTGGGTCTGTTGCTGACATTAAAATATCCTTACCAAATTCGTTCACATTCTTTTGCTGTGTTGCTATCGCCTAGCTGGCAGCAATGATGCTATTAAGATTCACACGCGTTGGAATAAAACCGTAACTGCAGTATTTACGTTTGACAAACTGCTACAAGATGCGTGGGTGTAAGCTGGGGTAATACCTGCAACATATTGAAAACAAGTCAGCGTATTCAAAAAGCCCTCAGTTGCGTGTGGTTCCGTTCACACAAAGCCCAGACCAAAGGTTCGTGGATACATCAATGGAAATTCATAATTCATATGACTTCGCTATTTCTATTCCTCCCATTGTTTAGCTGTTTACGGTTGTGAACGCGAAGTAATCCACGCAGGTATCAACAGCTGCCACCATTGGCATGAGTGCTTCACCGAGAAGTCAAAAACTTGTGGAATACTGGTCGAAACTTATCAAAAAATCTGTGGCCGAGAAGCGGAAACGCGCGCAGACCTTCGTCATGCTTGCAGAAGCTTTTTCCAAGGACGCGGTGCAAGTGACCAAGGTATCTGCCGTTACAAGGTCAGGAAAGTACGGCAAAAGGTTGGAAAGGGTGAAAGGAGCAATAAGCGGAAAGGAACTGATTGCCGACACGCAAGATTTGATGGATTTCTACGTTTCTACTGTAAGCAGTGATGACTTCTTTGGATTTAAATATCAACATTTAGGAAATTATAGCGAATTATTTTTAAAATGCCCGAATGTATTCCATGTCGTTTTTTTTCAAATTCAATACCGTCGTTTCCCCCTGAAAAACATTTAAACTATACGCATAGTTAAAATTTTGAAAGATTTCATAATTGAAAAAAGTGTTTTTTGCTTTCACACGAACTTGTTTAATTTTTCTGTATTGCGAACGTCCTCCGAAAGTTGTGTACAAGATTAAAGAGAAGTGCTACAATCCTCACTAATGAAGATCTACTTAAAACGTCAATAACCTTTCAATGGAAAATCTTCTCGCAAAATAAATATAGGTGCGTTTTTTCACAGATATATGCATCTAACACACTGTGTTTGATTTGTTTCGCGCAGTACGGATTAACTAACATCGATCTAATGCATTACGCCGAACTGGTGCGCGTGCGAGGACTGATCTTTGCAAAAGAGGGTCTTGCTAGCAAAGCACACCCAGAATATTCTCAGCTGCTGGCGGGTTTGGTCCGTGACAACGCTGACAATGACCTCATTAAACGAGTGAACGCTGAATGGATGCATCTGCTTGCAAAAGGTAAGCTTCAAAATTACTTTTTATTTACCGTTCAGTCATGGGATGACTGACCGTTCAGTCATGGGATGACATTCATATGGGATGATGGGATGACTGATTTTGTTGGTTACTCTCCTTTTTTCATTCGATTGCATTTCAACTGTAAAAGTTCCGACTGAAGATTGAATGTTTCGGACTTTCTTTTCATAACTCCAACCCAGAATGCTTTTGCATTTGATGCTCTTAACATTACTTGCTGCATATATCTGGAACATCGTGGACCATTGCCAGTATCAATTTCTTGATTTCTGACTTTTGCGCAATAATACTGGTCTTAAAAGTTTCCTTCCGAGATTTGTGAAAATATTGTCTTCTGAGTGATTGGATTGTTGTTGCTAAAAATTGCATTGCGTATCTTCTACAATCTGGAGTTTGCAATTTGTAAAGTTTTTATTGCTGCAATGTTAAGGCCTCCTGTAGTGTATATCCTGAGAAAATCAGTTACCCTCTCAAGTTAGTCCACATGTTCAGACTTGTCAAAGCGTGTGACCCTCGCAGCAATAAATTGATAGGGTCAGTTTGAAGTTACTCGAAACTAAATGTTCACTTTATAAGAAAGTCACTGTCGCAGCTTATCCTCAACTGGCAACTGCATGCGTGTTTTTTATTCGCTTTTGCAAATATAGTTTTTGGGAAGTGATGCTAGCAAATAATTAAGGTCGAAAACAAACATCTTTGCATCCGATATTTTTCTTTCAGAGATTATAATATTTTAAACATGGAAAACACTGCATTTGATTCGCAGACAAACACAAGGAGTCCACCCCCCAAAAAAGACTTCAAGAACGTTTTGAATCAATGTTCAACTGGTCTCCAGCTGAAAAGATAGAAGGTGAAGAAGACGCGTCAGGTCTTGGATTGGGCATGTGAGTACAGTTGTTAATGACCTGAACATGGTGAATCGGACGAACACAGGGCGGTGGTTGTTTTAAATTTCTGTCACAAAACATACAAAAATCGAAGAAACACCAGTAAGAACAGGCAGAACAAATGGACCAACTTCCCAGTCATAACAAATAAGTTGCAAATATAACGTTTCTATTCTTTTTTTTTTTAGCCTTCCTTGAAAGTATTCAATATTTTGTACCCGAACCTTACAACTTAAAATAGACATTTGAAAACTTGTGTTTCCGATTGTGTTGGTGATTGATCAAAACACTAGGCGAATTGGCTTGTACTTCTACTTTTGTAGCATCAGATGATTTACCGCTTTAACAGGTCCAAATGTGTAACATGTTACTATTAACATCTTCATGAGGTGGCTGAGTCAATTGCAAAAAGTCTCATTAGAATAATTTGTTGCTTTTTAAATGTTTGCTGACAAAACGTGACAATAGCAAGGGCTGGTTTATTTTGTAAAAGTAGTAATATTGTTGCAACCAGACCAGGATTGTCGTTGGATTAATTAGGATTGAACATTTATATTTTTCAGGCCTTTCAACAACTTCGATGATGAGCACAAGCACAAAGCTTACCGTTTCATAAACGAGCTAGAACGTATCGAGGAAGACACGAATGACCTTGATGCTGTCCTTGATTATGCTGAGAGCATTCAAAAGAGCTTGGAAGTTAACACCGAGCTGTACAATTACGTTCTCGAAGCATACATCGTTCACAGCCCGCTGGCGAAAGAACTACACATAAGGTACATGTGTTTGGCTTCTGCCGCGAATTGATTTTATGATTAGCGAAATTTTCTTGCATACTGCTGTTGCGGAAGGGCAAGAGAGGTCAAGATCAGATGGCATGAAATGGCCTCCTAGGAACGTGATTAATCGCTGTACAACTTCCAGTAAAGCTAACATATTGCACATGTCATGCTGAAAAGACAAGCAGCATCACCTCAGATTTGTTCATTAAAAACAGCACTCATCACTCAGGGCTTCTGCACAGCCGTAACGATTTTTTCACATGATTTTTCAGTAAATTATAGATGGTGTGATTTAAAAAAATTCACAATTTAATTGTGCGTACCTGAGTCCTTTTAACAATACTCGTACCAGACATGCCTACGGTTACCCTTAAAATGAAGATTTTACTCGTGATTCGTGACTTAATGGCTTTTTTATATTCGCGTGTGGAGAACATTTGTTGAACAGTAAATTGACTATAACTCAAATTATTTAGAACATTTTCCGTATTTTTGGCCGAATAACCACGAGTCCTTCACCAAACATGCATTCGCATAATCGTTGGCACTGCTCAGTCGAACAAAATTCATATTGTAAATAGCTGCTTCACAGCATGTGACGCATATTCGTTAAAGCATCAACTGCACATCTCTGCTGGGAGCTCATACGATGGTTTAAGAACTCGTATCGTATCTAAAGTTTTGTTTGAAAACCATTGTTATTTAACAGAACTACAATGGTCATGAGCAGTGCCGTATCAGCCCAAATCTGCCCCCCCTCAAAATGCTTACAGGGGCCCCCCGAATGGTGATTTATAAAAAAACGTTTTCGACGTTATGCTACATCTCGAGGCCGAATGGCTTTCAAAACAAAATATCCTTATTGCAGACAAATTTTGGCAGAACCAGGCCCGTAGCCAGGTTTTAAAGTTTGGGGGGATGTTGAAAAAAATTTTTCTGAGCACAACAAAATTTGGGGGACACAAAAAAGATTTGAAGGTAACTGCTCCCGAATGCCTCACCGTGTCTGTGGACCTGGCCAGAGCCGTCGACAGATAGTCTTCCATCGGGGGCCTTCATGTTTGTGCGGGGGCCTAGACATTCCGAAAATTCATTTTTAATTCACAACAACAGCATTTGGAGATTGTGCAAATTACATTATAAATATTTTCCCGCAAAATACCCAATAGGCTCGTAGTTTCCAACTAAAATTTTTTGAACGAGCTTAACAAAACGAATTGGGTCGTAAATCATTGTCATTTGTCTGACGGCGATCATTTAGAGATGTCGTAAAGTATGTGCGCCGCGATGAACGTTTTCTTTCATTATCGCAAATTGATAAACTATACCATGAGCTTAGGCCTAAGTGAAATATGCTTATAAAGCGTGCGCATTGGGCTTTTTACTGGCCGAAATACGTATACATAAATGTTGCCGATATCTGGACTGTTAATCTCCTGGTGCATGGCAGGTTTAGATTAATAAAATTTTGTATCTCAAATCTCTCATAATTGTTAACAAATGCAGACTAAGGCCTACGTAGACGCAACGGTTAACAATTAACATCCATAATCCACTAACTGCACTACTCTGTTTTGGGACAACCCCAAAATAGACTCTTCCAACTACACAATTAACTCCATCTGGCTGTCTGAACAGCAGGCTGCGCAAATGTGTAACTTTGATCGTAAGCACCAAAGGCATCTTGGCTTCTATGCAGTACAAAATAAGAGAAGACTACCTAACTGTTGTAAAAAATGTAGTAGCCTACATTTTTTACAACAATCACTGTTGCGGCAGCTAGCCTTGGATGCGAGCCGGGGAGGAGCTAGTCCGCAGAAAATTAGAGAAACGCGCGCCTGACGAACTTCCGCCTAAACCTGACCCTTACGAACTCCGTGCACCACAGGGCTGTAGTCTCTTATTCCCTACA
>Ga0210059_1004613_pt1 | contig 22271 bp, 20 predicted proteins | sample Ectturendosymbi2_FD_188042 | JGI IMG/M metagenome (GOLD analysis project Ga0210059, IMG submission 188042) | Ecteinascidia turbinata endosymbiont from Florida, USA - Sample 2 (SPAdes) (version 2) | ecosystem: Host-associated > Tunicates > Ascidians > Unclassified | place: Key West, Florida...
CCTGTATTTCGCACCAGGAGGCATTGTGTTGCAAATCCTTATAATTGGATCACGTCATGCAAGTGGTTGTCCGGACAGTTAATTTCATCCGAACCATCACCGTCAGTTTGACAGCCTTCTCAGCAATAAGGCGTTTTTTTATTTGCATGGGGAAATTGAAAACTTGATGTGCTAATAATCATTTTCAGATAAGCTTGAACTATTTGCATTAAAGTTACAAAAACAGTTGGAAGCTGTCAATACTTATAACCAGGGTGTTATACAGTGATTACATTGGTCCGGCCCGCTTGAGATTAAATTTGCCTGAATTGGCCCCTGACCTGAAACGAGATTGACATCCCATTGCTATGGGCTATTATAGCTGCGTATTAAAAAAGACTTTGAAACTTAATTGCTTCCCTGGCAATGCATAAGCTTCCAGGCATATAAAATGTATATCACCGCGATATTCACGCAGTTGGTTGCAAAACTGTACAGACACAAAATTCTACGACGTTCATTTAAAGCTACGGCTCATGCTGCAGTCAAGTGCAAAATGTACTGTATTTGTAGCATGCCAGAGTTATCAGAGAGGAATTTTTCCTATGATCTTGAAATGAAGTTTACATCACCATTAGGTGGGATATAGCAATCTTATGCGCCAGAAACAGGTTCGACCAGCGTTACTCCTTATATTACTTTCGGTTGGCTAGCCTTAGTCCAGGTACGCAGCAAACAACGTCCTTTTAGTGTATACTGAAACAGTCCTATCTTGCCACACCAGGAACAGATTCATTCTGAGAAACTTGGCATGCCCAATTAGCAGATTAAAAGGGGGAATGGGATTACACTACTGTACAGAAATTACACCACAGACAAACTGGGAGTCATGGCACAGAAGGCCGAAAAGATGCTTCTGAAGATAATAAATGAATGATTGTGTGATGCTTTTTACAAAAGTCTGCAACTTTTTCCAAAAGTCTGAATCCTCGAATTATCGATAAAAGTGTTTCGGATACCCGGATCCGTTTCCAGTTCCCTGTTTGAAAGCAGTTTTTGGATATGCGTATCTTGTTGCAAACTCACTATCCTGCCGGATATCCAACCGGTAAACCGGACAGTTATCATCTCTGCTACCTTGTCGCAGGAACGAGCATTGATTCCAGCGTTTTCATCGCGTGAGATTGCCTTAGTTCAAATGCGCGCTATCGGAAGCCATTTCATCATCTTCCCTCTGCCAGCTGTCATCTCTGGGATCTCCATTCTCGGTCTCTACTGTGATGGTATTCAACTGGGGAAAAACCTATGACATAACTCTGTTTGTCAATAAAAAGCTCTATGTAGTAACGTTTTCTATAGGCTTTAGAGCAGGGGTATCAAACATACGGCCCGCGGGCCAAATCCGGCCCGTTGCGTGGTTGGATCCGGCCCTTGGGATGATTTTGTGAAATAAAATCTTCGTTGTTTGCTTGAGAAGTCTATCCAGTTATACTTCAATAACTTGTGACTATTACAGGTTTCAATTACATTACTTGCATTTGCAACCTTAACGTATTTGCTTATATTTCATTGTTTTTCTCTGTTTTTTACACGTGAAAATTTCCAGTTTTATGCATATTTCGTTTTGCATGTACACAACGGTTTGATCTTTCAAACAGGTATGAACATGCAAAAGTTCAACTAGCCTACTGTTGATAAAGTTTAACACTAGAACTCCGGGAAAAAACATACCTTGAGCTCCAGCGATGCCGATTTCGAAACCTTTGGAGTTTTAGGTACAACTCTAATTGAAATTTGCTGCGGAAAGTTTAAGATGGCTAAGCTGAGGTGCCGTCCTAAAGCGTTTTTTTTTTTATTTACGTGAGGAAATTGAAAACTTCATGAAAAAAATTACAAGCCAGTGTTAGAATTTCATCTCACAATAGATTCAAAACCTTGCCTATATGGTGGATATTTCGCAGTACTTGAATAATCTGAACAAAATGTTGCAAGGAAGCAAAAGACTTGTCACTCAGTATTATGACACCATAGGTTGCATTTAAGTTGAAGTTGTCCTTGTGGAAGACACAACTTTGATGACACTGTTCATTTCCTTTGCCTAAAAAGTATGCGTACCACGGGACTAAACATTGACTTGACTCAATACAAAGATAAGATAACAGAATTGTTGTGGGAGTTCTTCAAGCAGCGGTTACAGATTTTTGACCAACTTGAGACGGACTTCCAAGTCTTTTTTTCGCCATTCACATTAAACACCTCTGATGTGCCCGTGGACTTGCAACTTGGAATAATTGACTTGCAGTGTGATTCAAATTTGAAGACCAAGTTTGTCTTGGCGAGCTTGGGCACATTCTATCAGTATCTTTTTCCAGGCTAATAATGGTGTAGCCAGCCCAAAAATTGGGGGGTGGCAAAATGTTTGATCGTAGGCAAATAACACTATTTTGTTTGGAAAAACGCCTCTCTGAGTCTAAGCACAAAATGACTGCATTATAAAAATTTAGGGGAGAATGGCTTCCTTGTCCCCTGGCTATGCCTATGCAGGCTACTCCAAAGTGACATCCCTTGTGACAAAAGTTTTGTGCATGTTTCGGACGACATACCTTTGTGAACAAGTGTTTTCTGTTATGAACATCGATAAAACAAAAAGCTGCGCGCAACGCTCACTTAAATGACATCCTGAAAGTGGCTTCTACACAGGATTTGACACCTGATATCCATACACTAGTGAAAGCTAAAAAGTACCAAGTTTCAGGCGTAGGCCTAAATCGCTAACATATTTAATATGAACTGCTTCATTGCTCCCTGAAATATGGTTCTGTAGCAGTGGGTGTTTACTAGGTAAATATTTCAAGACAATGAACGCTTGAACAGTGAGTGAATGCAATGTTAATCAGCAGTTTCATTACAAACGTTTGATGGAACCAGGGATATCTAGAAACTCCAGGGATATCTTAAGAGTTTCTAGATATCCTTAGACGGAACCATACTGTTTGTACATTGTCACAAGCTGTATGTTTTGCCTAAAAACATGCATTTCCAGAGTAGAAGAAAAATTCAAGTTTCCACTAGTTTGCACAATGTGGTGCCAGTTCTGGATGGTCAGGATTACTGCACTTAGCTGCAGACGAGCAGAGGTGTTCGAAACGGAAATTTGACAGAAACTGGTTTGTTTTTTCCGAAATATTTTGCTTCAGTTAGTTTTTTAGTCATTGTGTTTTAGTTTCAGTTGGTTTCAAGTCATTAATGATAAATAAATATTGTTAATATATCGTAAAATTGAACAGACTTTTCTCAAGAAACGTCATGTTGTTGCAGAGTTTGGAACGGTTGCTCCTTAAATGTGCTAATAATTATTTTCAGATAAGCTTGAAATTTTTGCATTAAAGTTATAAAAACAGTTAGAAGTTGGTATTACTTATAACAGGATGTTATGTAATGACTTCACTGGTCCAGCCCACTTCAGATTAAATTTGCCTGAAGTGGTCCTGGAACTGAAACGAGTTTGACACCCCTGCTTTAGAGGAATCAGCCGACTGGGCTCTGCTTTCATCTTTTTGTGATGATTCAAACTTGCACATATCTGTATTCAAGTAACTTCACTCCACAAGTGAAAGAAGCAAGGAATCAATCACAAATTTTTAATAGGAAATCGATTTCACGTAACACTACGCATCGTCAGTCTTATCAGTGTTACTATGCTTTGCCTTTGACTACCTCTGCTATGCCTTTCAGTGGCTTTCACAATTTTTCAAAATTTTGGACATTTTTGAAGTAGAAGTGCGCTGGCCATGAAAAGACAGATTTGGCCATTTCATGAAATTTGGTTAGTTTCGGCCATTTTTTCAGTTTGTCACTGTTGAATGAAATCTTCATTTGGCCGAAATTTTTTTGTCTTTTTGTATTGTTTGGATGGATTTCATGACACTTAAACTGTACTGCAGTAACACCATGGTCCTTCAACCTGTTGTATTGCTTTGGAGTGTGTACTGGGTTTAGTTATGATTTAGGTTTAGCCCAGGGGTCAGGAACATTTTTGGTTAAGGGAGCCATTAAACCTACATATTTTTATTATATTTCCGTGAGAGCCATATACATAGGCCTAATTTTTTTCAACACCAATGAAACTAACTTACTAACTAACATGTGCGTTTTTAAACAAAATCAACAAATTTAAACAATGTTAAATGCCTAAATTTTCTCTTAGTAACATGCTTCTTACTGCTACTGCGACTTCTGGTGCTGCATGATGGTGTTGCTGATGAATTTGTAGAAAAATTACAGAAAAAGTTTCATCTGTAACAATCGTGAAATAGCAACTCAAGCGAGCCAGATGTGGTCTTCAAAGGAGCCACATCTGGCTCATGAGCCATAGGTTCTCAACCCTAGTTCAGCCCTTGTAGTCAGTGGATTTTGCATTAGTGTTTCGGTCAGTGATAGTCTAATGGTTACCACTGGAAGGTAGCTGCAACACTTAGACACTATCTGAAGACTGCTGAATTTTGCTGTGTTACTGATAATGTAATGGAAATGGCTGCAGTTCTGCCGCACAGGATGTGGTTTGAATAAAACGCTAAGTTTGTATTTTCAGCAGCACTGTTGTGGTAGCACTGTGGATGCGTTTACATCTGCTGTGCGAATGGTTTTTGGTTTGGCTTTCACCTTCTCTTGGTGACTTTTGTTTTGATCATAGTGGTTCTGGTTGCACGTTTCAATTTATGGGACCAGCTTTACTTTTTCAAACGTTTCCACACTTCTGTGTTTAGATTTACAGTTTAGGTTAAGGGTTTATGTCTGGGGTTTAGGTTCAGGTGTAGTTTTAGGTTTAGGGTTAAGGTTTAGGTGTATGGTTTAGGTTTAGTTAAACGACCGCGCGCGCCAACATATTGGCGTGATCTTTTTTGGATATAAGTCGCCAGCCGTTAGAGCTAGAGGGCTGTTCAAACCCTTTACGGATTCAGCAAGTCTTCTAGTTGACATCGAAAAAAATGTTTTTTTGTTTTGGGTTTGAGGTTTTCTGGGGGGAACATCACAAGTAGGGGTGTTTTTGTGCTATTTTGCCTATCTTTGCCTGGCCCTGGGCACTGTCCCAATGGGCCATTTTTTGGACTCAAAGTTTAGTTGAAAACGAGGTCAAAATCTGCATCTATAGAGCCCTTGATTGACTTCCTAGCATATCGGGAGTGAAAATTATGGCTCATGAACCAAAAATTGACCAAAATTTTGATCCCTCAAAATCCACTCTGAGGGGCATTTCTCCCCAGGCATTAACTCGCCGTCAGATTGAGCTAGAGAGTTGTTCAAACCCTTTAAAGACTCGTGAAGGTATGTAGTTTGCAATAAAAAAACTTTTCAGTTTAGGATGTCTGTGTTTTTTTTAATGCTTATATGATGATAGGATGTTTATGTTATATTTTGCTGATGTCAGCATTTTTGCCTGACCTCCTTTAAGACCTGCAAGAGCCATTTCAATGACATTAATTTTTTTGAGTTTAGCTGTTTTTTGGTTACATTTCGGGACTTTGAAGGGTCCGAATGGGTTTTTAGCGTTCCTGGTTCCAAGATTAGGGCTAAAAAAATTAAAATAAATTAGGAAAATCTCTCAAATATTGAGAAAAGTCTCTTACCAATTAGCTTTTTTTTGGCCTAACTTTTGAAACAGAAACGCTAGAAACTCAATCAAGGGCTCTAAAAACACGTATTCTCGCCTAGAATCCTAAAATACTGCAAGCCAAAATATTGGCACGTGGGATCGGATGATGAAGTCATATAATTAACCAAAAAATATGCCCCTGTCATGATCCCATTGGCCCAAAACCCCCCAACCAAATTAAAAAAAAATTTTTTAAATCTAGATTACACGATGCCACTAGTCATTACAGGGTTTTGAACAGCTCTCTGGCTCAATCTGCGGCCGAGTTATGACTGGATAAAGCTTGCCCTGAAAGGGCAAATTGTGCCTATTCTGTAAAGTTTTGAAATAGGCCAAAAACTGGGTTTTTGACCTATAATTTTGGCTACAGATATGCTAGCAAGTCAATCCAGGACTGTATAGATGCGGATTTTGACCTAGTTTTTAACAAAACTTTGAGCCAATAGAATGGGTCAATGGGTTGGGGCCTAGGTCCACCCAAAGGTGACCAAAATTTCCAAAACATGCCCTCATTGTGACGTCACCTCCAGAAAACCTCCACCGAAAATGAAAAACGTTTTTTTTTTGATGTCAACTGGAAGTCTTGCTGAATCCGTGGAGGGTTTGAACAGCTCTCTAGCTATAGCGGCTGGCGATTTATGGCCATAAAAGGGCCGGCCAATCGCGGTCGTTAAAGGGTTAAGGTTTAGGATTTAAGTTTTGCTTCAGGGTTTAGGTTTAGTACGTTTCTAGCAGGGATGCAGAATCGGAGGTAAAATATCTGACGCCCGACTTTCCAAAATTTCCAACTATGACTCCTGATTCCGACACCAAGTTTCCAAAATTTCCAACTACCAACTCTGACTCCTTAACATAAAGGGAATGAAAATTGGCTGTTAAAATCAATGGGAATCATGTTACACAGCAAGAAATCTCTGATTCAACCAAACTTTCAAAAGAGATTGTACCATTTCAACAAGAATTCCCAATTTAGGAGTGTGACGTAAAAAATTATCCAACTGGGCACTTGGAGTCGGACAAAAAAATCCGATTCGGATTCCCAGTGTTGTTAGGAACCCAACTTGGACTCCACCCAAAAATCTCTGACTCTTTACGACTCCAACTCTGCAACCCTGGTTTTTACCAAGCCAATTGTAGTCTACTGCATACTTGTCATACATTGCTGTCATGTTACAGGCAGCTTGTAAATAAGTTTTCAAATTTTAAGATCAACTGGTGGACCTGTTGTAGCCATTGCCTAATGTTATAGTAGAAGCAATTTGCATCGCTGGTTAGATTTTGCTGTTGGGAGTTTCTCATCACTTTTACAAGAGGACTGTACCCACTGCAGTACTTTAACCTTCTCGTGCTTTGCAGTGTGTGGCATTTATTTAACCCTTGCAGTCAGTAGTTTTTTGTACAAGTGTTCAGTCAAACCTGCCATATTAGTCAGAGTGTTTGCTCTCAAGTGTTCCTGGCTATGTGATTAAATGTTATCAGATGCTTTAATTCAAAATGCTGATCATAATTATGATCACCATTACTAGTTCTAATCATAATTATAAATAAATCATAAATCTAATTATAATCATGATTATGATCAACAATTTAATGTAGTCCATGGATTTCATTCATCTTTTGTTCATATCTTTGGAGCACAAGCTCAAAAGAATTCTAGCACTGTTATTGAATTGAAAAGTTATTTTCAAATTGTTAATTCAATTTTGGAAAGGCAGTGGTTGTAGGTCTGCCAGTGGACCTTCATTTTTGAAAAATTATTCGTATACCACCTGCAATGTGACAGTAATGCACTAAGAGTGTGCAGTAGACTGAACTACACTGAGTAGAAACGTATTAAACCCTAAACATAAACGTAAGGTATGTGAAGGTAACACATTTTATGCAAGTAACAGATTGATCATATTTAAGAAAGACACACAATGAAAATGACCAGAACATCATTGCAATGCAAACAAAGACATTTAAATCATTCAAATATTTGCCATGAAATACCGATGAATTAAATAAATAACGTAAAAAACATAGGTACATGCAATGATGCAGATTTTACAAATTTCCAATAATATGGTTCAACAACACAAATAAAAAAAGCAATAGCAATATCACATAAAGAAGCAGGATGAAAGCATGAAGAAGCAATGAAGGAGCAATGGGCGAAGAGTTGCAAAGTATGTACAGATGACAAGGTGAAACATGCTCATAGGTGAAGGAAGCAAGCAACAATAATGGTTATGAGGCAAAGAATGATGCATTAAACACAACATTGCATTACAGAAGCAAGTACTTTCATTACAAAAGCAAATAACAAGGATAGTAAAACAATGTTTACCCACACAAGATTTTGCCAGGTGCTTAATGCATATTTTGTTGCACTTTTTTAGTATTTAGCTACTTGTAGGCGTATGTATAGGATATGATTGCTTCATAGTGGCCTCATCATAACTTGACAAGCTTTTCCAAATGAGTTTCCTGTTGTGCACAAAAAGCAACAATTGCTATTACTTACATTTGTATATATTGCTATTTCCTATATTTGTATATAGTGTGTACTTGTACTATGGACTACGTGTCTGATTACAAATTCAAATAATTAATTCATTACTCCATAACATAGTGAATGGGTTAAAGTACCGTGGTCTCTTTTGGGAAAAAAGCCAAGAATATCTAAAAACTTCAGAAAGATAGTTTGATCGCCAATTTGAAAATATAATGCTATACTAATTACAATTATTCAGATGATCATATTAGTGTCACTTGGCCTACAGTATTTGAATGCTGTTTCTGTGCTTATGTTGTGGATGTTTGTTGTCTGTTTCAGGTTATTAAAACGTATCATTGTTCTAGAATAAACAGTGGATAATGTGGAAATTTTTCCTATAGATATTTTCATGTTGTTTTAAAAAAGTTATCAAAAAGGTTCACCATTTCTATTTTTTGTTATTGTCAGTTGCATTGTAATGTTGTGTTATGCAAAATACGCAATTTTGTTTCTTGTTTAACTTGCTCACTGCTTTTAATTTAACACTTTGACATCTGGAAGGAATCTGGGATTCTCGCACCAAAACAACCGGATCACACGTGGCTTTGCACGTGCGTAACTTGGGCACTGAAAGTGGTAGAGAGCTGTTCAAAGGCTCAAAAGACACGGCAAGTCTTCTAGTCTGCACTTAAAAAAAAATTTTGGTTGGGTAATGAGGGCTGCGGATTTTTTGTGAGTGATGTCATAAGTGAAAGACTTTTAGATCACCTTGGCCCATTTCACCTGGCCCCAAACTCAAACAGTTAGATGGTAGTATTTCGCTGAAGTTTTTACTGGAAACTAGGCTACAATCCAAGTCTTTTGATACTTTGGATGACCTGCTGGGGTTTCGGGTTCAAAAGTTGTGATCTAATGTAATAAAAATATTTGACTAATTAGCTAGTTAGATAAATGATTATTTTGTTTATTTTAGATCATAACTTTTGAACCAGAAACGCTAGAAAGTCAATCAAAGGCTCAAAACACTCGGACTCGAACCTAGTTTCCAATGAAAACCTAAGTGAAATACTTTGGCCTAACGGTTGTGCTGTGAGCCAGGAAACATGAGCCAAAATGACCCAAAAACTACTTAACTTATGATGTCACTCACAAAAAATCCACAACCCCCAACCAAAAAAATTTGTTTTAAAATGCAGACTAGAAGACTGGCTGATCCATTTGAGACCTTGAAAAGTTCTCTATCGCAATCGATGGAGGAGCTAGGGCGTTGGTAAGGCAACTGAAAACTGCTGGTTTTAGGCTGAAATCCAGGTACGATATATTTGTAGAGCGGCCATCAAAAAGTGTTAAATTATTATGACTAGGGCAAGTTTTTGTTGCAGTAAAAAAACGTAGTTGCATTTATTTTTAACGAAAGTTGCTTTTATGCGCAAACGTTGCAAACGACAATAATTCACTCAAGCGATTTATTTACATACAATGCTAAATATTTCTGGAAGTCAATTGCACCGACTGCTCTATTCTCATTGCAGAAACTAACATTCTGCAACACAGGCTAAATTCTTTCAAACAGAACCACATAATTCTGTGATTCAACAATGCGTGCTATTACTAGACAACAGTAAAATCTTTAGGTGCATTCCCCCAAAATTACGTTGTACGTGAGGTTATGTAGGCCAACACTGTCTGCAACCAAGTGAAGATTAATCTGTGTGCATAGCTGCTCTCCATCGTAATGTTATGAAAATCATCCACGGTTTATAACTGCTTTTGTAAAGAAGTGCTTAACTAACTAAGCTGTCTCAACAGAATTTGACTGCAAAAGACTTGACGCAACTGATTTTCATTTGTGCGGACTTGGCCAAAAGCCAAGACTTTTCACACTTCCACCTCTAATTGAGTTCAGGCACTGTCATACTTGGCTGGGGTTTTAAAACTTCTAGTTTGCAAACCAACTGTTTCATCATAGATAATGTTGAGACGCAGCTAATCCGTCATGTAGCTCTTATCCATGTAATCAACGAGAATAGAACTAAGCTGAAATAGTTTTGTAGTATATTTTTTACATGACACAGTATATTTTTTAATTACACTTTTACATTTTGCGCAACATTTGATAAAAATTGCGATGAAAAGCTGCACGCAAAAATCGAAAAAGCTGCAATATAAAATTTCTGGAAACAGTTCAAAACACTGAACTACATATATTTTGAGTATTTAGGAAGCTGTAAAAGAAAGGTGCAAAAACTTTCCTTAATTATGACACATGCATTTTATACGTCACGTTATAACATGAATTCATAACAAGATACATTTTCTTTATGTTATAGCAACCACTCCACAGGCGTGGTGTTGAGTGCACGATGCACCACAAATGGGATTTGTGCTAAGAATTGGACCTACATGCATGTGGGGCGTACAAATAACAATAGAATGAGCATGGTGTGAAATCTCCACTGATACTAATCATGAAGGGTTGTTGAATGTGATGACTAAAGGAAGGAAAGAGTGAACACAGTGTGCGATCTCTCTTGTTGCTTGCAGCCACACTGTAAATCGTTGCATACTTCTTGCTCAGGCTTTCTGATTGTAGCAAAATGGCAGTGTGACTAGGATGTGAAGACAATTCCAAATGAAAATTCATAAAAAGAACCAGTTTTCAGTGCAGTGTGTTGTAAGAAGCAGATAAAGTTGCAACCACTCTGCAGACATGGTGTCGAATACGTGATACACTGCAAACGGGATGTGCGTTAAGAATGGCACTTGTTTGTGTGTGGATCAGAAAAAGCAATAAGAGTGAGCATGGCATGTAACCTCTACTGATATAAACTGTGAGTGGTTGAATATGATGACTAATGGAAATGATGAGTGAGCATGGCATTTGCTCTCTATTGTTGCTTATTGTGACACCATGAAGCCTTACGTGTGTGCCACCCAGGCCTTCTGATGGTAAAATATACATGTTAAAATTTTTTTATGTGCATAATATGTTTTTGGCAGTGTCTAACTGACCATATGTGATTTTTGCTATGGAAGGAGTGAAAAACTATATCAAGCAAAATAGCTGCCTCTGTAAAATATCTGACCTATTCTTGTATATCAGTTGTTTGTCAGACTAAGGTTAAAGTAGCAATTAATTTTTTGTAACCTTAACTGTAAACCCTCACCTTCATGCATAAGCCTAAGTCTAAACCCATATCTAGTTTTTGAAATTTTTTGAGAAGGTACATTAAAAGCACTTCCAAAAAAGATTATGAAAACATATAAACTGATCATGTAACATCAAAAGTGGCATCTCTATTAGCAAAGCCAAAGCAACCACCATGAAAGCTGAGTTGACAACCCATTACACAGTAGAACATGTGTAGGATGATTGTACATAAAAACGTTTACAAACTACAACACAACAAACTTTTAGCTTGCTGCTGTTTTTGTTGGGAATGATGCGAGAGGTGTTAGCTGGATAAATGCAATGGGGCCTTACAGATACACTTCAGAAAGAATTCTGGCTGTTTTCACTATCTAAAATAAGAGATAGGAAAAGACTATCACTTTCACCTTCCAATTTAACATTGGCTTTTACTTAGTAAGTAAACAATTCAATTGAAAATTAAAAGATGTCAAAATGCATATAATTTTTTCATGCTTGTATGATTAAAAATAAACAAAGTTTCTTAAACTCAATTTTGATAGATCTGAGAAAAATATCCATATCTTAGATCACGGTTGCTTAAATGTGGTCACACAATCGCACTTCGCGACTAAAAAGTTAGAGCGTGCGAACATTTTTTTAACGTTTTTTACATTTTATACTTCATGCTTATGCATTCTGTATGACAAAGTTTATATGTGTGCAGCTAAAAATTTATGTGCGCTACTAATATTCACAGGAAATTTTGCACCCCTGTCTTAGAATCTTAATTGTACTAAAAATTGTATGTACTCAAATACATATCAACTGGATCCAAAATGAGACATGCTTTTTTGTTATAGATTTAGCCACACAAAAAGATAGTAAATGTGTCTCTCATTCTTTTGTTGAAATTTAGCCTGTGTATAAAGGTAAAACACTTGTTCTTGTTATATTACAGAATGCAACACGATTGCAACAAAGCTACCCTTCCTTTACACCATGTTTCCAACATACTGTGTTGGTATGGGTGCCATGCTTTTTTCTTTGGTTGCTTGCACCATACCATTATATAAGTTTAAATAGATCAAGACTCCCAGCCATAAAATGGTCTGTGCTGCATATCTCCAAATTGGTGAGTTTTATTTATGAAGAGATACAAATTTTACACTGAAACTTCAAAAGGCAGCTGTGATTGCCTAAGTAGATTTATTTTTCATTGATAGCTGTTCGATGAATAGCAGAGATCTGAGTTGTTTCAGTATGCTGCTGCATTGTTCTGGGGATGCAATGAATGAATATATAGTAATTTTAAGAATTTTTTCATTTTTTTCAGATACTAACTGTGATGATTCTTACTGTGGTTCTCGTTCGTTTGTTTTATGCTGTTTACCAATTTGATCAGATTGGAGTAAAGAAAGTGACGGCAGAATATGTTTCACCTTCTATGATTGCTGCAACTTTGGTACACCATGTGTGATGATTTTGAAAGATATAATTCTTTTACTGAATTCACATTTACTTAAAACAGATATTTTATCTAAAGTAGTCACAGTCAGAGCATATAGGAAAAAAGTAGTAAAAATTAAATTTCATAGTAAAAAGGATTTTTCATCATTTTTGACCTGCCTGTTTTTGTACACCACATATTTGTGGAAATTATTATTTTACTAGTATGTTACAGTTCAAAACACATTTATCAAAATTTGTATGTTAATCATCTATAGCATGGGTGGGCAAATATTTTCTACGGAGAGCCACATTAAAAACTTTATTGCTACTAGGGGCCGCATACATTACATCTACAAGCGCTTTAAAAAACATGAACTTTTTACATTAGCTGGCACAAAATGAAGGTAACAGTGGTCACTTCTGGTTGAGTAAAAATGGAGTTTCACATGAAACAGGTGAAATAAAATCTTGAGAATTCTAATCTAATCTATAAAATCACTTTAACATTAGAACCAAAATATATACTATGCACATGTGCTGTCTTTTGCCCACCCCTGTTCTATAGGTATAAAGTTTTATGGAGGTTTGTCTGTTTGTAGATAATAATATAATGTTTAAGTATTTGCTAAGTTGGGTTGGAATTTTTTCCCAAAGTCAGTGATATGCCGCAGTGTAGTTTCTGCATTGATTGTGTGTAGTTTGTAGTTTCTGTGTAGTTTGTGTAGTTTCTGCTTTGATTTCTAGTTTCTTGTTAGTTCCTAAGTTTAATGTGGCTTGTTAAGTGAAAGATGTGAGCAATATTTTGATGGGCTTTTAATGCATGCTGCCATATGACTATCTACCAAATAAACTTGTTTTCCAAGCTTTATATGATGTATATGTTTCAATTCAGCTTCATAAACATGCAAAACAACATTTGTTGCTATTATTTTTTTGTAAACTTATCATGAATGCAAAATACTTTACAGATACTATGTTTGTTGCTACAAATGCACTCACGCAAATGTGGTCAAGTATCAAGTGGACTACTATTTCTTTTTTGGCTTTTACTGCTTCTCTGTGCTATTCCTATGTTTTCAGAATCAATCAGGGGAATTGATGTGAGTATTTTGAGTACCATATAGCAAAATAAAATAAGTAACTCATTCAACATTTTGAATCACCATTTTGTTGTGTTTGAATTCCCAGCGGATTTATCATTTTCTAAAAAATATTTTACAGATTTTCTTTTCCTACGTTTATTTACTTAATTACTGTTTTTTTTCTTGTATTTGTATACGATTTGATTGAAGGTAATAATGGTTTTCAAGGAAATGTAAACTTCAAAAGAATGTTTTAAGAATTTTTGTTTTATTGCAACAGCTTGTATGAACCAAAGTATCTTTCATTGGGAGAAGAGGCAGCAAAACAAAAATTACAAACAACTCCTGTGAATCTAAGCATGATCTAAGCAAAGCAAAGTTGTTTTACTAGAATTGTAAACGTGCAGCAGAGTCACCTCGTAAACAGCTCACCATTGTTACCAGGATTTTTATGTACAATCTTTGCTTTATGATGCTGAATATTATTTTTTTATTCTGAATTGTTTACTCCATGGCAGAGTTTCATATGATTTTATCTTGCCAAAAATTTCAGGAATAACTAATATACGTTCTGTAGGCCTTAGTCTACTGTAAGGGAAAAAAATAAATTGCAAAGAGAGCCTGAAAGCCCACATGGTATTTTGCACTGCCTGTATGCTGGCTTGACCCAACCGGTTTGAGACTTCGCTACCTATTCCAACGTGATGCAGTTGAATTAGGCCTAGCCTGTTTAGAAGATTGAATTTAGTAAAGCTCTTGAGTAACTTCATCAATCCTGGTGTACTGTAACAGTGAACTAGATTTGATTGAAAACTTATTCAATTCATTTGATTGGTATTTATTTAAGCTTTAAGTGAATGGGTGAAGACTCCTCAATTTTTGCTTAGGAATTCTAAACATGTTTTGATCCACTGGTTGCGGAGCGTTTTACAAAAGGCAGCAGGGTGAGCTTCAGTGAAATGCTGGGCTGGCTTTCATAGGAAATGATGTTCTTGCTCATTGCAAGGAAAAGTGCTCCGACTGCATTAAAACAACAGTATTTTAGGATGAGTTCTCCGTAACGTTATTTATTTAGTACTGTAACTGTGGAGTGGTTGCACGTTTATGAAAAAAAGATCTTGCGACAGAAAATGCTGATTTTGCTCTTTTTAATTAAAGAGTTCACGTAACAACAATTAAAGCTCTGGGTATGCTGCAAGCTTTCGAAGGGTCCAGCGACTAACCTCTGCATTCATGACTTTGCAATGACTCGGACATTGCACAATCTGTGTTCAAGCATATAAGAAAAATGATCATAGATTTAAATGTATCGCCTTTGTAGAGACTAACGATTTGAACATAGTTTATGTTTTATTTTAAGATATTTTTTCTTTGATTTGATCAGTAAAATTTGGTTTCTTTTGACAAGAATGAGCCACCGTACTAATTGCTATCGTTTCCTGGAAATAATGCTTTTTGTTCTTTTCTTCCTGGAAAGCGTGACACATCGTTTTGGGTGCGACTGTTTACGATACGATTGTTTCATTTTTTTTCAGGCGGGTAATAATGTCTTCGATTTTACAACGTACTGCATTTACTTCGCTCTCTTGATCATCATGGTTCTGTTGTGCGTCTTTGCCGAAGAATCGTACAAACCATCAGAGGTATTTTCTCCAAACAAGCCAAATGAAGTGCTTAGCATAAACGGCCCACGTTTATGTTTACAGTGTAACAAATTTTCGTGTTACAGACCTCTAGTCACTACTCATTGGAAGCACCTGAACAAAATCACATTATTTCCAATGCATGGTGATTCTCAATGCCCATCAATATTGAATGATTTTTTAGTTTTGTTGTAATTCTAACCTTACTTATCAAGCTTTATCGCTGTATTTTTTTCTGTTGCTTTTCCAACGAGAAAGTGTTCGACTTCGCCAATAGCTTTTGCTCAGTTAGGCAAATGAATAAATGATTCAGCCATTGGAGCGAAAGTAAGTGCATTCGAAGTCTCATTTTGTTACCGCATCTTCGCGCATCTCAACCAACGAATATGCATGTGACTCGTGAAACGCATTATTGCGAAGCTTACAAAAACTCCTCTTGAAGCTTTTCACTGTTTTTAAGACTTGACACAAATTCATACCTTATTTTTTCTTCAGAACGTATGCCCGGAGTCAGTCAGTTCGTTTGTCAGCGCACTATTTTTCTGGTGGTTTAACCCGTAAGTATTTTTATAAGCTTGTTTTCCTTTCGAACTTAATAACATTGTGCAACTTTGCTACGCTGCTGCCAACCGACGTAGTAACCCATGTCGTTTTTTATTGCGCTTCTACACGTGTAACTGGACGTGTTCATCGAGTTGAGCTTAATACCAAACCACTCGCCCGTTGGTCTAATATCTTCAGAACTCGATGCTTGGTGAAAAGACACTTCATTAGCTTCATTATCAAAAGAAGAATTAATTATTTCATTCTATATTTTTGACATTTTGAAAGGTTCATGTCATTACTTAGTCAAATATCCACTTTGAGATTATGTATAGGAGTTACGTATGTTTGGCTGTGTAAAAAAATGACTGCCACAAGCATGACTTACAGTTCAGTGAAGGATCGTTTTTTTGTTTGACATTGATTGATTTACTTAAGTGTGGCAAAATTTTAATTGTCTCCCCCTCATGATACTTTTTCTTCTGTCTAGTATAATTGTTACCGGTTTCAAGAATCCGCTGACTTTTGAAAAACTGTGGGACCTAAATCCCAGAGATGAATCTGCAAACTTCGCTCCCGGGTTCCACGAGTACTGGGAAAAGGAATTGGAAAAGAGTCGGTAAATAGGTTTACGTGTGCTGAAACGTTCTTGGCAATTTTAGATTACACCTTTAGCAAGTTTGAAAAAAAACTGTTGCCTAATGCTGGCGGTGCCCGTGCTATTTTTTAGATGCTGTTTGACTCTGCAGTTGTGCAATTTTAGACCATTTTTTCTTTTTGTCTGTTGCACTGCTGTCAAGAATTTGCAAGCAGGGTGGTTATTCGTCGCAACTCCTGATTTGGAATGAACAGTAACATACCAAAGACCTGAAAAACTGAGTATTGTCTATTGTTCTGAAGCTGGAATGATTTCAGTGGTTAGACCTGTAAAAAAACGAATAACACATCTAAACTTATTTTCAACAGGTTTTAAATTGTTGCCGAATTTTTAGCTGGTTATTAAATTGTCAGTACGCTCCAAACATTTATATTTGCACGATAGTTTTACCATGCAAAAAAAATCGTAGTCCCCAAAGTTTACACGCAGGGCGAGACTGATATATAGGATTTGTTCCAAGTGAAAAACGTTTTTCAATGTCGTACGAGTCAGAAATAAGATCATGTTTATTTTTCCATCACCAGAGCGCTTAGACTACATTTCTGTTTTCTAAAAGGCCGTTGTGCAAAAGTTGAAGGTGAAATTTTTTGCTGGGAGGAATAATTTAATGTTCCGTGACTTAAATGTCAAGATACGCATACAATATTTCTGCACTTGCGAAGCTGTTCCATTTAACCAAAAGTGAACTGTAACTGTGGGAATACCTTGTTCAGATGACGAAGCATTGCTTTTTAAACATCTACCGCTTATTAATAGTCGTCGAAACATTTGCAAAATTAACCCAAAAGTTCGTTTCTTTTTCTCTGATACCGCTCGATCGTTGCGCACTCTTCAGCGTACGTCAGCAGTGCATTGTTTTGTACCGAAAAAGAAGTTTAAAAACCTCTTTGGGTTTCAGCTGAGTGCCAGTTGTGCGATGCTGACGCACTGGCTTTCATAGCCACGACCAAGCTTTTCGTCAGTTTCGAAATACTTACTCAAAAATTATTACAGTTACAAGCACATTATTAGGGGCTGTAGTATCACTTTGCATGTTTTCAGGCCGGGCTGGCTTGAATGCAGAAGCAATCAATCAGCGTGCTTAGTTGGTTGTCCTACCAGGAACCAAAGCGGATGCTTTTCTATTCCACTCCTAATCATTTGTCTAAACAAAGGTGGCTAAAAAGCAAAACGTTAAAGGCTTCACGCACTAACCTCGATATCACAAAGACGAGCAAGTAACTCTCTTCCGAGCTGTGGTGGATCCATACCTAGAGTTGGGGGGTCGGTGCAGACAAAAACGGAGACGCCAAAATACATTTCCTAAAAGATAGGTGATGATGCCAGAATTACTCATTCTGCAGAAATAGCACAACACTTCCCGAAATTTTGTCATACAGTACAACCCGCTTTATAAATCTACTTCCCTACCAAGCGTTTTTGAATTTAATAAGCGGCGGATTTCACAACCAGCGTTGCAAAAATTAGAGTTAAATAACAGCAATGTTCAGAATACTTTGTTCAATCACTGAACACTGCACTTCTCAGACAATGCGCAGCAGGCAGTTCGTTGCCAAAATGTGTGCTCTCTACGTGAATCACGTGGTAATTTCTAGCAGCTCGGTGACCGAAAACGAGAAAATGGAATGAATACTGGTGTTACAAATCGGCGTTTTTTTCAATGATAAAATTCCGTCCCAACTCGATTTGGATTTAGTGGCGGACTTGTTATACGTGGATATAGTAAGCAGGGTCTACTGCAATTAGAAAGTGAAGAGTATGAAAAGGCCATCATTCATTTTCGTAATCTTGATTTCACCAATACACGTCAACGTTATCCTGTCTGCCATGATTTTTTCTTTTTCCCTACCTTCTCCGTAATGGAAGTGAAAAGCAAAATTTTTAACCAGCTCATGCAAACAACCTCAGTTTTACCCTGTTTGTCCACATTTCTGCCCTGCAGGTTCGCGGAGACCCGCATTAAAACACCACATACTTTGAAAGCGTAAAAGAGCGACACATTACCTCAAAGGTGCTCAATAATTCAAAAAGGATCCCAGGGACACCAATGGTCGTTCTTGTAGGGGGCAATTTTACCAGCTATCCCTCGTGGATCTGCCATTGTTTTCGAGCAGCTTTAGGTGGCTATTGGGAATGAGACTGAATAAAAGCGTCACAAAGATTTGCTCTTCACAACCAATTACATTTTCAATCTATGAACACGTTTACGCACATTAACCAACGTGAGATGGTGGGTACTGAACAATCTACAGTTGTCAGCTTCGCGTGAGGTTGATAAGAACCAAGTGTGCTAATCGCAGCCCCATACTTGGCTGCGTCAGAGTTTTACTTTGCCGATCCGTAAACATAACTTGCGCCACTCACACTTCAAAAACAACAACTGGGCGGTCAGTACACTTCTAGTCCCGTGTCACTGAACGCACATTGTACACGATTTAGCTCCAACCGTGATGTCACTGTGGATTCTGAAAAGCATTGAATTCTTGTACAAGCGTATTCCCATGTATTTCCACCTCTACCGCATCAAACGGTCACGTGGACTGCACGTGGTCCGCAGATTCCACATCAACGACTAAAACCTTAGTTGATTTCTCGCATCTGCTTCCGGATTGAACCATTGATAAAAATGCTATGAAGGGATTTTTTCCACAAATGCACGAGGCATACAACCCTTTTCTGTAAACACGAACGATGACGCTTTAGTAGGGGATTCTGTCCTAACCTAATCCGTGTGATTGACAACGGAATTTCCTCCATAAGTGCTTCATCACCTGTTCTAAACATATGATACCAGTAACTCAGGTCCACATTTATGGAGTTGCTTGATGCCGTGGCAGTAGTTGCGGAATAAGTGTGCAACTGATTCGGGGGAAATTTTTTGTTTTCGTTTGCCGGGATTTTGACAAACGCTAAACAGCATGAATTTGGTAAAAGATGTGTGATGCAACGAAATCGTCTGTCACATTGCGTGTTCCAAATTGAGAGTGAAAAACAGAGAAGTGTGGAAGTGATGTACAAAGCGCAAAATATTTGGTAATAATTGAAAAGGATTAACATCAATCCATTGTTGTGTGCGACTGCCAACGAAGTTTTTTAATGTGATGTTACAGTAGTTTTGTTTGAAGTTAAAGTTTTATTTTTTGCCACAAGAAAAATTGAAAAGATCTTTTTTTTCCAAAATAGAGTGGTTTTCTGCGGGAAAACACAAAAACGGAGGATACGTATAAACTTGAGTAATCTGCATATGTACAGCAGGACCTCTTTAACATTTTAATCCCCACCACGAAAACCACAGCGGGGCTCCCTGTAACACACTGTTGTCTTTGGTAATGGCATAAAAGTGTGTTCACATGTATTCGTGAAGAGTCTTAAATACTAATGAAATATTCATCTTATATCCAAATTTGAAAAGGTTTTGCTCGAAGTTCTGACGTACGTACTGACTCATGTTTTCTGCTCAAAAAGCATTTATCAAAACTTCAAAGCAAGGAAAACATTTCAAGATTTATCGCGCTTGCGAAGTGCAAGGCTCTCGCCAACCCAGGTTATTGCTGTTAGAAGCGCTTGGTGTGATCCCGTGTATCCTTGTGTCGGAAGATCTAATAGAAACGGCATCAATGCAGCACATGGTGTTTTCGGAATATGCCAGTCGCTGTGGTCAAAATGAGTGCCGGGTTTGGCGAATGATCTCAAGGAAAATTAGTGTCGTGCTCCTCAACGCTTTTCGACGCCCAGCTGCTTCGAAACGTTCATAGATCATGACTTTGGTGACAGTTTGTACGTGTGTTGCACTCGCATCCTTTTGACGACTGCAACAAACTGACAATGCTGTGATTTTTGTTGCAGAACGTCCATTGACAAGGAAGCGCAAAACGTTCTTGTCAACGAGATTGTCGACGATTTAATGAAACAGGTCGGACTAGTTTTTGTCCAACTACGTTGAAGTGCTAGCAAGTGTTCTGATATCAGACCTCTGAACAGAAAATAGCGTCGCCTGTTTGTGCTTGGTGTGCGTGCGGCTTAACTCGCGATGAAACTTGGTGTCGCTCTTGGTTTTAGAGTTGAAGCTGGTCCTGTACGGTTAAATAGGAAAAAGATGTTAAGTGAATAAGGAATCCAAGGCGCAACTGTCAGTGGCAAGCTTTCGCTTCTTTGTCTCTGTGCTGGTTACGAAAGGTTATTACTATAAGCGAATTGCGTGGTTCACACGCAAGCGCGTGCATGGCTCCCTCCACCTTTTTCACAGACTTTGTTTTTCAGAAAACAAGTTACGATTATTTGAACGCCCCTCACAAACCATCGCTGGTGAAAGCATTGTGGAAAAAGTTCTGGCCTACCTTGCTTTCCTCTGCCTGTTTCAAAGTTTGCAACGACGTGATACAGTTCGTCAAACCCTTGCTTTTATCGTAAGTGCTAATATTGTAAACTTGATACAGGTATTTTCGTATTTATTTGAAACAGTTACGTTAGCCTTTAATTTTTTAAGATATTTATGGCAACGCCATAATAGTTTGATGCCAGCATGTGATGTTTTCACGATGAGCGCTCATCACTATTTCTTTCTGTTTGGAGTTTTTTCTGCGCAGCCAGGCAGAACCCATTAACATTGCAATGCGACTGAAGTTGGCTCAGAAGGTTGATGATTTTTTTCAAATGCGACGATACGATTCCACTATGTTTTTATGTGACTCAGTAAAGTTTCAGAGATTGCGTATCAAGATACAGTAGTCCCCGTTTATTAAGCCCACGATTAATAAGACCAACCGCTTAATAAGCCCAAAATTTTCCAGCCCGGGGTCACTCCATTTATTCCTGTAACAAAAAAAAAATTAAAGAGCACAAAGCCCTGCTTACTACGCCCAATTTTCGAACACATTTGCTTAAAATTGGGTGAAAATCAGCGCAATTCACACTTTTTAGTTTTGCTTTCGACGGTTTCACACGTCCGTCGTTGCGCTGACCACGTTCTTAATTCAACTGTTTCGTCACAAATCCTATATTTGTGCAGCAATCGCTGGGTAAAACGATTGGTGCCCTGTAGAATTTATTTTCAAAATGGCGAAGAGACGTGCAGACGTGGACTGTGTGAGAAACTTGAGGTTTTTAAAAATTTCCTCGCACTTCCAAAATTCAGTCAACGTGCTGCCGCCAAACAACTCAACATCTCTCTCGACAAAATGCATGAATTTGAAAAATTGAACGGCCATGTTCGACAGTTTCTACGTCACCAACAAGTAATGAGGCAACTTACTCGTTATATTTTTCCACGGAAATGAATGTTATTCTACCGTAACAATGAATATTGCTCGTTACCTGGAACTGTTGTGTACAGTGTTAATCGATTTACCAGCTTTTGGCGATAGAACAGTCGGCCATACTCATTTATGCGCATAAGAGTGGCGAAAATTTTACCCCGGTTCATAAGCCCACCCGTTCAACAAACCCAAAATCGTCTGGTTCCTTGGTGGGCTTAATAAGCGGGGGCTACTGTATTTTGATGTTCTAGAAGGCGTTTCGCAACAAACATGCATTTCAAAAGCTTCAGCAACTTTCTTTTTGCAAAAAATATATTTTTCTTTGTTTTGCTGAACATGAAACAAAATGCATTTCACAATCTATTCGCCTCAATCAAAGCAAATGTCTTCACTTTTC
>Ga0210059_1004614_pt1 | contig 22270 bp, 10 predicted proteins | sample Ectturendosymbi2_FD_188042 | JGI IMG/M metagenome (GOLD analysis project Ga0210059, IMG submission 188042) | Ecteinascidia turbinata endosymbiont from Florida, USA - Sample 2 (SPAdes) (version 2) | ecosystem: Host-associated > Tunicates > Ascidians > Unclassified | place: Key West, Florida...
TCTTTTTGTTTCATATGTCGACTTTTGCGCAGGACTGAAGATGTGTAACACACGAAACTAGTTTCCTTACGCAATAAATTGCGATAGATTCGCTTGGTGTGGGTCACTGATGTGGCTTTACAAACATTATTAAATTTTTCATAAAGTAATTTCCAAATATTTATTTTTTTTCTTTCATGTTTAGATTACTGACATCTAGTTTTTGCACAATAACTCAACTGCCATGGCCAATATGCAGAAGCAACGCACGGTTATTCCTTAGACTCCTTATTTCTTCCCGCCTAGTGCCTTTTTGAACCTCTAACATTGCCTAGGAATCCAAAAAATTGCTGAATCCTATTTAAGCTGAATCCTATTTTTTGGGTACAACAGTGCTTTTCCGGTCTTGGTATTAGCAACATCAGCAAAAATTTCCATGAAATCATGTGCCCAATTTCCTACACATTGAAGTACATCGGTCGTTTTACTTCGATATTTTGTTTTTTCCAGGATGGTATGTTACGCTTGTTTAAATTGTTCAAACTTTGCTTTAGTATCGGGTGTCTTAATTCCTGACTTTCCCACTACTAATGTCTCGGAATTATTTCAATCTTTCTGCTTCACAACAGTTTCAGCATGTTGTAAAATCCGCTTGTTTCAATCCTGCAAACTCTTGAATAACCTGCTTTAAGTTTTCGCACCACAATTTCTGGGCTCGCATGAGAGAAGTGAGTGGTGTTTTTATTTAAGCAGCTGAGAGTTGTCAACTACTTTTCGCTGAGATGTTACGATTGAATTTAGGCAATTGTTACTTTTCCAAAGTTTTTTTTCTGAAATGCATCATCGATATTTTTTTTTATTTTACTGCATTTTTTAACGTCTAATGCAATAATCGTTTATTTGAGTTCTGTTACGATTCACACAAGTGAAGCGACACTTTCGTAACGATGAAAAAGATACTTTAACGACTAGGCACATAAACTGTCTGGCAAAAAAACAAATGCTCAACTTTTACCAGAGGTTGACAGAGCCATCACGGTTGGACAGAATATGGTGAATATTATCTTTTGTATGGATTTAATTATTTACGAGAAGTTACGTAACAGTCACCTTCATACATCCAATCAGGTATGCCGTAGTACATTACGTTCTCCTCGCCATCGCCGGGACTAACTGGTACGATGGTTGGGTTTGCCAAGTCAGTAATCCAGAAAACATCAAAGCCATGAACGTATGCCTTTTAAAAGCAAAATATCGATCAGGGGGCACACTTGAAGTTATGTCAGCCCCAAACCTTTCCTAAAGAACAAAACCACATCGGAAAAGCTAATAATGAGAAACGTTGTCAGCAAGAAAGCGTTTTTCAATTCAATTGCTCACGATTTACAAAAGCAGTAGTTTTTCACTTTTCTACTGGTGATTTTGAATTGAAGAGAGCGTGATTAAGGAAGGCTAAGACAGAAGTTAACTTAAACATAGATATTGGCTAAGAGGTAGATAAAGTTGTTCCCATCTTGGTGTGGAGCCAGCATAAGCATCAGAGGTTGATGAGAACCTTGAGGCATTTCGAGTTCTACCGAGAATGTTGCCACCGCAATCCTCCCCACAAGAAAAGCCATTGTGGAAATGAATGCAAAAATTTGACCAAATGTTTTTCTAAAAAAAGCGAATGAGAAATCGTGCTTGAAGTTTTGTCCACCAAAATAAGGACATGTTTAGATTAACAAAATTTCATAAATTACACCAAATTAGACAAGATGATGTTAAAGAGGTAGTTAAATCAGTACAATAACCAAAATTACGTGAGTGACAGATTGCCAGTAGTGTTTTAAGCCCAAAAGTTCCATCCGTCTCCTTGTATTTTTACACGCAAGCTGTACACATTCTTAGCTCATTCACGAAAGAATGCTGTGGATAGACACCAACTTGTACTTGTAGAGTTTGCTATGAGCCACATTACGTTTAACAATCTTACTTGTGGCTGCATGCTTCTATTTATTCGTTCTTCAAAATAGCGTTTAAGTAAAGCCAAACAAAATGTTGCCGCGAGATATTCGTTCATTAAAAATGAGCTGATGGACCTGCTTACAACATACAATAGGCATATGACTTAATTCTAAATAAACCTACCAGTTTGTGTTCAGTTGGTGACCACGTAATGTACTGGACTTTACCATCTTTTGGAAAATCTGGGATTTCAATTTCTCTTTTATTGTCAATATCGTAGAATGCGTAGTCTGCTTTGTATGAATGTCTCCACACCTGCGTGAGATCGCAATTACCTCTAAAGCAGGGGTGTCAAACATACGGCCCGTTGCGTGGTTGAATCCGGCCCGCGGGATGATTTTGTAAATCAAAAACTTCTTTGCTTGCTTGAAGTTTATTCAGTTACACTTCAACAACTGGTGACTAGATTTTCAATTACTTGAAACCTTAACGCAATGGCCTATATTTTATTGATTTTTTCTGTTTTTGTCACGTGAAAATTTCCCGTTTTCTGCACATGTCCTTTTTGCATGTTCACACCCGTTTGAACTTTCAAACAGGTATGAATATGCAAAAGTTCAACTACTGTTGATAAAGTTTAACATTAGAACTCCCGGAAAAAATATACCTTGAGTTCCAGCGATGTCGATTTCGAAACCTTCGGAGTCCTAGGTACAACTCTAAATGAAATTTGCTACGTATAATTTGAGAACGCTAAGTCGACGTGCCGTGCTAAAGCGTTTTTTTTTATTTACGTGAGGAAATTGAAAATTTTATGAAGAAAAAGGGCAAGCCAGTTTTAGAATTTCAATCCTCAGAATGGATGCAAAACCTTGCCTTTATGGTGGATATTACACAGCACTTGAGTAATCTGAACAAAAGGTTGCAAGGCAGCAAAAGACTTGTCACACAGTATTACGACACCATACGTGCATTCAAGCTGAAGTTGTCCTTGTGGAAGACACAACTTTCCGGTGATGACACTGCTCATTTCCTTTGTCTAAAAAGTGTGCGTGCCACGGGACTGAACAGTGACTTGAATCAATACAAAGGTAAGATGGCAGAGTTGTTGCGGGAGTTCAAGCAACGATTTCAGATTTTTGGCCAACTTAAGACGGACTTTCAAGTCTTTTGCTCGCCATTCACAATAAACCCCTCTGATCTGCCCGTTGATTGGCAACTTGAAATAATTGACTTGCAGTGTGATTCAGATTTGAAGACCAAGTTTGCCTTGGCGAGCTTGGTCACATTCTACCAGTATCTTTTTCCAGGCTACCCCAAATTGACATCCCTTCCTACAAAAGTTTTGTGCGTGTTTGGGACAACATATCTTTGTGAACAAGTGTTCTCTGTGATAAACATCAACAAAACAAAGCTGTGCTCACGGCCTACACATGCTCACTTAAATGACATCCTGAAAGTGGCTGCTACACAGGATTTGACACCAGATATTGAAACACTATTGAAAGTTAAAAGTTGCTAAGTTTCAGGCGTAGGCCTAAATCGCTAACATATTTAATGTGAACTGCTTCTTTGCGCCCTGAAATATAGTTCTGCAGCAATGAGTGGTTGCTGTGGAAATATTTCAAGACACTGAACGCTTGCAACAGTGAGTAAATGTAATGTTAGTCAACAGCTTCAGGACAAACGCGTTTCGTTTGATGGAACCATACTGTTCGTACATTGTCACAAGCTGTATGCTTTGCGTAAAAATTTATGCATTTCCAAGGTAGAAGAAAAATTCAAGTTTCCACTGGTTTGCACAATGTGGTGCCAGTTCGGGTGGTCTGGATACTGCACTTAGCTGCAGACGAGTAGAGGTGTTCGAAACGGAAATTTGACCGAAACCGTTTCGGTTATTCCGACCGTAATATTTCATTTCGGTTGTTTTTTTAGGCGTTGTGTATTCGTTTGGTTTCGGTTGGTTTCAAAGTCATTAATGTCGTAAAGTTGAATAGACTTTTCTCAAAAAACGTCATGTTGTTGCAGAGTTTCGTAAAGGTTGCTTCTTAAATGTGCTAATAATCATTTTCAGACTAACTTGAAATTTTTGTATTAAAGTTATGAACACAGTTGGAAGCTGTCATTACAGTTACAACCAGGGTGTTGTGCAATGAATACATTGGTCCGGCCCGCTTGAAATTAAATATGCTTGAAGTGGCCTCAGAACTGAAACGACTTTGACACCCCTGGCCTAGGGCCTCAAGATCCAAGGGGGCCTCCAGCAAACTGTGGTATGCATAGAGTCACTGGCCGGTATATGATCATTTAGATTAAACTTCGTCAAAAATTTATGTCTGAATTATTATTCACGAAATTTAGTTTTATTCAACTTTCGTGGTGATAACGCCAGAGCCTACCAACGAGTTTCCGTGAATCTCAATATGACGGTTGGTCAAGCCCGCTCCCAAGTATTTTGCTGATATACTCAAAGCACGCTGGCTGCGTCCTGCGTTTGCTGAATCGTACCGATTGTGACGTGTGACTCTATCAAAAGAACTTGCGGCTGTTCATGTTTGAAATGCACCTGATCAGTGGGATAACTGACGGGTGGCAGGGGTGCGAGCCACCACCAACCCTGTTAAGCTAAATGTATAAACCGGGACCCTACCTACCTTGCATTTGGTATTTACTATTCTTTTGGTTTCAGTAGATTGTTGTTTTTTTGCGTTTTTCGAAGTGTTTTCCGGTGATTTCATGTTTTTGTATAGCCGTTCAAATACCGGATTTACTATTGTTTCTCAACTATTTTCTGAGTGTTAGCCAGTGGGCTCCTGTCGGCCAAGTTTCCTCTTGCTCAAACCTCTAGTCTAGCTACGTTATTGCACCTGATCAAAGCAAGGTAGTACTGCAGATAAGAGATATGTGTAGGGCTAGCAGCAGTATTCTGCAATAAAAGCATAGTTGTTTCTTAGGTGACTGAGCAATACAGTAGTTTTGTCAGCGTTGTATCGCGTGAAGCTCGATTGGTATTTTTAGATGTGATTTTTTTCCATTTGAATTTTCTCCAGTAAAGTCATTCAGAAATCAGATTGTTATTGAGTATTTGCGCGAGTTTGTACTGCTCCCATGTTAACCAAATCAGAGAAGATCTTGATGAGCTTGAATAGCAAGCAAAAGCCACTTTGCCAACTGGCAACCGCAGAACTCTTCCCCAACGAGACAGTGAAGCAGCAAAAAAATGACAAAGCGCGTTTGGGTCTGATGCCTTAGATTAGCGGTTCTTAGCTTATGCAACCACGTGAAGCCTTATTTCTTAGCTTTATGGTCACTAACTGCTCAAGCAAAAGGTTCTTTTCACGATTCAGAAGAATTAAAGATGATTTAAAGGGTCGCAATATTCCAGGAGAGGTTGTCCACACTAAGCATTTGGTACATTAAAAGTGACAAACTTGGGTAAACAAATTGTAATGAATTCTTAGATAATTTTGTTATAAAGAAGGCAAGACAAAACCTTTTCAACTGTTTACTGGGGTATGTTCAGCTTTACTTGATTTGATGATTGTAGCTTTTATTTCTTTACACGTATTTCAATGACAGCATAAGCGAAATTTGAACCTGTCCAGTGGGCATTGGTTAGCTCAGTCCTTCCAAATTTAAATATGAATCGCTATAAATCAGTAAAGATTTTACCAAAATTTCAAAATGTCCAGCCCCCTTGCGCAAATTTAAACCCTCTATTCAAGACTTTCTGGTGGTGACGGTTCTGGCTTTTGTACTTCACATCTTTTCACGCGACAGTTTAGTTGCGTTCGATTCTCACCAGGCTGAAAAGTAAGAAACACGCGAATCGTGAATCTAACAGTTACATCCATTTGGGTGTGTTTTAAGTGACGTATTTTGCTCATATGTGTGAGTTTTTACAGCCGTGGTAAGCGAGTTGCAACGTGCTTCTCACGTTGTGCTTTAAAGTCTTTATGTCGCCACACAGAGCCTACTATGTAGGCGCAGTGTGTTTTTTTAACAGAGATAAGAAAAAACAAACATGATTCTTGTAAAAAACGTAGACCATGTGTTTTGTCAAATATTTAAATTGTGGCGATTTCGGTGGATTTGCCAGTGGCGGTTAATAATCCTGTTCCAGCCAGCCAAGTAGGATTTCAACAATTCCATGCAATTGAACGCTTTGTCGTCGAAGGCAGCAACAAACGCAGTGATCGTGGGCACTCCAGTAATGATTTAGAATTTTTTAATAACCGTACTTTCAAAGCCTTTTTTTCGGATTTTCGCAAATTGATTTACGCTTTCCATTTTTTTCCTTGCAACAATGGGAGAGGGGGCCTCACAAGTGAGTTAGCCTAGGGCTTCGCATCAGTTACATCCGGCCCTGAGTGTTACTCTCTAGCAGATTGTCATACAAAATTCGAAGTTTTGCCTACAGATTTTTGTCCAGGAATAGTTTATTTCATAAAGGATCACTTGTAGAATGCGGAATACACGCTACTTAGCAATTATTTCATTTGTTTTGTTGCCGGGAGAAGGCGAGGCGCCAGGTTGTTGAGTCATTAAGGAAATCCCAAGCATGGTGACAGCCCCAAAGTAACCCAGAGTTTGCGCACTAACACAAGTAACTAAAAGAGGTTGTTTGTATGTTTAGTGAGTTTTTTACTTGTTTGCACTTCATCTGCAAAATTTTGTATTAAGAATACAAACACGTTGAAAAAAAACACCAAAATGTTTCGTGTTTCGTCGAGAAAAAGCAAACACTTGTGTATCGCTACGCCATCATTGCCTTTCAGTTTCGTTTCACACATGAAAGTAACAATTTGGAAAAATCTTGTCCATTTAAAGACAAACAGAATCATCTCCGCCGCTCAAACGTAATTTACAAACCAGCATCCACCTGTGGGTCAAATTACATTGGACAGACTCGCCGAAATTTGATCACCCGAATCAACGAACACAAGTTCAATCAACGCTCTGAAGTATGTATGCAAGTATTTGTCGGTCAAACCCAGGCACCTGTTTAACTTAAAGCAACCAGAAACACTGGGAAACATCGCCGGTCAAAACAACTTTTCCTACTCGAGTCTCTTTCAATCTAGCAACATCAACCAGATTTAAAAACAAACTGCTCTACGTATAAACAAGCAATTTGCAGTTGTTGAATTTGAAGTGATTTGTTATTATGTTAAGCACCTGACCTTTTCTGTATTAAAACAGCTGATTCAGACAGTGACAAGCACTATTAAGCTTCACATATATGCATACGAATTGAAAACCAAGACAAGGTCTGACGTAACATTATTTAAAAGCTCCAGTGTTCCCTGTACAAGCGTGAATATCCCATACTTTTCTATGTAGATCCAGTAGAATCAACTTGACCCAAAGTAGTGGGTGTTAATTCCTAAAAAACTCTTGACTTTCGGTACAAAATTCCATTCGATGCAAAAACGGCAACAACGGCAATTGTCTGGAACCGAGGTTTTTATATTTACAACAACCGGATGAAAAATGCCGTAATAGCTTTGGTAGTCTACTGGCTACTAGTTTTTAACCTAGTGTTTATCAAATATGCAACTCTGACTTGTAAAACGATTTTGTGATGATAACATGAGTTACCTTGTAAAGCAAACATCTGCGGTGTTTTTTGAAACAAAACTGATGGTAGTTCGTGATTTAATTGTCTTAGGGCTATTGGTATATGCAGAAAATACTCCGTAGGTAAAATCAATACCAAGCGATGATATTATAACTGTGATTAAAAACGACATTTACATTTTCGAAACCGCAGGCTGATGAAAATCAGCCTTGCATAAGGTGTTTTCTGTCGGTCCCCGCGATGCAGGTGTACCGTACAAAAACAATTATAATGGCGTTCAGGAGACAAGATACAGCCAATCTCAAATCTCGTGACATTTCTTGCCAAACCGGTTTTGACTGTTGTGAGTCTGCAACACCTTGAAAATACACAAGTGTGTTTGCAAGGTTGAAAGCAACACCGAAACAGAGCTGGTACATTCCATTTATGTACCCACCTTACTTTCGAAACGTCCCGGAAATGTTGTCTTACTTTTCTACTTTCCCAATAAAACCAAGTGTCATCTTTGAGAAGGTACTGTATTTAAAATCTTTCGACGTGTCAGCATGTTTTATGAGCAACCAAACGTTTTCGTTCTAACTGCAAGTTTCGCAACCACTTGCTACAAGAACGTAAAGGAAGCATGGGCGTCCGCAGAAATTTTTCCAGGGGGGCAACATCAAAATTTTGCTTATCCTTTTCAGATTGCTGACGATGCAATGCAGATGGCGTTCACAAAACGCTTCAACCTTTCTACCCCATTAGTCTGTATTGGTTGAACCTCAATTCTCAATTTTTTGTCTGAAATGTTTTCTACACTTCGACTATCAGAAACGCTTTTTCCTTTCATAAACTGCCTAATATCCATTTTTTCGAGCACTTTCTCCAAATGAGTCACAATATGCGAACAATCAACGGCCAGAACAACATGAGCGGTGAAAAAACAAGAAAGTCTGACATTCTCATAAAATTGTTTCAAGCAATGAGAAGTAGAACTGCAAATTAACAAGACTATCGGACAACTTACTAAAGTTAGAACACCACGCAGGCTCTAAAAAACTGAGCAGATGAATTACGTAAATTCGCCACAGCAAATATAGCTTTGCACTTAGTGCTAACTAGCAAGTCAGAATTAAACCTTAATGATAAAGATGTATTCCCACAAGTCTGCATAGACGTATTCTAAGCCACATAGTTTTATGCTTTGTGAAAAGAAATCTGCATAAGAGTCGTTTGATTACGCTATTCACTCGGTCGTATTGATCACAGTCTCACACTAACAATGGATTTTTCAAACTTGTGGAAGCACAGCTACAGATTTCATGCTTCTTTTCACACAGTATAAAACTACAGGATACGTGGCTCACCGCTATCAGCAGTGTCACTGGCTCGCTGCATTACCTGCCAAAATGTCTGTGTACGAAGTCATGCAGGACTCCCGTTCCGTGATTTCAAATAAACCCAGATTGCACACCAAACAAACCCATATTCGCATAATAAATACCCAGAAAGCTAGTGTAATGAACAAAAACAAATGAGTGTGTTTATTTCAATTGAAACGACAATCGAATACTGATTTAATTATAGTTCCTCTTCCAAACTTTTTCTGCAGCGCAAACATTAACGTTTGGACCCAATTGGACGACCTTTCTGTTGCACAAGACGTTTTCATAACGCTGGTAACATACTCCGTTGACGATATCTCTCCCTAATTGTAGGAGTACATTTGACTTTGTGCGATCTTGAATTGTAGCTGGTCTAAAATCACACAAAAGTATAACCTCAATACCTTCCTCTGATTGAAATTTGTTTATTAATTTGTATGCATACGGAAACATCGAAATTTAAACAATCAGCCCTAACCCTTGTTTCACAGTTTTCTCAGTTGACATTAGAGACAATTACATTATATATACAACCCCGACAGTGATTTTACATGAGGATATGAAACCGATTGAACACGTTCTGCTTCACCCGATATGCGTACTTTCTCACCTGATGTTCGTATGCAAACACTGTAATGTACAGTTATCTTTATATCATTGAACACATTGAAGTTGCTGATGATTTTATCGCTTCAAAAAAAACAGATTTAACGTATTTTTTTATAATTAAACCTAGACACCCAGGTCAAACTAAAAGGCAGATCTGAGTGGAAAAACCCGCAGTGGGAGCCCGGGTCACATGCGAAAAAACGCCTGCTACCATAACTTGAAGTGAACGTTTGAAGATTCATTGCCACGGTACTGTTACGCAATAAAGACCAACAATAGAACAATCCGCCAGTAAGTTTCGAAACTTCCTCTGCAGGCAAAAGAGCGGACATGAGCGAACTGCAATCTCATTATTGCCTGACACCAAAACAATGAACCTGACTCTTGTGCAGTGTCAGTGTCATGTCGGTAAATATACTGTCATTGCAAAAATTTAATGCATTTGTCCGGACTTAGCTGCTAAATTCAGATTTTCTAAAATCTTTGGTTTTTAGTCTCAGTTTCCAGGGGGTGGCAAATGCCCGTTTTACCCCCCCCCCTGCGGACGCTCAAGGAAGGAACCACTAGTAAACTGAATTATAGTGAAACAAAAAGTAAGCTAATCCGTTTTCAAAAGCATTAACGCTAGATGGCCAATGAAAGGCTCTAAAGATGCGGAATTGCACCTGGTTTATTTTAAAAGACAAAACGTATAAATTGCCATTTGAATTTTTTTCAAATCTTGATTACGTCATCTAAAAATCCCTTAATCTCCCCAGGCCGTGACGTCACACCAAGAAAAGTTCAAACCCAAAAGTTCCCGGATCTTTCAATCGAACCTAGGAGACTTTCTGCTTCTTCAGGGGATTTTGAACAGCTTTCTAGCCTTATCCGTCGCTAAGTTATTACAGGATAAACTCCAAGCCACAAAAGTGGCTTTTTCGGTCCTTGAAAGGCGCCTCGCTTTTCCTTAGCAATTTACCTGAATACTTTCCTAATAATTCCCTATAATATGTTCTTGACATAATTTGTTTGATGATTGGCATCCATTACCTACACTTTAATTTCAAACGTACAGATTTAAGAATAATTAAATGCTCTAAGTTTACTGTAAGTTTTTAAGGATTCAGTCTGCAGAGCTCTGCTTTCTCATTTTTGCCATGATTCAAAAGGAAACCGCTCTATTTTTCTGTCTATTTTCACCAAATTTGGTTCTTGTCTTCTTGTCCTGGCCAACTGAAAGCATGCTTTTTCAATCTTTTTCTCCTTTCATCGGAGTTTTTCATGAAAGATTCGTCACCGGCCTTTGCAAATATTTTTGAAATAAAGCATCTTTCCGTGCATGAACTGAAATTCAATGCTTGGGTTAAGCTGAACTTCATTTTGACTGTTTCTTTTGATTTGTTTTTATGGCTATAGCTGCAGAAGCTAAACGAATAAAACCTATAGTAATTTTGAAGATCATCTTTGCTTTCGAGTGTCTGGCGTTATCGCTAATAGTAACCCTATATCTAGGACGCCTCGGGCAAAACAACTGTTCGAACGGATATTGCTTAATTATTGTAAAACTATACAATCAAAGTTTTCTTACGTGAGACCATTGGCTGGCAGCTACGACTCCGTTGCTTCGTTGGAATACGGACAACTTTTCACTTGACCAGGTGTATGTAGGAATCTAAAAGACTGTCTGCTTAAAAATGGATTTGAAGATACTTATGTTTATCTGGTACTTTGCTTCAGCAGTTTCAGGTACGCGACAATGAAATAATGTAATTTTTGTCTTGTAAGCGTAAGCCATATCCTGCCACATCAGACTTGCTTTCAACACAGCGATAGCGAGTACGAGCAGTTAAGATATTTATCTCAGTTTGCTACCTCAATATTCTGCCATTTAGCAAGTTAATTCAGATGGTTAAGATGGTTCTTCAAGATCAAGCATTCTCTTTACAAAGTTTTACAGTGAATGATCGCAAACAGAATAAAACATAGACAAGGGTTCAGCAACAGCTTTGCCTTTTGGGTATTTTGTCGTGACAAGAGTAGCGTTTGTACTACTCATATCAGCCGTAAAAATTAAGAAGTATAAGTAACCAACTTCTGGAACAACTCAAGCACAAGTTTGCCCTGCTTGTGTGTGTGGGAAAGTACGCACATCAAAAAATGCGAGTGCTGCGATCGTTTCGATCTTTATGTGGAAATGAGGCAGCGACAAAAACAACTCTTAATACGGTTCTAGAAACATCAAATGATGTTAGAATATAGACTTGAAACTCAAATTTAGATACCATTTAAAGTTTTCCAAAAATTTTGCCTTTTATCTGCTTTAACTGCGGAGAGAAAAGCAACGTTTAAAATTCAGGAAGATTCTTCACTAAAGCCTGTTTTACCGTAGGGTTAATCAAGACACAAAACGATATAAAACCCAAATGCTGCACACAGAAACTATGCGCAGCGTTTAATGACCTGTGCGTTTGAACCATCTCAAGAAGCTTTTCTAATTGTCTAATTGCTTGATTTTTCAAACCGCCCGCAAAAAAATGTCAACTTGTCAAACTTAAACAAACACAGAGAACGTCATACTTTGAAGTTCTTGAAATTAAAAATAACAAATTGAAGAAAAAGACCGACTCCGTCAGAATTGCCAACGATTTTAATTGGATGTGTGACCGCATTGTATTCTGATTTGTATTCTGAGGGTTTGACCAACTTTAGCTAACAATTCTGAACAACTGTTGTTGCAGCTAGGTTTTCAAAGTGATTTTCAGGTTTATGTCCACTTGCCATTACTCTTATTTGTATCGTTTACTTCATTTTAGACATGTTCAAACTTCCGATTTTCGCAACGTCTTCCGTCTATCAGCTCCATTATGAATAGAGAAAAGCTTTTTGAATTATGCTTAACAGAAATCAGAATCTTCATTCAATGGAAATATAAAAATCATTTTAAAAAGGTTACTTTATAACGCAAAATCAGCAATTTCACCGATCATGTCTGTCGGTGAAAACAAGAGTTTTTAATGGCCAGTAACTGATTTAGTTTACCGTCAGTTTGTAACGTGGGAAAATTGCAACCGTGGTAAAATATTAGGCATTCGAAACGGCAAATTTTACTAATCAAGTATCTTGGATAAATTTATTTTTAAACGAAGCAAATTTTTGTATGGTAGGCATGGTGTCCTCTCAGTATCAGAATTTCAACGCAGTATTTCTTGCAAAGGTTGTCATTGGTTTCGCTCCGAGGAGAGGAAAAAACGAAGTGCGTCATCAGAGGTTGAATCAAGCGAAGTTTGGAGAACGTACTTTGCCGTGTGCATGGAATCTAAGGTAGGATACATACGGCCTAGTTGGCTGACTACCTTACGTTATGACATCTGTGAAAGAACCAAGCAAAAATTCGCCGTAGAAAATGTCTGGAATCTGTATCCTGTTTGGTATATTGCGGAGGAAAAATGTAATATCTTACAAGACTGCGAATATAAGATACTATTTTAAAACGATACAAAAGCAGGAAAGAGTGTGCCAAATTTCTGTTTGGTTTAGTCAACGAAACATTTCCTGCATTACGACTTGCAAATGCAATGGGAGACTTGACTTAGAAGAATTTCAATTATGTGGATGTTGTTTGTTAGTCTTAAACTTTAATCATCAACAAACTCTATTAAGGTTAACGAAAGCTTATTGTACAAACTGATCGATCGAATATTTGAATGCATTTTATCGGCTTGTAGAATTAACCATCAGGAAAAGCAATTCTCGGAATTTGACCTACATGAGACAGGTAATCCTTTCAGAACCACATTATCGTAAAAATTCTTAAGGTGCAAGGCACCAACTCCAGAAATGTAACTAATCTCAACGATAAAAACGTCCAAGTAAAGCTCAGTTCCTAGCCCCAATTCAGGTAAAATGTGTTTATAGACAAAGCGTCTTGGATTTGCTTTGGTTCACGACCATATGTTCGAAACCAGCAAAACTGTCATTAGGCTCGACTATCATTATTCTTCAGCATGATCAAGAAACGCATCACTTGAGGTTTGTTGAACGCCTCCTACTATACCTTTAATTGCTTTGAAGGGCGAACTGTGCTTTGACGCATGAACTGATTCGATCTATGTACCGTTTTACACTTTGCGAAAATGTACTGACGAGCGTTTTTGCAAAATCGACCTTTAAATAAAAACTTGTTGCATGTTCAAAATAATACCAAAGTATCTTGGCAAAGATAGCGCAGTTTCAGTACTGTTCAAAATTTACACACGAAACACATCATGATTTTTGTTTTCTTTTTGGTTAGTTAACGGCACAGAAAAAGCATGCTGACCCAATGTTTCCGTCTTCAGACATTTGAAAACACTAGTATGCTTACAAACGCTTGATAACCAGCAACTTCAGCTGTCAACAGAGGAAAACGCTTAACTGAAAAACGCCAAGGAAAGCAGCTTTCTCAGGGACTTGTTGAGTTTTCTAAACGGTTTTCTAAAGAAAGTGTTTTCGCTTACGGTCCCTGACCTTTGCTGCATGAAACCAGGTTAGCTGCGATCCAACTCTGAATGGCAACACAGACAAGTACGACTGGCAGTCCAACGTCGACTTCACTATTCTTGATTCCATCTGGTACATCAACGTCGACCAGTGGCTTTGCAGGTTCGTAAGCACTGTCCTGCTACGTTACCGCTTTCGATTCATACCAAGAACAGCTGAAACATTTTAATTGCTTTGAAAGTGTGGTTAAAATATCGTGGTTTTCTTGTATATAACAAGCAAAACCTTTCATGTATATTCCAACTACCCGCAGAAAATAAATAGGTGTCCAGGTTTTTTTTTAAGGAAAATGTTAGGTACCCGGTATGGACCTGTAGGGACCCGGCTTCTGAATCTAGGCACCCGATTTTCTGTGATTCTAGGGACCCGATGATAATTTTCGCTGATTGTAGGGACCTGATTTTCAATTCTAGGGACCGGAATCGGGTCCCTAAAACATCTTAAAAAAACCCTGGGTGTACACATGATAGACCTCGACGATATTTTTCACTTTCCAAATAAAAATTGGCAACGTCGCTGCCGACAACTTCGGTGAAAGTGCAACTTCGCTGAAAATCACCTTTCGCTTGTGGAAAAAGCGATATTACCTTCTTCGCAGACGTGTTCACAGCAACTCATGCGTTTTTGCGGAATTCGTAGGTGTCTAAAACATTTCCTCGCAGACAATAAAAGTAACGTGCGAATGTATCTATGGTGTCGAAAAATGTTTCGGATTCGGGCGTTCAAACTGCAAAGTACCCGCAAGGAAAGTTTAAACTTGTTAAACCGCTTTGTGCAAATCATTTCCAGCTTGCAGAGTGACAATACCCCAAAGAAAATTTTATTTGGTTCCAATTTAGTTTTAGCCGATCCTTGCTATCAATTAAGCAATACTGCCTAAAAGTTTAACGCTATGTGCTAAAATGATCACTACAGAAGACAGGTTTTTCTGAAAAAAGCAATTTTTTCTATGCGTAGTATTTACAACTGTCACCACCTAAAATCAACATAATGTAGATGAAAGTGTAGATTTTAGTCAATTATAAGATTTTGATCAAATCATTTGCTCAATTATTTCACTGACTCGAACTCAAGGTAAATATAATTGTGACGTAGTATTTTTTCTTTCGAGTGATGTTCAAAATGACACAGATCGTAAAATGTTCTGTTTCACAGGTGATTTTACGTACAGTACCACAGTGTACTCCTTGAGAAGCATACGAACTGCAAATCTTCTGGACAGAGTCACATAGATAGAATAGCAGTATAGCCGGGTGGGTCTGTGCCCACCCGCGTTTTCACTGCGAGGTCAGGGCCCTCCCCTTTTGAAAACCAAATGTGTCAAAAACGCATTTTAAATTATTCTGATAAAATATTTGTCATTACGCAAAAATCATGCTCACAAAGTCTGGATAGACCATATGGATCTCACCTCAATATGTCAAGACTTTCTTGCTGTAAATGATCGCAGGATTGCCTTTTTTGGAAAGATGTTTGCATTGGCCTCTTGTGTGAGGCCAGTGTTTTTGATTTCATGCTTTTAGCGACATTCTTGTGTGATTGACTGCCATCGCCGGGTGGGCGTAATTAACAAGGCACTCGTGACGTAATTAACAAGGCACTCGTGACGTAATTAACAAGGCACTCGTGACGCGTTGCTCATTTGCAGTTGAGACGCGATCAGTAGGACGGCCTGCACATATCGTTGTTGCATTTTCAGCGAGACGTTTCGGTGTAAATCAAGGCTGCCCAACCCGCGGCCCTCGAGGTTGTTTTAAGTGGCCCGCGATGTAATATTCGTAAGCAGACTTTTTAAATTTTTAGCATTTTTTTATAGGCTTAAGTATATTTGCCATCAAAACACACCAAAATTATACCTGTTGTTTCTGTTATGGGCCTACCATCCTAAAACTTGTATAACAAACGCTTCGAAAATATGTCAGTTTTTTAGATCTGATTTACATCCATACAAGCTGGCAGCGCTGAATGCAACTATAGGATTCATTATCACCTTTTGTTATGGCATAAAACCTATCAAATCAAGGGATTTGTTACGTCATAATAGCTTATTGTTACGTCACGAAATGTTTGTGGCCCGCAATAAATTTCCTCATGTGGAAGTGGCCCGTTACACTAAAAAGGTTGGGCAGGCCTGGTGTAAGTGCTTGACCTTGGCGTTTCTTTAATGTGCATGTTTAACTTGTGTTTGTAAATACGTGGTTTTTAGTTGATTAAATTGTTCTGAACTTGACACAACACTCACCAACTTTCTTGGTTTCAATCAACTAACAACCACCTATCTACAAACACTGACCTCACCCAAGAAATAAACCGGAGAGGCAAAACACAAACTCACAACAGTAACTATTTGCAAATCATAATGGTTGCTAAACAAAAGACCAACTGCATTACTCATATAATAACTGTACTAATTACAAGTGACGCTTAATATCTAGGCTATTACACTGAGCGTTGAAGGTTTGTAACATTTTTTTTACATTCACCTATTTTTTAACTTAAAATGCTCAACTGTTAAAAATATACGTAAAATGTGGTAAACACAAACCAACGTACTTTGGGCAGCTAACTGCAGCTGCGTTCTTCAGGATTCAAATTAGAATTCCGTGTCCAGAAAGTTAACAGCATGATGAGATAGTCGTAGGCTACGGTCACAATAGAGCACACAATGAGTGACAGAAACAAAAAACGTGCGGACTAAAATCGTTAATGAAGTAATTTCAAAGTTAGTAGAATGTAAAAACCAAACATATTGATAAAAGTGACTTGGCACAACAAACTTTGAATTTTGGCTACACAATGGACAGGGAGAATTTAAAAATTCTTAACTTCGAAACAAATTTTCATGCGAGACTTTTTATCAAATTTTACGTATATTTTTGCACCAGTTGAGTGCACTTTGAGTTTATTATTTCCCTTTCTCTATTGTCTGCGAAACTGCGTTATATTTACTTATTCCTAATTTCGAACAATAAGTTATTGTTGTGCACTACTCTGAATAAGTGATTATATTTATTAAACTACAACAGTTAAGACTGTTGTTGTTACACGTATGCATGTGTTTCGGTCAGCTGCAAAGCATGGTGCAAGAGTGGCCGTTGTCCCAGGCGCAAAATTTCGAAAAGTAATAATTTTCATCTGTGAGTAATGTGCGTTGCTGTCGTGCGTAAACTCTTTTCAATGAAAAAGTAAAACGTCCAAAATTTAAGCTGCTAAATTAGCGTTTACTTCAATTGATGCGGTTTTCTCAGCATATGCTTATTGTTTTCAAGTACTGTAAAAACTTAGCAAACTCGTGGTCAATAGCAACCTGTTGGTGCTAGCCAAATAGTTCGTTCGGAGTTTGAAGAGAGCATAAGCAAAAGATGGAGAGATCAGTTTTATATGAAGCAAGGTAAAAGTTGGCACAATCATAGAACGTAATCAGAGTTGCAATCCGCATTTTGTCAAAAGTCTCGGCTCTGGTAGTAAAAAAGCTTTGCTCTAATTCCTAATGAGAAACATGATAAACATAACTTTTGGTTCATTCATGTGACTGGAGAAGTATTGTCACTGGAGACCGGCAGAAGTGTGAGATAGCTGCCATTTTATACCCATTTGAATGGGTTTTGATCACCGTAATGTGCAAGCTAGTCAGTGATGGCTGTTTCAGTTTATTGGAATTTTATTGTTCAGCTCTGCCGCTCACGAAGACACAGTAGCTTGCTGGCAGAAACAATTGGAAAACTTTCTCAGTGTCGACACCGCAGTGTACCGCTACGGAAATGAATGTATCGCCGAGTTTGGAGAAGACACGGAAGAAACTCCGCCCTTACGTAAGCTTGTTTTTCTTTTCAAATTCCACGAGCTCTTTGCTCATTTCACTTCTTTCTGTAGTAAAGTCCGAACAGTTTTTGAGCACAATGTGAGCACAATAGTGTGTGGGGTGGGTACATATTTTATCACTTGCGCACTAGACAACTGCGCACCAAATGAATCATTCGAGCGTGTTGAACGAAGTATGGTTTTGCTTATGTCACGTAAAGTTATACAATTTACGAATGCACTGAAATATGAGTATGCACATGAAACAAGTACCGCATAGCAAAAGCATGAACAGGAGCTAACATAACACGCATAACACGCATAAACATGACAAGAATATTGAAAATATTCTTTTAACAGAATCTTAGTGCCAAAAATTTTGTCAGGTGTATTTCTGTACCTTCGAATTAGTGAAGCAGTCGTAGAGTCTTTTCTTTCCAATGTTTAGCCAAGCCGTTGATATCTAGATCAGTCTTGGCTGGTTGCATTGTCTCAGAGAAGCATCTGGCTCTTTTGCGAATCGGTCGATTGGCAGACTCAATCTCTCGGCGTAGGAAAAGACAAAAGTCTGTGGAGATTTGATGTTAAGAATACAAAATTGCCCTAATAACAGTATCAGTATACAGGGGTCTCCAAACTACGGCCTGCGGGCCAAATGCGGCCCGCGAAGCTATTTTGTAAATGATGAAAAAATAATATATTTACGAAAAATTTGTTGATTTGTTGACATCTAACATATCCCGAAACAATCACATTACATAAGACGACCGACCCTCGACATGTTCTGTAATAGCTTTTGTGGCCTTCGGACAAAACCGTTTGGAGACCCCTGGTACAACAGGTAAAAACTTGAGTAGTCGAAGCCAACGGAAACGTACAAAGATCTTCAAACCGCTTAATGTTGTTGGCAGCAACAATTAGTACAACATATTACCAGTGCTTTAATTTCAGTAACTAACAGTCAAAACAATCTCTTCTTATTTGCAAACATTTCTACGTCTGCAAAAGTAATGAAAACAAGGTCAACAAAAATCCTGCAACGGCCCCATAAACACTATTGTCAAAAATAGCATCAAGTTAAACTACTCCATGCAGGCGTTTGTTCATATTAGGCCTACGTCACTGTGACGCATCCGCGTAAAACTGCGTGTTTTATTCTCAACAAAACGAACAATGACCTTGCGATCCAAGTCAAACTATGATTTACCATTAACAGGGGCGTAACGAGGGAGGAAAGGGGGCGCAATGCCCCAGGCGCCGAATCACTGGGGACGACGAAAAGTCTTTACAATGACGCCAAAACTTTCTTCAATACAACACATTGCAATTAGGTTCGAGCATGGGGGCGCCAAACTTGGGCACCGTCTAACTTCGGTATGCTCCTGACCACTATTTTCTCTTGTTATTTTACCGTCTCTGCTTTTACGTGTTTGTATTTCAGTCCGTTACTTATCAAGGAAAAAACGTCAGCTGTCAGGGTCATATACGTCTGGTCAGCACATTTTGTCGTCAATGTCCAGTCTGCTCGGCTATTCTTCCTGCATTGGTTCAAAAATGTTTTCTACTGCGGAAAGGAAAACGATGGATTTCATGAAGTTGACTAATTTCATCAAAGATTTTGCAATTTACGGGTAAATGATTTTTTAAAAGTATAGAAAAAGTTACGTTGTTGAATGACGAGCATAGGGTAATCGTTTGACGTATTGCTTTGTTTTGTTAATGTAGATATTTGTTCCGCATGATATTAGCCCGCTGCAAAAATTGCAATATCTCTCACTTGGCTGCTGTTTAAAACACAACCCCCGTTTAAAGCCCTAAGCACAGCGTGTTTAAAGCAGTGGGCATCTTTATTTGCCTCGTATGAAGTCTAACACGAAGTTTTCGGATTCGGTGCAGTAGTTTTACTCACAGGACATGGTCTGAGTCCCACCTGCAACAGTAAGTGATGCTCGTATTACAGAAACGAATTGTTTGAGATGAAAACCTTTTCAATAAAAATGTTATTCATTACGCACATATGCTCATCCGTGACATACATATTTCAATAGGGCTTCAACCAATTACGCTATTAAAAAGTTTATAAATGATTTGAGCAAGAGCATGTGCATCATCACTAATCTTTTAACGCAATCACATGAACACAAAACTACATGGCCACATGTATAGGCCTACAGCAGCACCGGAAAATGATACCAGAGAAGTCAGCAGTGAGTACGTCAGTTCGAAACATCTCAATGGACATTAAGGACATAACCTGAACATATTAAAATACATTTCATTCAAGCTGATTAAACGCGCCTCACCGTTCATACGCATTAAAAGATAAAGTTTGTTGATGGGTATTTCAAAGTTATAATCGAAAAGGTTGGCAACCAAACTATAGAAAACTGATCCTTACAAGGAAAGCTCGATTTACTCGAGAAATGAACCAGACATTTTGTGGGATCTCATTTCCGGCACCCTCTTTTATTGGGGGGTCCACGAACTCTTCTAAAAATTCTCTTACTAATGCCGAAGCGACAATATCAACGAAAATATATTGACGTTATTTTGGTGCAGCACTGATTGTGCTTTACTTATATCAAAGTTATACCAACAGTGACGTGAAGTTATGTACAACCGGTTGCCTACGTTGTAAGCACTGCAATATATTTTGTGGCAAACCGAAACTTGTTCGAATGGTGGGTTACCACAGTAGCGCTCATATTAACCAAGTTCTCTACTGCTGCCTGGCTACAGTCCAAGTGTCATTTTACTGAGTGTTGCACTGATAAAGAAAAGCAACAGGTGGTATTTGAGAAAATAGCTCTATGTTAATGTATATGCGTGTTCGTTCATCAGATGCGAAGCATGCGGGGTAAGAAGTAGATCTGATGAAGATTCCCCAATGAAGAGCCAAACACCTGAATGGCCACACAGATTTTTGAACATGACAAGAACTGACTCACCAATGAAAAACGCTATTGCTGAGTGCAACGACGATTACTTCCCTAGAGGTTAGTTTTTCAATGATGACTACTGCTTCTTTTAGCAGAGTCAACTTCATTTTTTGGAGATATTTTGATATACATTTTTTCAGCCAAAATCGTTTTTCTTATATTATTTTCCAGGAAAAGGCTACTTTCTTGTTTTTTACTTTTTCTTGCGAAAAGCATCTGCTTTCTATTTCGTTTTAATGACAAGAAAGTGTTTTTCTATCCAAATCGAAGTTTTATATACATGCACTATGCATCAATGGTGGCAATTAAACACTGCAATCATGAGGCCAAATAGTTTTTCATCTTTGTTCGCTTACTTTAAATTTGCCATAAGATCTACCGGTTATTTATGCGTGTAATGTCATAAACACAAGAAAAATTTCAAAAGGCATAGCAAAGAAGCAGGATCACCATTTAAAGACATCGACATGTGCCTTTCTTGTAACTGCATAAATACAAGATGCAAAGGAACGCCTTGAAGTAAATCGCCATGACGGTCATGCGGAATTAATACACACTGTATGAATATATATGCAGATCTGAAACAGTGACCATTACTTGACCTCTACCTCTGTTAGTTAAAATTCAAAAGATTTCCCGTGTTGTTAGTAGAACCACACAAATATTCTGCCGGCACGATTAAGTAATTTTCCAAAAAAATCAACATCTTCATTATTCACCCTCCACTTTGGAAAGCACAGTATGTGCGGTATATTTTGCGCGTAATGATCGCAGTTACCGGTAATAACTTTTTTGCGTGGCTTGCTGGAAATGCGGCTGAGTGCAACCGTCCTTTCTCCGCGTGTTCACTGCAGAACGTGTTTCTCGGTCTGGTGTGCGCTGCTCGGCCAAGCTACTAAGTCGAGTGTTTAGTTTAAATCGTTGTTTCTTTCCTTTCAGCATGTCGCGTTACAAAGCTTGCTTAAAGTTATAGTAAATTAAAGCCTGAGTTCTAAAAAGAAAGTCTGTGGGTGCTACAGGTCAGAGCAGTATGCAAACGCTTTGTTTCTATGCAAAACGACTCAAAAGAAGGCCTTTCGTTGTCAGGGATTAAAAAATGTTACATCATTTTGTTGTTATCGCAACGCCTTACCTGCCATATTTATTGTCTTTTAGCTTTATTTTTCTGTAGCCTGTAGCAATGGCGACTTTTTCAAACGATGATTTGGCAGGTACATAACAGGTTTGGCGAAGCATTTCGCGGCATTCAAACCAACATTTCTACTCCAGACTATCGGTTTGTCTTAAAAAATTTTTAAAAGCCACACGTTTTGTCATGTAAAACCAGCATAGCAGAAATGCTGCAAGTCAATTCAAGAGTAACGAGTTCGCTAATTTCACAACTTTGGCTATTAGTAGAAGTATATCACCAGTAAGAGATTTGTGATTGCAGTTAAAAATTCCAGGTATGACCTACTCGATGGAGGTTACATCGAAAAGGTTTTGATATAGTTCGTGGTTGCCTTTGCTTTTCCAGTGAACGTCCTCTC
>Ga0210059_1004615_pt1 | contig 22266 bp, 18 predicted proteins | sample Ectturendosymbi2_FD_188042 | JGI IMG/M metagenome (GOLD analysis project Ga0210059, IMG submission 188042) | Ecteinascidia turbinata endosymbiont from Florida, USA - Sample 2 (SPAdes) (version 2) | ecosystem: Host-associated > Tunicates > Ascidians > Unclassified | place: Key West, Florida...
GCAACCTCTCCGGTGGTGTTGCGTTGATTGTGTGATTCACCACGAACGGGATGTGCGTGAAGAACAACACCATACATATATGTGGCGCGAACAAGCAATAAAAGAGTGATCGTGGCGTGGAAGCTCTTCCGATATTAACGTGCGAACGATTGAACATTAGGACTAGCGTACCCAGAGAGTGATCATGGCATGTGAACTCTATTGTTGCTTGCTGCCACAGTGCGAAGCTTTGCGCATATGCCGCTCGGGTTTTCCGATCGCAACACCCCTCAATCCCTTGGCAGCACTCAGGCACATATGGAGAAAAAAAACTGCCTCTACATGCGGCGGCACCGATATACTGCAAACCTCGGTTAATCCGGATTCGATTTGACCGACGATTTTATCCGGTTTAGGCGAAGATCCAGATTAACCGAAGATAGTCTTTTCTAGCCTGACGTCATCCAAGTACTGAGTTATTGGTGAAAATTACTTACATTGAACATATTACCACCCAACAGCAAACTTTCGCAGAAGTAAAATGAATTTAGTGATGTATTTACAATGGTATAACAAACTAGTAACCGCCATATCCACGCAGTTATAAAAAATGTCAAGTTCATAATTTTAGATTACTTGGCTGCGAAGAAATGTGGGATTTTGGACTGACGCAGATTTCTGCGGCTGCTCCATAAGCAGTGACTAAGACATGTCACCGAGTACAATACACTCAGGGATAATACTGCTCTACACACGTACACTCAACTCTAATCAATAGACTGAAACCGTGGTGCGGCAGCGTCCCTTGAACGTATTGTTCAACGTGATATCCTTTGCCCGTGTGTGACGTAATAATCGTCTCTACGATTTGTCGAATGTTGCGAGCAGTTGCGGCCGTTGTTATGATACTTTTAAACGTTCGTTGGTGATAATGAGCACGTTTGTGTTGCGTCTGAAAGGTGTCGAATCTTTCCTAGAGACCAGTCAATGCACTTTGAGAACACAACCGCGTGTAAGTGGAGAAAAATCCGGATTACGAGATGAGAAAAAAGCAGATTTTATCCGGCATTGGCGAAGATCCGGATTAACCGAGGTTTACTGTGTAGTCCCTTCCGCTCAATAGGGAAGGTCCATTGGTACTGCAGTCCACCAATCCATCGCACTCGCATCCTGTTCATTTTTCCCTATCGCGTCCATGGTCTTCTACATTATAAGGCTTCAGCTGTGCAGTTATGTTTTGCGTTTAGAAGCGATTGACTTTTCGCGGGCGACTTTGGGGTATGTTTCATTTTTTTGCACAAGTGGGGGAGCGCGCCATTTATTTGAGCTGCAAACTCATCACCATTTCCACAGAATTTCTCAATGCGACTAGCTTCAACAGAAGGAATCCTGCACACTAACTGGCGAATTCCCAGACCTCCTAATTGAACGTTGGTGTGGGTTAGAGACTTCTGCCATATATCTGGGAATCTTGAGCCACCCCGTGACAGCCGCAAAAGGACCAAAGATTTTAGGAATTTTTTAGTTCTTGACATAAAAGTCAGGAGCTTTAATAAACTAGGAAATAAACGAGTGTTTAACGAATAAAACCGCTGTTGTGGCTTTAGGGAGCCCTTGTCAAGTTCCTCAATCATTTGATCAGTCTTCGGTAATAAATCTGGAATTTGACCTACTTCCGATTTTAATCCCCAAATACTTAACGTGTAATCAATCCAGAAAGGCATGGGATCAACTGTCCACCTTTTTTTTGAACCCTCAATTTTGAGTCTGAAGGTTGCACATTTACCCGGGTTGAAGGTTTAATCCAGAATCGCCTTCGAGGTTTTTTGTCCAAGTGTTCAAGTCTTGTTGAAGGCCATTTGTTGTAGATGAGAAAATGACCGAATCATCGGCAAATGCCAGATGGTTTACTTTGGCTTCCCCCTAATGAAACACCGATTTGCTTTTCTAAATCGTAAGCTGCCCAGTCCATTATTGCGAGAAAGAGGGATTGAAAGAGGATTCCTTTGTCAGACACCTCGATTTACATTAAATTGCTCCTAAGCGCAATTGACAGTAGCGCGAAAAACAAGATTTGACGAACAAGAACGAGAAATCAGCAAAATGGAAACCACTTATTACGTGAACAACATGGCGGCACAGCGCTAATTGCTGTTGTTTCATTCTTCGATTTCCTCTCGGGTCTTGTGTGGATACAACTCTCTATCCCGTAGAAGTACAAACTGGCGCTGTCTGACGAAATAAATAAAGAGCGCGCCAAATACTGATACAGGTATTTGCCGTAATTGCCAGTTTGTTTGACCCACTGCTTTGTATCTATCAGAGCCGTTTGATGTGTCGTGTGTGAACGGATGGGTTGCTAGGGTCTACAAAGTTTTGGGAATGATTGACAGCGTAATGTCTGTAACCTGATTGACTGAAATCGTGGTAAGCTCGTCATGCATCACTGCTGAATATCGATTCAAGATTTACGTATTTTTATGAGAGGGATAAGAGTTGTTTTGTCACGCTTGTGACCTACGGAACTTGTCAGTGGAACGAATAAAACGACGCTTGCTGACGCACACAATACTAACAAACAGCCACCTGATGCGGCCTCGTCCATATTTGCGTCGAGACTCGAGATATTGAAGTTTCGTCTATTTCAACCTGAACTCCAACCAACCTATCGCTTCTTGGTCGGCAAACCGCAGTAGTCTATCTATAAATTCACAGCAAAACGATCTCCAGTCTATAGAAGTGGCTCTGCTCAAATGCAACGATTCGATCACACCTTTGTGATCCCAAAACTGGCTCAAAAATGTTTCACCAACAGCACCATTGTCCATGGCGGAATTCATATCCTCACAAGAAAAGTGCCTTCCTATCAGACACGCACGGGCAGACTTTGTATAAAATACAAGAATCTTAACAGTGGTCCACTCCTTCAGCAAGGTAAGTGCTCTGAAGCGAACGGCAGCAACCAACCTTCAACCATCACGCATTTTGGACCGTCCATCCACCACACTACCCCTGTTTTAAAGGAGTCCTCTAACTTTGCCGCAAATAGCAATGTCAAAGGTCGCCTATAAGAAAACAAAATCTAATACGGGGCCTTTTTTGGGGTTGAATCGTGGCACCCCAAGGCTAACATTTGACATCACAAGGAAAGAGGAGAGACATCAGCAGCCGCCTTCAAGGCCAAGTCTTTATCTCTCACAGCATTCCCCAATCCACATGCTTCAGGCAATGATCAACAAGACTAATTACAATACAGACACAGATGACAAGCGTAAGCAATTTCAATACACAAATAATTTGGACGAACAAGGTACAAGACATTTGAGATTAGAAAGGCTACGTATTTAATCCTTCAGTATCCCAAACCATGATGGACAAAAACAACGGCTCTGAGAATGGATCGCCCTGTTTGATACCTCCAGGCAACGTGAATAGGATTTAATGACTCCCCTACACCCTAATACAAATTGAAGAGTCCACGTATAGTGACGTATTATATCTAAGAAGCATTTTTGGTATCCCAATGCGTCCACAAGCCAAATGCAGAAAATATTTCGTCACCGAATCGAAGGCTTTTCGGGTATCCAGGAAAGCCGCACTCAGATCTGAGTTTCTTTGTATGATGTTCCAACAAGGCCTGAACCGTTATTGGATTAGACGCAATTCCATCCCCTCTTCTAAATGCCTTTTGCTGTTTGTTAATTTGTCTCCTTGCAAAAATTTTATGGAATAACCCTGTAATCGTGGTGGGCATCATTGTTATTGAGCGAAAACTTCTAGTTTAATTTCTTTGTTTTTTAGTATTAACACAGTTACACCTTTTACTCCGTAGAGGAACGTACCCTGCTAAATATCCAAAGGTTAAACCATTGTGCTATCTGGTCGTGAACTGGATACATGATAAACTTTATCCTGAATGCGCAGCTCATATTGTTGCTTCCCTTACTTTGATAGTGCCCTGCATCGTATTTCGAAGCTTGTAGGAATATTTATAGACTGGGTTAAGTGCTTTGCACGGTTTGGTAAATAAACGCTGTTTTTTTGCAAATTAAATGTTTCAAATTTAAGGACAACCAAGGTTTGCTTAATTAAGCAGGTGCATTGGGTGATAACTTCTTTTGCAGTAATGACCAGCACATTACAATGTCCGTTATATTTTCTAGAGTTAAATCGACGTCAGAAAAATTGGCGACGATGTCGCCCCAGGGTACACATAAGAAAGCATAATTTATTTTTATGAAATCAACGTTAGCATATAGTTCTGTTGCAACTTCTCCAGTGGTGTTGCGTTGATTGTGTGATTCACCACGAACGGGATGTGCGCGAAGAATAACACCATTATGCATGTGGCGCGAACAAGCAATAGTAGAGTGATCTCGTCGGGTGATCTCTATTGTTGCTTGCTGCCACGGTCCGAAGCTCTGCGCACATGCCGCTCGGGATTTCCGATCGCAACAGTTCCATAACAATTTTGATAAAGGTGAAGAAACCGGAAGCAGAATTTAAAATAGTGAAAATCAGTGAATGATCAAGATTGTTTAAAGGTGGCAAAATACCTGAATCCAACATAAGAGAGGCGTTGTCAATGGCGAACCAGTCCAAAGTGCTGGAACGTCTAGTAGGTGACACTGCTTTTAATAGTTGATCAAAACTGTGGGACGAAAGGAAACGAAATAGCTCAGTTTGTAGGTGAAGTGGTTTGTCCATTGAGCGATCACTAAAGTTGCCAGCTAGCAGAACAATTTTTGACGCATCATGAAGTGTAGCATTTACTGGTATATTATAAGGCAATCTATGAATATTTGCTTTTGCGAAAATAGTTAAGGCTGACAGCAAACACCAAGAAACAACGATTTTGGTTTACATATTGAAATATCAAGCCGAATAATTTTAATGCAAGCGTCTTCCAAGTCATGTTTTCGAGTACAGAGTCAGATTTTACACAGCCGTAAGTTAAACCCCTCCACCATGACTGTTGCTGTCTAGCCTGAAAGGAAGTCATAACAGGTAGCAACAAGCGACTTGCGATTACTTCCAAATGCGGATGTGCTATATGCATTTAGGTGACCTGTCGAAAGATAACGTTGTAGATACATCACACGGTTTAAACCATGTAAACGTACCGTTTGCAGTGACAATTATACGCACGCACACAAGCAAAAAAGTTCAATATTACATTTGACAACTAGTCAGAATACGCATGTTACGTGGACACTCGCTCGTCATCGGCATATAAGCAATAGTTGGCAAATTCAGTTTTCCACAGAATCTTCTGCCTGCTTTGTGCAAGCGAGAAGGCGATTTCAGTAATGAAGCTCTTTGCTTCTGCATCGATCGAGGTAAGTGGCGCGTTATGTTGACATTATGCTGTCGAGCATCTTGTGCTAGTTTTAGCAGCGTCATCTTAACCGTGATCCGAGCGAGTTTCATCACAATGAGTCTTGAACATACCGAAGAAATATCAGGAGTGGATTGAATTGCTCTTTCTGTAAGGCGATGAATATTGCAAAATTGCATTTCATTCATGTGATCCTGAACGAAACGCAACTTGTCGTCCACTATGAATGTACGCACGGTGGACCCGAGCTGGTCTGTAGTTTCCATTGTACTGTTCTGAATGATTCCATGTAAACGAATGTTGTATTCTTTCGAACGAAGTTCGTCTAATGTCCGTTGCTCGTTTTTACTCAGCTCCATTGCTTGAATGTGCGACCGCAACTTTGATGCAGTGTTCTCTAAATCTTCCAGTTTTCGAGTGTGCTGTTTCAAGACTTTATTTCTCAACTTCAACCACTCGTTCAACAAGGATGTAGCAGAGCAAAAGTATTCTCTACTACATCTAAAAAAATCTAATCCTGAAGGAAGCCAAACAACGACTCAAGAACCATGAAAAGGACTGACAATCCAGCAGGCTCAGCTAAAGAAATTCGAAGCCAATGAAGCATGAAAACAGGATCAACCAAAGAAATCCAAAGTCAGTGAAGCATGAAAATCGTCATAAACACGTCATATCTTCAGAAGCAACCGGATTGGAAATTCACAAACAAACATGGCGTTGTTTCCTAGCAACAACAGGAAATCATGTGACCATCAAAACACTAATCACACACTGATCAGACAGGTTGCCTAGGATACGATTGTTACATTAATTAAGTAAAAGCATGCCTTGAATGCATGACTTTTTCCTATATAAAGGGCTAGATTTACAGGTCCAGGTCAGAGTTTACTAGCATCACTCTCTGGCGGTTGACTCTCCTTCGGTTGTACTGCCCACTATGGTCAGACAGCAGAAGTAAAACGAAGCTCTGCCTCACAACATATCCAGGCTCGGGTGGTATGCTGCAGAGTGCTGAGGACTATGAAGCTCCTGGATTACCGTTGCAAACGTTCTCAGCTTGAGTCTTCACCGTAAAAATGAAGTTAGATTCATTTTTAGTAAACAGAAGTGGCTTGTCCCAATAGGACTCTGTCACTCTGTTCTATAAAATGGCTTTTCCAGAGTGACCGCTGACAAACTGTTCATAAAAATGGCTTGTCCCACATAAACTTTGTCAAAATGAACCATAAGTTTTAGACGACAAATTTAAATGTAAGAGACTGATGACAATAACATTATGTCACTTTATGTAACATACTAACCTTGTTAGAATGAAACTTTGTCATGACCAATAATAAGTTTGCAAAAAAGTAATAGTAAAACTTCTGAATATTCATGATCAAACCAAAGAGATTGTCGAGTCAGTAACTTCTGACTGATCATTGAAACAGGAAAAAGGCAAAAGCCGATAAAGCACTGAATCATCATATCCTGTTAAAGGCAGACGTCTAAGACAGGATGTAGGATCTTCAATAGGGCAATCTCATAAAAGACTTGTTCACTATAGAGAATCATTCAGTTGATCAATGAGCTAGGTAGAAGGAACTCCTAAATAAGAGCAGGTTGTTATGTTGCTGGTTACAGGCTGTCCTCTTGCGTGTCTGTTGGATTGGTTCGAGAGAGAGATCATGTTGTAACTGTAAAGAATTTCAATTGGTAAGTGTATTCGCCTTTTCAAAAAATGATGCTTTCAAATAAAAATGTATCTGAACAAACCACCTTTGCATTAAGTTTCTATGTACAGAGAAGTGGTCAGAAGTTTCAGGGGGATCACCTAAGCATAGACTTACAAATATCCCCCTAAGTTTAACTGCTAAAGCGGACCCACGTATTAGCTATAGTTAGACTGAAAGCATAACGATTGTGAAGTCTCACCAGAGACCAAAAAATTCTGTTGTGTACAAGAACACCTTCGATGGCATCGAGGCGACTGCACACTGATACCAAGAGTTGATGAAGGTCTCGCAGCGTCGGTTCTTTGTCTGCCTGAAGCTCAGCAGTTACTTCACTGCACAGTCTGTGCGTTGAAGACGCTGAACTTTCCAGTACTTTCCAATTGACAGGGAACTGATTGAGAACACGTCCGATCAGCTTGACGGTAAAAACAAACTGGTAATCGTAAACTGGCCATCGTAATGGAACGGTGGCACTCAACACGTATCGTGTCCTTTTCTGGTAGGAATCAAAACTAACCCCTTTTTTACATCTTTTGTAGCTCGTTTCTTGGCTAGGGAAAGAGTAACAAAAGAGTCAGAAAAGTTATAGTTTATTATCCTACACCGTGTTTCTAACTATCCATTTTTGAGTTCTAAAAAAGACCCCTCTTTACCTTCACCATGCACAGACAACAGCAGAGACAGTACAGCAACCAACAATACCTGCAGTTGTTCCACAAGCATTGGGATCACTGATACAAATTTAAACAGAGCTTTTGTATTCTTAGTTTACCAACGGCAATAGACGTTGTTGCATGAATGACGTTCACTATTCAAACTGCGCCACTTCACAACACTTTGAACTGCATTCATTAATTTCACTATGCAGTTGCAAAAACAAAACTCATTCAGACATTGTCCTGTCTTGTTTTCCTTTGGTTTAACTTCAAAATTACTTTCAGGAAAAATGACCTAGCAATCTTATGCATGTCAATTTAAAACAAGGCCAGATATCCTCTTTCTTCTGGTGAGCATGCTGATGTTTCAACCACTTACAAATCTGATTGGTTCATTCAGTCCTTTTCCACAATCTTCATGACGCAAATTTATGCTTTCGCCATCTTGTGGCAGGTGCATGCAATTCTGTCATGCCCTAATTTAGTAATGATGTTAGCAATTCAGTCTCACTCTTGAACGTTGTTCTTGGCCTTACAGCCTGGCACAAATTTCGTTATTGGTTCCAGAGTCAGGACAATCTCTGCACACGATTGCATTAATACGGCGACATTCGTTGCCTTAATTTTGTTTTGCCCAAGGGAACATGTTTCACCAGGTGCCTCCCTCGTCATGTATGACAAAACATCTCCAACCGACCCCTCTCCCTTCACCGAAGTCCAGGAGCATAGATCAATATAACAGATGTCGTGACCATACAGCAAAACCTTAACCAAATCGCAATGCCGTCTGAGCTCTCTTCTGAGCTGCGCCAGCTTATATAGCCGATTTTTGGCTGTAGATTACTTGTCTTTTGCATAATATTTTGTATGAAAACTATTTCATCGACGAAAAATTTCCATATAAAAAACTATTTTCATCGATGAAACTACTTTTATCAACGAATAAAATTCATACAAAAAAACGTTTCCATCGACAAAAATATTTTCACCGACAATTTCCATTGACGGAAAATTTTCATACGCAAAATTATTTCCATTAATAAAAATATTCTTATAACACAACCCATGATTATATTTTCGTATTATATTGTAATACCGCAATTTTTTGTAGGGTAACGCAACACTTGTAGGAAATCATCCATTTTTCGGATTTTTACTATTTTGAATCAATTTGTACATTCGGTTTCTTCTTGGAAATTCATTGGTTTTTGTATTATGATTGTTTCAATATAATCTTTTATCATACTGCCATCTTCTTCAAGATAGTTTGTTAAGTCGGCCCGATGTACACTCCTCATGATTTCTTCAAAAGTTGGTGTTTGATAGTTGGCCTGGCTTTCCCATTGATGTAGTGCTGTACCGACTAATTCTGGCCTTTTTCGTATTTGTTGAACAAATATGGTTCCTTTGTGCATGCGTATTTTGCTGCTGTAAACAGTTTGCTCTTCAGGAACCTTCATGCGCAGTTCAACTTCGTATCCGTCCTTAGCTTTTAAGGTCAGCCAGTTCATTATTAACCTTGTTGCAATCCCAGGGTCCATTTCTGCAAATGGTTGTGTAAACTCAGCATCGTTACTAATCCCATATCTTCGTAGTAATCTTCTCCCACCACCTCTCAGATGGTGACATTCTTTTAAAACATTTATTAAATCCATTTTTTCTTTTCTCATTCAAATAGAATCTCATGGGATCATGCAGATCTCACGTTTGTTTTCTTTCTGCCATTCCCACTCATAAACGTAACATTCTAAATGCCGTGTATTTCAACCGCATCATTTTCGGTTTTCATTGTTAAATTGGAAGTTACTTTGTTTTCGTAAGCAAGGTTGCTTAATTCTACCGTATCTTTCAACCATTCCATTACTGCTTGAAAATTTCGTGATTGGATTTCTTGTTTTCGAAATCCCTTGACTGCCTGAAATATGTTGCGTTTTCCTTGATACGCCAAATATAGATCATACAAGTCATGCGCTATGACTTTATCTGTAAACAACAATACGATACATTGCTGATACAGATACGATACATTTTATAATTATTTGTTTTTTTTCTTTCCATTCACTTTCTCCATGTCTTTATTAGCTTGTATCAAATCAGCAACTCGCACAGTTTGTTTCTTCAATGTTGATTCACTGCTAGTTTCGCTATTTTCTGAGCTAGTCATGTTATGGTCACTTGTGGCCATAACACATCTTTGAGGGACATATGGTGCAGCTAACCATGCACTGAAACGCTGAGCCAATTGTATTGAAGGTATACCAATGAGATGTTCAACTGTGACTTTGTCGAGACCTGGAGAACTGTCTTTTCTTTGTTTTTTTTTGCAATATCTTCCTAATCTTCTAGTTATTGGAATTTCTAATTGCCAAAAAGTTGGTCCTTCGTCGATACAACTGTCCACCCCTGAGGGCGCTGTCTGACGAAGTAAACAAATACACTTCTACAGGTAGTTGCCGCGATTGGCAGGTCGTTTACCCATTGCTTTAAATCTAACTAAAGCCGTTTGATGTGCCTGTGTGTAAACGGATGGGCTGCTAAGGTTGAACCAAATTTTGGGATTGATTGACACGTAATGTCTGTAACCTGATTGACTGAAATCGTGGTAAGCTCGTCATGCATCACTGCTGAATATCGATTCCAGTTTTGTGTATTTTTTTATGAGAGGGATAAGAGTTGTTTTGTCACGCTTGTGACCTACGGAACTTGTCAGTGGAACGACAAAGCAACACTTGCTGACGCGTTCGATGCCATCAAACAGCCAGATTGGCTTTCTGGCGATGTGGTTCGTGGTTTGAGATCCATTGCAAGAAAGAGATTGGTCACCTCTACTGTCGAGTGGTTATGATCTTTTGCCACAACAAGACCTAGTCGAACGCAAATAAACATTTGTATTTTCTCTGACTTGTACAAAATCAAAGATTTGAAACAGAAGATGCGAATATAACAAAAACTTGAGACGTCTCTAAATCAAACAATAATCCTGGCTTTCACCCTCTCTTTCAACCGCGCGTGTCGACGCTCGTGTATTTTTAAAGGCGGATCGCCCACGAGGTGCGTTCCATCAAATTATTTGCGCTGTAATCTCGGAAACGAAGCTGCGAGCATAAACCAGTGGCCGCTACAGCTTCCTGGTGCGGCCTGGTCCATATTTGCGTCAAGATATTGAAGTTTCGTCTATTACCACCACGACTCAAACTCCAGCATCTGTCGCTTCTTGGTGGGCAAACCAGTAGTCTGTCTGTAACTTCGCAGCAAAACGATCTCCAGTCTACAGAAGTATCTCTGCTCATATGCAACGATTCAATCACACCTTTGTGATCCTACAGTATCGGCTCAAGAAATAGTTCATCAACAACGCGATTTTCCACGGAGCAATTCTTATCCTGTCAAAAAAAGTGCCCTTCGCACCAGACACCGAGAAACCACAGCTTCTCTTCTTTTTTCCTCGAATAAGGTCAGTGCTGGTGCAACTCCAAATATCTTGGTCTTCGCGGAGAGCTGCGTGCTCCGTGCTTCGAACAAACAACTTCATTTGGCAAAACTTTGTGTTCGCGCCTTCGCGGAGTAATTCATTCTTTTGCTGTTGAGTCAGTCTGTTGGCCTGTGCACATAGTTTTTACAACATGTCTTCTAACAGTAGGAAAAGAAGAAGAAGAAAGTTACGCAGCAGCTAAAATATATTTGCAGCGTACTCATCGCAGTCACGTTAACAAGAGTGTGTCTTTATTACTGCAGAAATGCAAGCGTGATGATGATCTTCGCCACAAAGTTTTGGCTTTGACTGAAGATGCTGAAATTCCTAGGAATGTTTTATGGTTTCGAAAAGAATCATTAGCAAAAGTACATTTTACCAAGCAGTGTGGAACAAATACAAGCTGAGCCAGAAACATCGTACTTATGCACTTCTGACCAGACTTGGACAACCAGAAATTTTTTAGTGTTTCTAAATGAGATTAGAATTAAACTAGTGCTAACTCAGTTGTCACAAATTAGATTAGAATTAAAATTAGCCGATTTGCTAAAACCAGAAATTGAACCAAGGTACGTTAATCCAGTCTTCCTGTCTATCAAAAGGAATCCTTTCCCAGCAAAAAAAACAGACATTAAACTCTTACTGAGTAGGCCTATATTTTGCCTACTAAGTATCATCAGCTCTGCGAAGTGCATGAAGTACAAAACAGAATTAAATAAAACCCACAAGCAGTTAAATTAAAAGGATCTAATTGAAAAATTGCAACACCAGCTGCATACTTTGCATAGGAGTATAAAAGGCGCAAAACAAACTACCAAGTGTAAAGTGACTCGTTACAAACAAAAATAACAGTTCAATAAGTTACAGGATGTACAAGTGGTATATAACGTGCATGCAAGAATACATTGACACAGCCACGCGGTGGGTCTGCGCATGGTCGCGACTGGTCACAAGCTACAAACAACCCGCAGTAGCGGAAGTAAAACCATCCCAAATCCTTTCGTTACATAGCTCGACTGCGTTAAGACCATACAAATCTCGACAACATTGAGCGAAATCAATAAGTAATAACAACAAAAAGCAACAAATAGCACGTCTTTCCCAGCTGATAAAGCATGTTCAAGTTTATTCCTAGTTCAATTCATTCCCAAATCCGGATTCAATCTCATAAGCATGAGAATAGCAAAGATTCGTACGCCAAGATTGACGCGTTTCGCGGGGTACAATTCGCCAACATGGCTAAAGACTCGTTCCGACGGGGTCGATGTCGTTGTCATACTCAGGAGGTCTCGAGCAGCAGCCCTGGGGAACGATGTTCGTTTTTCCAATACCCTAAAACATCACACTCCATCCTCTCGCGTTCTTCTGCGAAGTAGCTTTCAACTTCATCTTCTAGAAGCTTTTCTTGGGTAAGGCGCGAGTCAATCTTTCTCTTCTTTCTTGATGTGTTTGAAGGCATGAAAAATAATAATTCTTTCTTGGCCGCTTCTTTGCTTTTGGACGAGCTGTTGTGCTGGTCGTGGTCGGAACTGTAACTATCCCAGGTCGGGTTGCCACACATGTTTAAAAATCATTTTCCATACTTTTTCAATATCTTTTCAGTAGTTACGTAAAAAGTTCAATACCATTACTTGTCTTCATTTTTCAAAACCCTAAATCATGAAACTCAATTTCACATGTTGCATAACACTGCATGAACAGTAGAGTGCTTTGCCTTCAGCAAAATTCTGCTCAGATACTTGAGATTTCTTTTCCATTTAGAATTTCCATATTTTTTCAATACCTAATGTACATTTTGGCCAAATTCAATGCCGTGTGGGAACCCTGCCAGGCAGTTCTGTGTTCTACAGTGGTTTTCCTTTTCAGTAGTTCCTTCACCGATGGTATGGAAGTTTGTTGGAGAAAGTCTCTGTTCTGTTTCTAACCAGTTGGCCTTAAACCGTAGATCTGAAAACGTTGCCAGTCGAAAACCTTCCTGTTCAAAATAAAGATTCAGCCTCATGTTGACTTGATCAAGTAGGATACGGGGCAAGACTGGACAGATGTGTACTTTCGATATCATCCCCTCCAATGACTTTCTAAGGCCGATGACAACAGCACACACATTACTGATTGTTGCGTGGCTCTCTCCTTCAATTTGAAAACATTGCAGCTTCAAACGGGCTCAGCACAGCGGTGTGCTCAGTGTCTCCTTTCACTTCAGTTGTCTTCAAATCTACAAGTGATAAATCGAAGGCTCTTTTCATCGAGCTTGCGTTGTCGCTTATAATGCAACGGACTTTGCCGTCAATTTGGTATCTTTTGACATCTTCATACCTGTTGGCTATGTTGACAGCAGTGTGTCTTTCAACGAAATGTTCGCAGCACAGATGACGAGACTGCAGATTGAAGTGTCGTAGTGTACTGCTAATCCGATAAATGAGCGCACCTGGCGGTTGGTCCAGATGTCGACGGTAACATACACATTGGTCAAATCTTTCATTTCAGCCTTGATACTGTTAACGATGAGCTTTTCTGTGAAGGGGAAGTGGGTCGCCTTGATCGTTTGTCGATGAGGAATTGCATAATTCTCATTGAGACCCTCGATGAGCCCCGTAAAGCTTGGTTCGTCAACAATTGAGAGTGGCGATGATGCACAAGCGATGCTCTTCAGCAGACGCTGGGTTATTCGGATGTCGCTTGGTGTATTTTCGTTTAGTGTCGCCTGGAAAATGGTCCGTTATCCTCGGCTGAGACTTTCCGGTTCCAGCTCGACTTGTAGGTGGGCAATTTCGATTTTCTTTTGCAGCTTCTTCAGCTTTAGCTATCTTGTATTTTCTATTGTCATTTGGGTGCATGCACGACAGATGAGATTCCCATTTAGACAAGCAGTTTTTGAAACCATTGTACAGTACCTGGATTTTTTCATCTTTTTCACACAAAGCAGGTACTGCTGCGCAATTGGATGTTCCGTATTCTTAATCCAGAAGCTCAAAGTATGGGCAAAGCGATGCAGGGAGTTGTTTCAGTTCCACCTCACCTTTAGTTGAATGACTTAATTGAATCGACACTTTAATACGTGGTGATTTGTACATGTTAATACTTTGTTTTTTTTCGCTGAAACATTTCGGTCATTTTTGCTGAGACATTTTGTTTATTGAAATATTTCGGTCAATTGTCTCACAGTTGTATTAAAACTCGCCATAACAGTGTGTTTTAGCCTATATTTTCAAACGTTGTGACCGAAATGACTTCATTTTTTTTGGTCATTTCAAAAAAATTTCGGTCTATGACCTAAAAACAACCGAAAAAAACAGGTGTAAACTATACTTTCTGTGGCTAAATTAAGTTGGGCTCAGAGATTTAGTTTCTGCAATTTTTGTCACATTTATGGGTTATTTTGCTCACTGGGGAGTGGGGATACGTCATTACAAAATTCTCTGCACACATCCTCTAAAGCGGATATTTTTCTTTTACATGTTGCCCGTCGAAGGTCTCCAGCTGCAGAAGTAGGCTAAGCCCAGATGAGCAAGCAAGAGACTTATAGGTATCAGTAACATAATGCATTACACGCTTGTAAAAATTTCATTTCAGTGGAATCAACAACTTCCTATTCTCGTGTCTACCGCAAACACTCGCAACTAGGCTAGCTAGCTTTATAAGTAAACTAACAGTCACAACCACCAAGTTTACTAGTACAAGTACGTACCACTGAGCTGACTGACTGACGCAAGTACCGAATGACTATTGCGACTTCTGCGTGTGAGCGGATAGGCCAGGAGGCTCAAACATGCGGGCTGCCTGTGGCCCGCGAGGCGTTTCGTGCGGGCCGCGATGCTTTTCGGGAATTTTCAAATGTTTAACTTTTACGTTGCCAAATGCCTTGAAAAAAGATGCCGCGAAAGAAATGAACCAAAGCTGAATGATACCCAGTGCGGTTTTCATCCTGGCCACAGTACTGCAGACCAAAATTTCACTCTTCAGCAAATTTTAGAGAAATCTTGGGAGTATGCCAAAAACGTGTACACATGTTTTGTCGACCTCGAGAAAGCATACGACTGGGTTCGTCGTGAAAAGCTTTGTGGAGGAAAGTTGTGCCCAACTCGTTACGCCGCACCATCCCTGATCTACATGAATTGTATTGATAGTCACAGCCGAGTCGAGGAGGGTGTTACATTTGTGAGCTGCAGGATCAACCGCTTACCTTGTAAGACGATTTGTTACTGCTAGCATCTTCTCAACAGGGTCTTCAGTATGCACTCGATCAGTTTTCCGCTGGGTGCGACCAAGCCAGAATGAAAATTAGCATTAAAACTACTGAGGTATCATGTCTCTCTACAAACCAAAGGCAGTGTATGCTGCAAGTGAGCGGAATACACTGCAGCAGGTGGAGAAATTCAAGTACATAGGGGTGGTATTTACGAGTAACGGAAGGAGGAGCGATGAGGCTGATGGATGGATGGATTGCTAAAGATCAGGGTCGGCCCTAGCAGGTGCAGGGCCCAATGCAAGACATAGGTGCGGGGCCCCTCTGAGCAGTGGTTTTATGACGTCATCGTGTTTAGTCAACCGTGCTATACGACCGTTGTAGTTGTAGAGCATAGATATAAAGCTTTAGCACGAGAACTGAGCACGGTTGTTAACGTTCGATAATAGAGGAAATTCATTCCTAGTTCTAGCGAGAGCGTTGTTTGTTAACAATGATATGTATAAGCCGTTCCTGCTGAGTTTCGAGCGCAAAGGTATCTGGAAAAAATTAACAATCTACCTAAACACCATGGCGCGGGGCCCCCAGCGGCACGGGGCCCAATGCAGCTGCATCGGCTTAAGGCCGGCCCTGCTAAAGATAACGCAGTTCTTCATAAGCTTTATCGCTCTGTGGTCACAAAACGAGAGTAGAGTACCGTAAAGCTGTCAGTTTTTAAATCGGTCTTTGTTCCGATCCTTACCTATGATTTTGAATCTTGGGTAATGAGCGAAATAACATCTCAAGTGCAAGTGGCAGAGAGGGATTTTTGCGATGAGTCCGTGGTGTGACACTTCGCGACAAAGTGCGCAGCTGTGAAATTCGCAGAGCCCTGAATGTGGAATCACATCTCCTCGGAATTGAGAGAGCGCAGATATCAATATATCTGTTTCGGCCATGTGTCCAGAATTCCCCTAAGAAAGATTGGCGAGGCAAGTCCAGGTGGCTAGACCCACGGAAAAGTGGTTCAGAAGTCATCCAATCCAAGGCCAAGGTGTAGTGAATACCGTACGTCTCCGGCCTTGCTTGGTCTCGTCTTGGCGTGGAGCAGGCAAAACTATCTGAAATTGCTGTTGACCGTGAGGTATTCCAAGTCCTCCTAGGGCTGCTGCCATCGCGACTCTCCCTAGAGGAAAAGCAGGCATGAAAATGAATGGAATGAATAACATTTACGTTATTTAATTTATTCACCGGTGTTTAAAAGTGCTCGCTTAGCGAGTAAACAAGTTCCTTAGACGGCTAGAAAGGATTAATACGAACGTAGAGACGGCTAGAAATGATTTTGTCTAATTCATGATACCTTTAGCAGGAAATATAGATGCAAAAGCTCTTTCTAGTCAGTTCAGGTACCGCCGTTGTTGCGTCAGCATTATAATGCGGCCCGCAATTTACCTTATACATCCTCATGTGGCCCACGGAGCAAGTTGAGTTTGAGACCCCTGGGGTAGGCAATGTGACGTAATAATCATATCATTGATAAGACCACTTGGTTGTACTGCAGCTGTAAATGAGAAAAGAAATTGATCGAGTTTTTACAGTTTTCGCTTTTCAAATGATGGGAAGACGACATGCCACTTGTGACCATATTTGTTGCACTTTCCTTGCACGAAGGTGCATTCTCGTTTCATCTTTAAAAATACCGTTGGACAAATTAAACATTTTTGGCAAAACCGGAAATTAGATTAGAACTAAAATTAGATCTGAAGCTTTTAGCAAATGAAATTAGAGCTAACTCATTGAATTAAAAAAACAGATAATCAAGTCTGCTACAGACCCATGATGGCATAAGGAAGTTTTAAGCACACTTAAAGGCACAACAACGTCTTGTCGCTTGTGTTCAAGCGACACATCGTGAAACCGTCAATGGGTAGGCTTAAAACAAAAATGTGCTTGCAAGGCCGTTGCAACTTTTCGGCGTGTCCTGTTACTTTCGTGCTTCCTGTTAAAGATGAGATGCAAGAAGTCCGTTTCCAAGGTTAGCTGTGTTTTTTCTTATATAAGGCAAGTGTGTTGCTAACATTTTTCTTAACATCACATTTCTTTAAATTTTTGTGGTAAAATTTCTTTATTATGAAATGAAATAAAACTGCAATATTTCGCTATTTGATTGGTCTTTGCAGACAAGCGATTGTACTTCCTTTCTAAACTGTTCTCAACTCCCAAATTAATGTTTTCATAAATCCAACCACCTTCTAGCCATGGTAGTATTTGTAGGTAATTCTGACTTATTTTCAGGAACAAAGTCTCCTGCTACACCGCAGATTTTGTTCCAGTTCTGGATCTAGTATGTGATTCTCTTTTAAAGGAGTGTGTTAACTGTTATTTTACGAAATTAAAAACGGAAGTTACAATACCGAAAGTAAAATTGTCCAGTGCTACAAAGATTAAGGGATTAGAAAAGATTTTGAGAAGTTTACAGCTACACCTAATGAGGAACTCTATTGCCAGGTGTGCTGTTGCATTGTTGAGCACGAAAAGTGCTGTCTTGCTGAACAGCATGTAGCAACAGGGAAGCACCAGAAAGGTATTGAAAAAAGAAATATTTTTTTTGGTCATATGAAGTCATATTTTCTGAAAAATAAAGTCATATTTTCAAGTATTTTAGGTCACAATAAAATGGCCTTAGTGATAGCAAAAACTCTAAAAGTGTTTACCCACCAAACAATGTAGCAGTCCAGTGCATTGCAACAAGGCAATGCTTTGTGCAGTGTTTTTTGCAGGAAACGTTTACAGCACGCACTGCTTGGTTCAGGCAGTTAAGCACAAACCTTTATTCCATGTCCAGTTTATTGGGTTTTCCGTTTGTTATATTGAAACATCGTTCATGATTCTCTTAACACATGGAAGACAAAACTGCATTCCACATTGCCATCGATCCACCGTATCATTACCAGCGGTGTCTTCTGTTTTCCACGTAACTTGGTTTGATTTTTCAAAAACTCGTCCATGAAATTGCGGATGGACTTCGCGTCGTGACTGGTCGAAACGTTCGTTGCCACGGGCAATGACACATGACTTTTGTATGGGCAGGGGCGGATCCAGGGGGGCGATCGCCCCCCCCTAAAACCTACGAAAGTAACTTCATTCACCATTGTTTTTACAATTCGGAAAACAGCATTCGCGATATTAGGCCATTTTGACGTCCATTGTTTTGCCACAGCAGTGTTGTGAAGCGAACAAGGAGAGTATACACTTGATAATCTAAGTGGTTTTCATGCTTAGACATAATGCTGCCATTGGGATCAAAATATACGATATGCTTGTCACACACGTCCAGGAACAGCGTTATTTGAGAATCTAGGTACGAAGACGCAGCAGGTGGATAAAGCGTATCATGCCCGTCGCCAGGATCTCTCAGCAGGGGGCAAAAAATTACAAGGGGCATATTTTCTAAATACAATATTGGATGAATGCAGCAACTGGGGGTCCAAACATGAAATGGGGGGCCGGGCACCCCTGCCCCCGCTGGTGACAGCCTTGAAGCGTAACCCGTCGTATGAACTCATGCTGCTTTCGTAGGCAGTCGGGGTTTTCATGACAAGATGCAGCAAGACGTATTTCTGCATTGGATTCACTGCTAAGAGAGGTGCATAAGTATGAGCTCCAAACCATTTTACCTCTTCCTTGAAACGAAGCAAATGATCACGATGTTCACTTGCTGATGGCACCGAGCGGGCCTTCTCGAGCCTGACCACGGACTGGACGTGAACGTGGGCAATGTAGAGCATGACACCGGATTCCCTCTATTTCTAGTCAGGCCTCGACTCGGTCCTTTAAAGGACTTGCACAAAAGAGAAGGATAAACCAAACAGTTTGAGTAAATTCTAATGGTTATCTTCTTCAGCTCTGCACAATCGGTATATTTTAACCAATTTTTCTGCCCTCACCACATCTGAACTTTTTCTGATTTTGGACCATACCAAATCACATATTGAAAAAATACACTCTATATTGATACTGAACTAGCAGGGCATGCACATAAACTTGATGTGAAACTACAGAGTTTGTGTGGGGGTGATTTTTCTCTGTTTGCTGTGCGCATGCTTGCCAAGCCTGACCACTTAGGAGTGAACTGACCAACACATTGCGCAATCAAAGATGTGGTGCATTTCTTTACCCTCAAGTTTGAATGCCACAATAGGTACAACAAGTTATTATTGTGTAATTCTGAAAATAGTGATATTGCATGATAGAATAAAAACAATTCAGAATGGGGTTTTTCTGTTTTCTTTAACAAAAGAACAAAATCTTATTTCTTTTTAAAAAAACAACAAAAACGTTTTTTTTAAGACAGTGGGTTGTTTCTTTTGAAAAAAAACGGGTTTTTCTCAACCCTTATTGGGGCAGTCTCATTGTAGGCTCCAGAAATAGTCTGCATACATGTGCGATGCCCTCCATCCCTGATAACGATCCTCCATAATTTAAGTCCTGGTGAAAATGCTCACCTTGCACTTACCCAAGTTATCCGGAAATTTGTCACAATGAGATTTCAGATAATGCAGCTTGATGCTCATATTGCATTCATTATGTGGTAAATTGCCAACAACTCAATGACCAGATCTTGGTAGTTAGACGGTTTAGTTTTCAATAAAAATTGTGTACAACAGATGAGAAGCATTTGCAGAACCATCTTGACGGTATCACGTTCTTCTTCAAGCTTCACTGCATGTCCAATAGATGCGGATCCATTCTTATTGCCGTATAAGTATGGATCCATGCCCATTGGACATTCAGTTAAGACTTCATTTCGAACCATTTATGAAGAGTCTCCATTCTTCATCTTTGTATTGAAAACATTCTTGCTCTGTTTCGATAAAATGCGATATTGGTTCCGGGATGAACCAGGTGCTTTTCTTGTAATCTTGATGCCAGCAGCTCAGATGATTGTTTGGGTAGATTCAAATCAAGAATTGAGTTGTTTATTTCAGCCTGGTCAGATAAAGAGGGAGACAAAGGCAATAACCGACAACTTTTGCTAAAACTATCGGCAGACATGTCATCATCTGTTGAAGTTGAAGAATATCTGAGTGTATCATCTTCAAGATAGGGAAGGTAGTTGAATACAGGTTTGGGTGCATCCACAACATGAGGAACAGGCCTTTCAAAGCTGAATTGAAGTTTGGATATTGGAATAGAATGTTTATTCTTCTTATTGAAGCCTTTCACATTTACCATGCAGAAGTAACAATCTGCAATATGGTCTATTAGTTCCCTCCAGATCACTTGAATGCCAAAAGGAAGGTGCTTATCTTTTCCATGGGACCATGATCTCAAAGTTTCCACACAGCTTGTACAGATTTTATGTGGAACCCATGCTTTATCATGATCCCTAAGCTTGATTTAAAAATCAGCAAAATACACTCTTTACACAAAGTCGTTGATGGACTGTCTTTGTGCTGTTGGTGTAAAACTTCCACAAACGTAGCAAAATACATGAAGATTGTTGGAGTATTTTCTTTTCATTGAAGACATTTAACCAAAGTGATGAAACAGGTTATGTCAGTGTTAATTAAGAGGAATAACTAGTTAACACTCAACGGCACAGTGTCTGGCAGGTCGAGTCACGTTGATCGCCACGATTGTTTGCAGTGCACGTCCGCAAGTATAGTTAGACATCTTGGAACGTCGCTTGGCTATCTGCGCTAAGAACTGCGCGACGTTCCGGACCGTGGTGTAGCGATCTGCATAAAAAACTGCACGTTCTGGAACGTCGCATGGCGTTGAAAGTGTTAAAAATATTTTCATTGCTGTAACAATCATTTAAAGGGGGTAACTATAGTATTTGGATCGCATTTTTTCCATTTTTGAACAAAAATTCTAATGTTGAAAAAATCTTGATGTGATTGAGAGAAACTGAGTTCATTTTTTAATTCAGCAGCCTCGAAACATTCAAAATCAGTTCCCAGATCTGAAACAACTCAAAAGAAGTTTATTTTGGGTACCAGTGATTGTTGAAATGATAGTCAGCTTGTTGGTGCCACGCTCCGTGCATTTGTCAGGTGGCCTTGCAGTCGTGATATCTCCTGCTTAATTGCCCTAAACCAGGGTTTCTCAACCTGTGGGCCACGGAAAAAAGTTTGATGGGCCACGGCCTGGTGTTATTGAAACTAAGTGCGTTTTACAAGTTGAGCTTTTAAATCAGTAGTTTCAACCTTTTTGTGTGAGGCGACCCATTATCCAGCTACCCTCATCTAAAACACGAAGAAAGCAAATGCAATGCATCTGTGTACATAAAACATCTACTCGCGACCCCTCCAAAAGTAGCGCACGACCCTCTGGGGTCGCGAACCGCTGCTGCTTTAAATCGAAACAAACGGTAGCTCTTGATCTATAAACGTCATAATACGCTCTCTGTTGTCATTATGCGTTAGAAATTATTGCCACATGGAAAGTCCACGTAGACTATAACACTTTGCAGAGGTGGCCGGAGTCACAATTTCAGACTCCGACTCTGCTCCTCTTTCAGAATTTTTGAATCCAAATCCGGGTCGGAAATATTTTCAAATTTGAGAATCCGACTCCTACTCCGGCAACCATCGATGCAATCGAAATTCAGCAATTTTATTCTTAAAGCAATGACATTTACAAAGACCATCCAGACTCTTGTTACTGCCGAAAATAAAAAGTAACTCCGGGTCTGGGTATGAAACAAAAACGCAGAATCCTTCCAGATTCGACTTCGGATCCGTGGCCACTGTTGCGGCAGCTAGCCTTAGATGCGAGCCGTGGAGGAGCTAGTCCGCAGAAAATTAGAGAAACGTGCGCCTGACGAACTTTCGCCTAAACCTGACCCCTACGAACTCCGTGCACCACAGGGCTGTAGTCTCTTATTCCCTACAGCAACGCAAACGGAGGGCAATCAATCAGGGCAAACTTTGTTG
>Ga0210059_1004616_pt1 | contig 22258 bp, 8 predicted proteins | sample Ectturendosymbi2_FD_188042 | JGI IMG/M metagenome (GOLD analysis project Ga0210059, IMG submission 188042) | Ecteinascidia turbinata endosymbiont from Florida, USA - Sample 2 (SPAdes) (version 2) | ecosystem: Host-associated > Tunicates > Ascidians > Unclassified | place: Key West, Florida...
CAGTAGTTGTCCGTGAATTGTTTCGGAGTTTGCGTCTCATCAGTATTGCTTTTGTGTAGCAAAAATATGTGGACACTGTGTACACACCGAGCATAAAAAGTAAGAAGTGCTGGGAAAGTGCCTTGCTGATGCTCCTCTCAAGGTTGGACACGTACTGACACCGGTTGTGTAATGCCTTACTATAGGGTTTATCCATATTCTGTGCTCTTGCGAATGACGATACAGCTGTGGTGAAGATAAGCAGCTTTGCTCCTCCCAGTGTTGGTCAAGTGCAAACACCATTTCTGTAATGTGCACTGATGTATAGCTAACCACTTTTTGTGCTCTTGTGTCTGTGATATGGACCATGAGTCCGCAATAAAACATCATTATTATTATTAATAGGCGTGAAGACTGCAAAGCCTGGTGTAGACTACAGACCACATTAAATATTGAAATGACTGACTAAAAAATCAGTCTAACAAGTCAATGTCACAAAACAACAATTTTGCATATCATGTTTAAGAAAAAAAAAGCATATCTGTCTGGTCTGGTATCATCCAACAACCAAACAATGCAAGCTCACGTAGAATAGGCGTGAAGACTGCAAAGCCTGGTGTAGACTACAGACCACATTCAAAGAGCTAGGGTGCTAGCTAGTCTAGACTATATCACAGTAAGCCTACCCTTCTCTAACTAGCCCTAGTCCAGCCTCCATGTACGCAGCAAACAACGTCCTTAATATATACTGAAAAAGCCCTATTTTGACACCAGGAACAGATTCATGCTAACAAATTTGGCGTGTCCAATTAGCAGATTAAGAGGGGGAATGAGATTACACTACGGTACAGAGATTACACCACAGACACACTCGGAGTCCTGGCACAGAAGGCTGAAACGATGCTTCTGAAAATTATAAATGAATGATTGTGCAATTTTTTCCAAAATTCTGAATCCTCGAAATATCGATGAAAGCGTTTCGGATATCCGGATCCGTATCCGGTTTCCGTTTAAAAGCAGTTTTTGGATATCCGTATTCGGTTGCAAACTCACTATCCTGCAGAGATGAGCACAGATCAGGGCTGGATCGGACTGGATCAGGACTGAAGCCAATTTTTGGCGGATCAGGATTGGATCGGACTGCAATTTTAAAATTGGTGGATCAGGACTGGATGGGACTCAGAAAATTTTTGTTGTTTTAATGTGATTATTCTGAAAACATCAAAAATTTTAGTTGTGATCCGATTTCACAGGTTTGCTAAATGGTAGTGTATATTTTGACATCAAATGCAAAAACGCTACTGGGACTATTTTGCAATTCGAACTGTAGCTACCTATGTTCACTTATGACGCTCAGGTCTAGCAGCAACGTGAACATAGATGAGTAGTAAGTGTCAATGCTTGTTGTGCGATTGTTCGTTGGCTCTGCTCTCATCATTTCATTTGACTTAGCTTGTACAGGTCACACTTTGTACTTTTTCAAAAAGTTTGGGGTGTATGTTTAAGTTTCGGTTTAGGGTTTACCTTTAGGGTTTAGGTTTACAGATTAAGTTTCGGGTTTAGGTTCAACTTTTGGGGGTGCCCTGTAAAAGGCGGAGCTCTGTAATAAACTGAGCTTGGTTGCGGAGGTTTGATGACGTAACCGGAGTCGCTAAAACCAATATTTTGCGTTGACCAATGAGAACTAAACGGTAGTAAAAATAATTTTACTGAAAAGGTGATATTACACTACGGTAAAAGAAGTCTATTCTGAAGTTTGATAATTTTTTGTAATCTGAGTTTCACAACGGTTCGGGACAAAAAAATTGGTTTCAACAGATGTGAATGTATAAAATTTTTAAACATCGCAAACATCCATGCATTAAATGTTTGGGGGAAGCGCATATTTATTTGGAATAATAAATGTTTTTCCTATGCTTTTTTCAGTTTATTCCTTTTGCAACGCAACTTTTCTCCACTCAGGTTACGTCATAGAACCTCGCAACCAAGCTCCGCTATTTACGGAGCTCCGCCTTTACAGGGCACCTATTTGGGTTGATGCTTGAATTTTGGGTTTAGGTTTTAAGTTTAGGATTTGGGTTTAGGGTTTGGGTTTAGGTTTTGGGTTTACGTTTTGGGTGTAGGTTTTGGGTCATATACAACAGAAAGACCTTATGCTAATCCAAGTGTATCGTCCTTGTCACTTGACCAATGCAAGCAATAGGATTCTCCTAATGGCTAAATAACTCCAGCAGAGCTTTTCCCTCTGAAGCCTAATAGACACTTACTTGTTAAATTTTGGAAACGCCAAAAGGCTGTGTCTATTTTGCCTCGTGATTCAGAAGCACTGCTGGAACTATTTTGCCTGCAACCAATCGTATTTGGCTAAAGGCAAAACAGCTCCAGTTGTTGTTTTGCTTCATGAGGCAAAACATAAATACATGATTTTACATTGGCAGATCAGCACTGGATCGGACTGATGATTTTCAAAATTGTGTGGATCAGGACTGGATCGGATTCAATTTTTGCAGAGAAACAAGTCTTGTTTGATAGTCGTGGACGGATGCAATCTCAGCAAAGTATTTATCATAGTGATTTAAGTAATCCACCATTATAAACGGAGTACATGAATTTGGCAACTGACAATTGAAATAAATCAGACATTTCTAAACTATTGTTCTTGGAATAGAGTACAGTTGTTTTAGTTTTGTTACATTCAAGTGTTCTCACAGCTTTATTTTGCAATCAAATTAAATGGGTAAAGTCGTCTTATTGGCCTTACCCAGTTAAGTATTGAATAAGTTGAATACGAATGGAAAAGAGCAAAGTAGGCTAAACAGATCTGAGCGCTGAAATGTTGGAATAGTGTTTTAATTTGAACAAGACTATCACAGTGACTTGTTACTCATGAGCACCATCTAGCGGTGACCATTTATTTACATGTGGCACCATCTTCTGGCTGCCACTCATTCCACATGATTTGGAGAACTGTGTCACCAACTTTTCAATTTGAGGCTTCCAATTAAGTTTATCATCAAGTATAACGCCAAGATATTTTAAGCTGCTTTGTTTTGATATTGGGTGATGATCAATTGAAACTAAATTGAACTGTTTTATGTTAGATTATGCAGAATAACCCAAACTACAAGAAAAACATCACCTGACTTTGAATGTATCAGCCAGTTTTCCAAAAGAAACAAAAATGTCAAAATTGTCCCATTGGTCCAACATTTCCCTTACTTTTCCAAGTCAATCGCATTAAAAAGCAAGCTGAAGTTTGCCACGCAGTCCCGTCGCCACAGGGGGGCTTTGGTGGGCTTAGCCCCTCCGAGGCGAAACAAAGGTCCAAGCCCCACCCAATTGAAATATGAAGCACTATAAAACAGTGATGTTTGTTCAAACTTCAGAATGTCAAGCCCCACTGCACAAATGTAAAGCCCCCCTATTGAAGACTTTCTGGTAACGGTTCTGTTGGCACACCAAGCTTTTCATTAGTCATTTCTTTGGTAACAATGGTTAGATTTTAACACCAAACCCTGAGTTCACATTGATAATTTCATTTATTGATCCTACCCATTGTTGCACTTTAAGTTATTTAAACCATACCATTTCAACAGTTTTATTTGCATTTAAAATTTTTCACTAAAACGCCCCATTGGTCCCCATCCATGGGGACGTTTGGGACAATAGGGTGGGACCAATGGGACATGAACAAAGTATGATTGTCTCAGTTAACCAAACCTTATCATGACTCGTTTCTTGATTTCCATTAAGAAATCAATTAATTGCAAATTTACCATGCATTTTAATGTTTACAAAATTCGATAAAAGCTATTGTTTTTTGTGATCTATTTCTCATGATTCATTGGAAAGAAAGGTCGATAGGATCTTGATTTAACCTGCATGAGTTTCTTGTCGATACTTGCATCCAAAATATTTATAAACAGTAGAATGACAGTGTTTGAAAAGTGGTTTTTATTGCATCTGTGAAAATGTCAAACAAAATTGCCTCACAAGGCAAAATAGAACCTAAGCAAAACTGCATGTTGTGCATCATAATACACTTTCAGATAGTTTTTGGATACGGATAGTATGATTTTAACCAAAACAGGATTCGGATCGGATACGGATAACATTTTTCAAAAACAGGAAAGGATCGGATAGTAAAAATCCACTATCTGATCATCTCTGTACTCTGCGGCAAAAAGTGCCAAACGCCTTTTACTTTTTATTTCTGAAGGAATTTTTGACCAGATTTCTATTTCACTGTATTTTATTATTTCAACACCCGAGTTTGAACCTGCTTTTGGGAAGCAAATTATTGAGTTTTGATTTGTCTTGTATTATATGGATAAATCAATATCCTGCCTAGATATTCATATACATTAACCCTGCTCAGGTAACCTCTAAACACGGACACCGTTGTTGTCCTTGCCGAAAATGATCAGATTTTGTTTATTCGCTTATACTGGATTAGCTGACAGGTTTAGACGCGCGCGTGGGTTTTGTACAACTTAGCAAGTCTTTTGAAACTCATCCGATCAGAAAAAAACAACGTGTTAATTTTGGAAAACTTTGTGTATGCTGAAGAACAAAAGCAATTTTCCTAACAAAAATGTGTGAAGTGCTCTTAAGAAATGAAAGAAAAAGTAAAGAAAAATCCCCAAAATCCGCCAGTAGACGTGATTGATGGTCGGTTTAAAACCCTTTAACGACCGCGCCGGCCTATATATTGGCCGGCATATTTTTGTTAATTACTCGCCAGCCGCTATAGTTAGAGAGCTGTTCCAACCCTCTACGGATGCGGCAAGTCTTCTAGTTTCAATTACATTTTTTTAAAATTTGGGTTAGGGGTTCTCCTGGGAGGAGATCCAGATTGGGAATGTTTTTGAATTTTTGACCAACTTTGACTGGCCCTGGACGCCAATCCAATCATCCAAAATTTTGGTTCAAACTATTTTTGTAAACTACATGATCTCCCGCGTCTATAGAGCCCTTGTATGACCTTCTAGGTTGTCTGGAACCAAAGTTACGGCCCCAAACCCCATTTTACCCCAAAATCAGAAAATTGCAGAAAATGCATTGAGTCTTCTACTGGCGGCATTTTGAATAGCGACAACTCGCCGCCAGAACATGCTAGCGAGCTATTCCAACCAAATTTATTATAAGTCTTTAAAGAACTTTGATTCAAACCCATCGAAAGACTCATGAAGTCTTGTAGTTTGCACTGAAAAAAAACTTTTGAAATTTGGGTGCGGGGTTTTCGGTGGGTGTCGTTAGAAAAAGGGTAAGTTTTGCTATTTTTTGGTTGTTCTGTTATGACATCACCACCCGGACAACGGGCCAATATTGTGGCTCAAAGTTTGGTTGTATTTTAGGCTGGAATATGAAGCTGTATAGGCCGAGATCGACTTCTTAGCGTTTCTGGTCCCCACGTTAGGGTCAGAAGACCCCAAATCATTTAGGACATGGCTGAGTAATTTCAGGGAATTTCCCTAATTAATTTCCGGATGTTTGGCCATAACTTTTGAACCAGAAATGCTAGAAAGTCCATCAAACCTCAAAGACTCGTATTGTTGCCTAAAATCCAAGAAAACGAGTCACAAAATCTGATGGATTGTTCTGAAACGTTGCGGGTTGCATTCAAACTAATTGAAACGCGAGACTTCTACGTTCACTCAACTTTCTGCCGAATTGACACGTGAAACCCAGGTTGAAATTTTAGAGTTCATTGTTTGTTTACATCGAACTCATTTAAGCATTTCCCTAATCCTCAGTCAATGAAAATTGCAGCTCTGTGCAGGAATACTTGGAACACATGTCATATTTTACCAATTACTTCCGTCTATGTTAGTGACCCCTTTCAAACGAAACCTAACAGTGTTGTGTTTGCATCAAGTTCACTTTGGCAATGTGATGTTATGATTTATCTCTAGTGGAGGAAGTGAAGAATTATAAATAGAGATTGGATATCTTCAGATGGAATAACGTCAAACCACGGTAGAATGCACTGAAAATAACGTGTATACCCAAATTGACAAATCCTAGGGCATTACTCTAAATATGAAACTCTAGAATTGGTGACTAGGTAAGACAATGTAAGTTGCTGGGTGATTTCTGCCCTCAGAAAAAGTTGCAGTGAAGATAACAATTGATAGTTTTTCTTGTTTGTTCTTGTCATGACGTTCACAGTTTTGTTGACGTTTGTAAACCCATGCGGATTTTGAACACAGGATCTGAAATTTCTTTTTTCACCAATTTGGTGAAGATTTGATTTGTTTGGAAAGGAGGTGTAAAAAAGATTGATTGATTTACGTGTGCAGATAGCGTAAACGCTACAATCTCTCAGCGAGTTTTCAAAATATTTGAATTTTATGTCATTAAACGCTGTGAAATGCGACTGCGACAGCATTTTTGTACATTACTTGCACTAAGCTTGCTTCCCAAAAATGATTAGGTGATCACCTCCAACGAAAATGCAGTGCTCTGACTTTTTGAAAATTGCGAGCCGTTCCATGAAAACAACTTACAACATTTCTTGTATATCAATCAGTCGCTCAAGATATGGACGACAACAGTATCCATGCTTTATATGAGTGCAAGTTTTCAGAGTTCACAAACTAGTTCACAATTTTGGTGAAGATAATATACTAGATTTGAAAAAGTCACAAACTGATTCACAAATATGGTAAAGGCAATATCGCAAATTGGAAAAAGTTGCACATATCTTCTAAACAAACTAGCATATGTTTCACCTGCTCAGTTCTAACTCTGAAAATGATGTACTGCGAAAAGGATAACACAATCGTTTATCGCCACAGCTCTGCAGTAAGATTAAGAAATCCTTGTCGCCGCAGCTTAACACAACGGTTGGTTGGTGCAGGCCCGTAGCCACGGGTGGGCATTCGGGGGTAATGCCCCCCAAATTTCTTTTGTGCCCCCCCCAAATTTTATTGCGCCCAGAAAAATTGGTTTTAAACATACAGTAAAAGCAAAAATCTTGCCCCCCTAAAAATGTATTGTGCCCCACCAATTCTTGAAACCTGGCTACGGGCCTGGGTTGGTGGATGTAGCTCAGGGGTCGGCGACCTTTTATAACAAAAGGGCCGTTCTGCTTCATCTTCCAGCAGATATGGCAGGTAAGAAGCCACAAAATGTCGATGCCATTTTGTTTTTCGTGCACCTTCATAGGGACATATACGTTAAATTGAAATCAACCTAATTCCAATAATAAGCAAATGCAAACCTAAATTACAAGTTTTGTCACATCCAGAAAGAGCCACTTTAGAGAAGCTGAAGAGATGCAGGTTGCCAACCCCTGATCTAGCCATTCTAAAGTAACAGACTTCAATGAGATGAAGCCATCTGGGGCGGTGTCAGGAGGCCATGGTCCCTCAAATTTCCAGCATATCTTGTCGTTTTGTTTGTGTGAAATGGTGTCCCCAACAAAATATTGGTGTTCGTCAAAATATTTGCCCACCAATTTTTTTTTGGGCTGACTACGTTACTGTTGAGATGTACAATGGATTTAAAATGTGAACACCGTCGTAACCCCAGGATTACAAAATTCATTGCCCACACTCAACTGCACATAAAGATGACTTAGCACTACACGTAATTAAATTTGTACAAATGACTAGCTTCTAGAAAACACAATAACGTGTTTGCGTTTTTTGAAGTCCTAATTGGAAAAAATTCAATTTAGTTTCCTTTAAGTGGCATGCATCTTTTCGATAAGACAGATTGCAGTAGTGGCTGTGTCAACGCTCTCAGCACTTATAAAATGAAAAGTATCTCGCTAGTTGCTACATACGTTATGTTCTGCTGTTGACTCTACCCGATGAAAGATGAAGCACTTTAAAAATATGCACCTGTCGGACTCCGATTACTTGAAACAACTGATTTTTTACTCGCCGGCAAGGAGAGGGGAAATCATTGATGAAAATTTTAAAGCTCCGCAAAAATCCGTCTGAACCATTGCAATACGTGTATCATCATCGCAAATAAACATGTAGAATGAATGCTATTGTTATTAAAACAGTGACTAAGGCATAACAAAGAAGACTTTGAAAATGGCTTGCTTCTTAGTCAGTGTTTGAGCTTTAAAAGCTTGGTTAGCCTGACACTTTCTGTTGCAGCTTTATGGAATCGGGGCTACTTGTCCCACTGCCACCCCTGGCTAAGCGCCTGTGTCTGACAATACTCGCAGTCATTATGTTTATGCTAATGATACATTTCCATGGCCGCTTGAAACAATTTCCAAAGATTACGAATTTCACGATTACAAGCATTGGCAAGTTCTGCATTTCGGCAAAGAATATCTAGGTTACAGTCGAAGTTCATATTGATGTTGCTGGACTTGCAGTTCATGGAATCGAAGTTAGGATCAGACTCAAAACATACAGTACTTAAATGTTGTTGGTGGGCCCTGATTTGATCAAGGCTTTATCTGCCCGTACTTAAGTCATCTGTAAACAAATTTTGAGCCACCGGTTCTTTGAAATCTCTCGAACGCTGAAAACAAAGTGTTGTGTTGAAGATCGGCAGCGAATAGACTTGATGGATAAATTGGAAAAAGTGAATATCAATAAAATACTCCTGCAATGGACGTTCTCGAACGATTTTTTGCCATTCAGCGCGTATACAGCTTTGAAGCGATGCTGTTGTTGAACTGAATTTTGATTTTCTTGTGCAGAAGATTTGCAGATAAACGTTTCGTATTTACACAACTTCCACAAAAAGCTAGCAAAACCCATGTAAAACGAATGACATAAAAATATAAAGTAGGATTTCAAATATGCTTTTCTTATTGGCATTTACGAAAATAAGGTTGACTACGACAGAACAAACGTTGTGCAAAACCTGATTAATCACTGTACTGTATGGGACACCAGATGTCGCCACGAAGCGAAACCGAGGTTGCCCGGTTACCAAGCAAAACCTGTGGCGAAGGCACATTGAGAAAATCTCAACCACACGATGGCAATATATCTATATAGTTGAGGAATTAGTTATTCAGTGCTTGAATGCGGTCAAAATAATATTTCACCGCTATGGTGCATTATGTTTTCATGTGTCTACAACCAGCATCGGGAACTACTGTCTGCGGATAAAATGAAAGAAAATTTTCTTTTCTTAATATAGTCAGCTAAACATTTTGCTGCAAATTTGTCTGGTGTTTGCGGGAACCTGACTTTCTCAGTCAACCCAGTACCACTGAGAGAAATTGAAAGAACAAATTCCTCGGGCCGTTGCACTCGTTTGCAAAGTAAAGTCATGTACAGGTGATTACCGCGATTTCAAGCAAACTGTTTCTTTGAAATACAGCAGGTTGGATATACAGATGAAACAGATGATGTTCAAACTGAAGAATGCAGGTTGATATTTAAATTTTTGCATGACACTGCATCACGTCATGTATTTGTTTGATTAAATTTTAAGGAAGCATGGGAAACTCCACGTATAGGACTGATTTCTGTCGCAAAATTAAGCAAACAAACCAAAACGATCAATTGATGCAGTGGCATATCCAGCCAAAAAATTTGGGGGTGGCAAAAAATTTGGGGGGGCCAAAGTGTATGATTTTAGGCGTTAACACTATTTTGTTTGGAAAAACGCCTCTCAAAGCACAAAATGACTATATTTTCCAAAACTTTTTGGGGGGCATGGCCCCTTTGGCCCACCCCTGGCTACGCCTATGAATTGATGTCTTTTAACCAAGAACTAAATGAAACAAACACATGTAAACATTTTTCATTCAAAAACAAACTAAAACGCATAATTAATGTTCCTTTTGATGTTGACATCTACTGAACATGGTAAAACTAGGTTTTGTTTTTTTGTGGAATTTTGTTGTTGGAGGAACAAAGCTCATTGCTGTTATAGGGGGCAAAGAGCAAAGGTTCTTTGTTCATACATGGAATCAATAGCTTTGCAGCAAAACTTGCAGAAAAAATGAAATAAATGTATCTCCAGTTTTTTCCCGATGTTGCTTCGCATTCTCAGCCATTGATTAAAAAATCTTGATTAACTCCGATTGCTGATATGTTCGAAAATAATAACACAAAGTAGAGACTGACTGATTTTTAATGATGGATCTGCACTACCGACATTAAACCGTGACGTGCCTGGAAAGAACGTATGAAAAGAATGCAAGCCGATTTCACGTCAGTCATGAGTTTTAAATCTTTGGAAGTAAGGGGCAATCAAATTGTCACCAACACAAGAATTGTTTTTCATGTGGAATGTTTAAACCCTCGCTGTTGCCAATCTTTGATTAGAGGCCATTACCTCAATAGGATAGAAAAACAGTAAATTTCGTTGAGTGAATGGACAATTATCGCAAATACAGAAAAAGACCTTGCCAAAACAATTTTAGTTATAAATTGTCCAGCCATGTGTGTAAGTTTCATCTCAATCTTAAAGTTAATCCATTGGCTCTAATCACGAGACCAGAATTTAACAAAAACGGTTTAAAAATATCCTTTTTGTACCCTATTTTCCATATCAGCTTTCCTCTTAATTTTGAAATTTTTTTTCAGTTGTTGAAATAAGAAAAGCTTGAAAAAAAAGTTTTTTTCGAAACATCTAAAATAATTTTAGAAATTAGAAGATATAGCTAGCGGTATATTTACTAAGAAAACGTATTTGCGCGTATTGACGAAAGTTTTGATGAATAGTACGCGTTTGTTTTGTGTCAGTAATGACGGCCAGGTCACCAGTGCTGCTTGCTGTTTCCCTTGTACCAGAACTGTCGCCAGAAAGTGGTCAACAGAGGGGCTTTACGTTTGTGCGCGGGGACTGTTTGTGCAGGAAGGCTTGACATTCAAATTTGACAAAAATTCAACTGATTTATAGTGCTTCATATTTCAATTTGGGAATTTGGGGTGTCTTGGAGCTTTGTTTGGGGGGGCTAAGCCCACAAAATCCATCCCCGTGGCGACGGGACTACCTTGCATCATCTGGCAGTTATTATCTTAAATGAATGCTGCAATAGTGGCAAACCACTGCTGTTGTGGCGGCAGCTTTTTTTGCGAACTGAGAGCAGCAGTCACAGAGTAATCAACGCGAATCCGACAACCATTCGCCTATTCTCACACCGCACAAATTCCTCGCATCAATGAAACTACAGCTTCGTGTTACCCCCAGATGCTGCTTACAGAATGGAGAATTGCCAGCGTCGGATACGGTTTCTGGAACACAACAGAAAATACTGTATTCTTCCAGCGCTTCAACTGAACGAACAGACGTCACTTCCGGTTAGCAGAGCGCCGGACGAACAATCAACAATTGGACATGCACTTAATTGCGGTTATTTACAGCAAACTAAACACACAGCTGAAACGCAGAACTGCAATCCGACTATGAATTCAAATGCCGGTTGGCGAACTGCAAAGTATAAACTGCGCGCTAATTTTACAAGAACATAAAGTATACAAAACGATTTGGGTTCCACAGCTCAGATTTTCGATCTAACTCTTTTTCAGAAAGCTCGATGTTTCCAATGGCATACTTTGGGATATACGCTGAGTTTAATTTAAATACCTTGGTAACCGTGGATAAAACGGAGCGGCAAACTTGAGGCGCATTTTGGCCGAAGAGAAACAGAAAAGCAAATCGTACAGACATCACCACTGTTGCAAACTGTGCTAATGGACACAAAGGAGAGAATTGAAGGCTCTATGCTTGCTGTGAGCTTTCGAGGAATCTGACTGTCTTTCGCAGCTTTCATGACTTCGCGATAGTTTGAATTCGCACAATTTACATTTCAGTAGTAAGTCTCTACAAGGAAGACGCAGTCAAATCAAACTGCAAATTGTTTCACTGGAGAATTGACTTCACCTAATTTACGCATCTACAGTCCTGAAAATTGCAAACAAAAGCTTACTGGTGAAAAGATGAAAACCAAAGCACGATTTTAGAGAAAGCACGCGAACTGTAGTTTCAAACACACGCTATGACCACAACGCTGGTCTCACCGAAGCCGAAAAACAAAACTGACACCAACTGCGGACCGGTTAGCTTCGAGCAACGTGAAGATGTGTCTTGTTGATGAAGTGAAACCCTTTAAAAATAAAATAGACTGCGCAATTCACAGCCCAGTAGCGGTGGCCAGCAGTCTACGGATGGCGTCGATAAAATATTTGCTTGACTCATCGTCTCGTCCTGAAATAGTTAACAGCACAACAGCGCACCTAAATGCAGCATTGCGAACAAGGAAACGAAAAATGGCGTTGCGCCGCTCAAGGCTAAATAATACGCTTCATTGATCATCAGATGGGATCAGCGATGAAAGGCGATGAGTAATTGCTCGACCGTAATAAATACGGCTAGAGAAGCTTTCTCTTGAACCAATCCATTAACGTACATCATGATCTGGTTGAACTGCTTGTACTGTTTTTGAATTTGTCGGTGTCTCAACCAACTTTCTACTCAGCCGATTTGTGCATTTTTTTGAAAAAACTCCGAAAAATTTGTCAGATGTTGTTTGATCAAGGATGTTTCGTAAAATAATGACATGTACTCTCATCAGTGGATTTCGGAAATGTTTTGTACGAAAGACAAACATAAAAAAGACATCGTTTTCAGTATCTAGCCTGTGAATAAGTTCACAACTGAAATGTTTCTGGTGAAAATCAAAATGCAGTAAATTGTTGGAAAAGTGCGCTTGGTTTCTAAGCTGATTCAACCAGTGCGTTTGTTGTGTATCAGCGAACCATGCTATTTCTTTATTTCGTTTTGCGTTAATTGCATCATTCCGATCTGCTGCTCCTCAGTCTTTGCAGTACGCAAAGTGATTTGATGCACTGATGTTTCAAAAACGTTCTGTTTTTTTATCACCGGGTCTTGAGGCGTTTGCTCTGTGCGAGTTAACCCAGTGGGTGCAAAACTTGTGCAGTGTTGCAACCTCTCGGTTGGTTTTGGGTTGAATGTTCGATTCAACACGAACACGGTAAGAATAACACCCGTGAAGATGTGGCGGCAAACCGCACCTGTGCTTGAAGTTCGCTTCATGGCGTTTGAGAAGAAACAAAATGCCAGCTTTGCACTGGACTGGCAAGTCGAAGCTTTGTGGCTTTCCGCACTATTGCATGCATCACAAAAGCCGAGTTGGCTTTCAAGTGCATCTCACTTCTGAGCAGCACGGTTACCGTTCTTTGTTGAAGTGTTCTACACTTTGTTTGTTAGAGTTAACTCACGATGGTGTTACAAAATGTTCAGAGTTGACGAGAAAAGAATTTCCTTCCAGGTCAGAAAAATAATGAACTGTTTTTTGACATTAACAAGTTGAAAAACATTCTCATTGATAATATGTTAAACATTCTCTCTTTGCGTTTACTGAAGCACTTCTTGCTGGAGCAACGTTTTGCAAATGGTCTTTGAAAAATTGCAAAAGTTTTTTAAAGTCTACAGCAGGTTCCTAATCTTTCTCTAACCATGTACCCTTCAGCACTCCGACAGATGAACATGTACCCCTAATATTTCCTATGACAAAATATTTTATCATGATAATTCATCGATAAATCTAACAATAAGCGTAGTGACTTTTGAAAATAACAATCATTCATATACAGGATTCATATATATTTGGAAAAAATAATGTGTAAATGTATTTTTCTCTTCTACTGCTAACCCTTAATGTGCCCCTTCCCATAGGCAAATATACCTGTGGGGGTACATGTACTACGGGTTGGGAACCCCAGGTCTACAGCGTCAAAAGTGTGGTGTTGAACTCACGTTAAAACGGTTGTTTCAACCAATTATTTGCAAATGTGTCACTAAAACCGTTGTTAAACTATCAATATTTCTTACATGTAGCCTGTAGACAGTAGTTCACCGATGCTGGTTGTAGACACTATGTACATGAAAACGTAACGCACCATAACACTGAAATATTGTTTTCATCGCATTCAAGCACTACATAATTAATTCCTCTAGTATATAGATATATTGCCATTCGTGTAGTTGTGATTTTCTCAGCGTGCAATCGCCGCACTCGTGGTTTGGTAACCAGACAATCTCCGTTTCGCTACATGGCGACATCTGGTGACCCATGCAGCACAGTGATGAATCAGGTTTTGCGCAAGATTTCTTTTGTCGTAGTCATCCTTATTTTCATAAATGCCAACAAGAAAATCACATTTGAAATCCTGCTTTACATTTTTATGTCAATCGCTTTACATGGGTTTTGCTAGAATCTTGTTGTTTTTCTGCAAGTTCCGTATATACAGAAATAAGAGTAATAAACTTTTGTTTGCGAATTTATTGCTCATGAAAGCCAAAGTTCAATTCAACAATAGCATAGTTTCAACGCCATGAATGCACTGAACGGCAAAAATTGTTCGTGATCGTCCACTGCAGGAGCAGTTGATTTCGATTTTCAGCCATTTTTTGCAGATACATCCATCAAGTCTATTCGCTGCCGATCTTAAACACAATACTTTATTATCAGCGTTTGAGAAGATTTTATAGAACTCGTGACGCAGCACTTGTTGATGTACAAAACTATTTCAGAACAACAAAAATTACAGATTACTTCATGTGAGAGCTGACAATGCTTTGATATAACCAGGGCCCACCAACCAGGGTCGGGGTTCTTAAGGAGTCAGAGGTTCTGAGCGGAGTCGGATTCCTGATAACGCTAGCAGCTGGAGTCGGAGTCAGATAAAAATCCGACTCAGACTCCGGAAATATTCATAATCAATTTTTATGATTACTAAACATTCTTTAAATAAAAAGATTAATTCAAAGCCTTAACTCATGTACTTAGCGACAATAAAAAAATTCTAAAAAACAATTTTTGGCTCGCTTGCTTGCCATGGTTGACTTTTGACGGCTAAACTTCATCCACGTTATGCTAAGGAGTCGGAGTCGGGAAGGGGAATCGGAAATTTGGAAAGGTCGGAGTCGGAATATTTTCAAAACTAGAGTCAGACTTGGAATCGGACATTTTACCTCCGACTCCGCAACCAAGGGTCCACCAACAACATCTTTTGACTAATTCATGTTTTGAGTTTGATCCTAATTTCGATTTTTTCTTAGTTGACCAGGCCACAAGCGTAGATAAAATGTTGATTGATTCATCGCCTCGTTCTGGAACAGTTAAAGCACAACAAGCAACAACCAAATTCTAACACTGCAAACAAAGGAAATGAAAAATTGCGTTATGCCGCCACCGGCTCTCAAGGCAAAATAAATATACACTTCGTCATCAGATTAGATGACGTGTCAAGGCACTGAGTAATTCTTCATCTTTAACAAACACTTCTAGAGAAGCTTTTTGTCTTGAACCAATCCATTAACGCCGATCATGATCTCGATTAACCGCTGGTACTTTTTTTGAATTTTTCTGTGTGAATCAATTTTCTACTAAGTGGATTTATGCATTTTTTCGTGAAACTCCTACAAATGAGCCAGATGTTGTTTGATCAAGGATGATTCCATGTTTGATCAAGGATAATTCTTTAAGTAATATCTCTCATCAATGAATTTCGGGAATTTTTTGCACTGGAAACAAACTTAAAAAACACATGGCTTTCCGTATTTAGCATATGAATAAGTTCACAACTGAAATGTTTCTGGTAAAAATCAAAATGCAGTAAGTTTTTAGAAACATGTGCTTGATTACTCAGCTGATTCAACCAACAAATTGTGGCGTAGCAGTCAACCATGGTGTTTCTTTATTTCATTTTGCGTTACTTGCATTATTCAGATCTGCTCTTTCTCAGTCTATACTTTGTCTGCAAATTGTCTGTTTTTCTTTTCTCTATTTCAGAAACATTCTGTTGTTTTCACCAGGTCTTGAAACGTTTGCTCTGTGCGAGGTAACCAAGCTGTAATAAATTTGTAGTTCGGTCTCTTTGATGAAACAATGGACCTGATGCCTTGAAATGACAGCGATAACAGCGACAAGGTTGCTCTAGCTAGGCAAATGTTAATAATTAGCACACGTCTGTTGGAAGCCTAGTTTGTTGATAGTTATTATTCTGAAAAGCGGCCAGCAATAGACATAACAAAGTGAAAAATTATGCAGCACCAAAGGTATGCTCACCACGTTCATTCGTATTTTCTTTATAACTTATAGTATACTAGTTTCCACTTTGTTAAAAATGCACTGATCCCCACTATTAAAAATCGCACCTGTGTTTGAAGCTGATTTTGTAGGGTTTCAAAAAAACAAAATGCCAGCTTTGCACTGGACCGGCAAGTCGAAGCTTTGTGGCTTTCCGCATTATTGCATGCATCACAAAAGCGGGTAGGCTTTCAAGTGCATCTCACTTCTGAGCAGTACTGGCACCATTCAGTGCGAAATAGCCGTTTTCAAAGTTGCTTCAACGGTTTGTTGGAGTTATCTTCAGATGGTGTTACGAAATGTTCAGAGTTGATGAGAAAATGAACATTCAGTTCAGAAAAGTAATCTATAGTTTATAAATTTTGGTAAACTAGTTTTTTTGAATCCTTTCTTGGATTGCAACTCCAGAGAAGTTTGTTTGCCATTTATCAAATATGCCACGCAAGAATAAATGCTGACAATGGGCCCTCAACAAAAGCCCCTAGGTGTTTGTTGTGTCCTGATGTCTTTCATTCGGTGTTGGTTGCAACGAGTTATATTTCAAAACGGTAATTTCAAAATCAGATCAAATTCTTTTGAAATTGTAATGTGGTTGGAAAAACCTGTTTTTTTTTGTTTAAATGGTAGAAATATAAAATTATTAATATCAGAGCTTGGAAACTACGTCGAAAAATGAATATGAGGGATGATACACAAAAAGCACAAGTGAATACTCTGGTGTTCTATTTGACGTTAGGATGTTAAGAAGCATAATTACAGACAATATTTTAAACACTCTTTCTGTTGTCTCAAGCACTTCCTATAAGAACAGCGTTTTGCAAATGATCTTTAGAAAATTTTCACAAGTTTTTTATTAACATCTGCTGCTCCTAAGTGTGGTGTTGAACTCACATTAGATTGTTTATTAGAACCAACTGCTTGCAAGTGTGTCACTGAAACCATTATTAAATGTTGCTTTTTTACTTCAAGTGCTTTGCTGAAGTCGTTTTCAGACGGTAGAACAAAACTTTGATAAAAACAGTGTGTAGTAGAACCCAGACTAGTGTGTTTCTGAATTTGATTCTGTTGTTGCTGAATTTGATTCCCTTGCAGAGTTGTATGCTCATGCTAGGAAGTTGCTCAATTAGATGCTAGCTCCCTGTTACTTACAAAGCCTAAAAGGATGTATTTGCAGTTTTGAAATATTTTAGCCCATATTTTTCTTAGGTTTCCAGAAAAACATTTATTGAGTAAAATGGAATGAAGTTTATTCACATGAAACGAAGCGCACATGAGCACGTCGTGATGCGATCTTGTTCCCGTGATACCTAAAACGAGCCAACATATGTTATTCAAGTTGTCCATTTCAAAATAACATTTTATTAAAATGTTGTAACCAGATGCTTCGGCATATTTTAAAGCTACTACTGCAACACATGCTACATGGATCTGCATTGAACTTGCTTGAGGGGGTATGCAGATGTATGTTAAGTAACTGAAGAGAGAGATGAAACACTTTTATCGTTGCCTTTAGGCCGTATGCACCTTATTTATCTTCCCCGATGTGATCAATTTCTGCTAATCTGTTATTAACCTGCGATTTGTAGTCTTCAAATAATAACTTGAGTCACTCTAGAGCCTGGGTTCTTAAACTGAGGGGCGTAAAGGTTCGCAAGGTGCGCGAATATGGGTGCGACATACTACTCGAAACTACTGAATGGAATGCTTTTTATCCATCGCAAATTAGTTAATACTTCACTATAAACGCTACAATCAAAACAAAGTGGACAGTCGACCTGCCGTGAACAAAACCGAAACCTCCTGAACTTACTTTTTGAAAGTTGGATTTATGAACATTACATGTCAAGGTGGTGTCTCTTCTGCTTGGTTCCATTTTAGAGTCAATGCGATTTGTGTTAAGGGCTTTAATGTGTGATGATTTGGCGGTAAATTCTTCACTTCCGATTGTTGTTAAAAGGATCTAGGCTTTAATCAGTATTGAGAGGTAATTCTCTTCAACTGATGTAAAAATTGAAGAATTGCAAATATTTTCCGATAGGAGAACACATTTGGGAAAGATAAATTATTAGCTGTAGGTGTGAATTGTTGCATTGTTCTTATCTTCCATTTGGATAAAAAGAGTTATTTCTTCATCTGTTTTTACTAAGCAATATTCTTAACAACTTGTTTGTAGTTAAGAAAAACATAAAGGGCAGCAACGCACCAAATGGTATCGTTGTACAATTTGAGATACTGCTTATAAAAGAAAAAATAGACAACTCTTTCTCCTATCATGCCTCACAAAAGCTATCTTTTTGGTGAGCCTAAATGCAATATTACTGAATGCATACCCGTTACAACAAGAAACTTGCTTATAAACTTGTGCTTCAGGGCCACACAATGAAACGAAATTTTTTATGACTTTCATAAAAAAAATACCATGTGAAATGTTTTCGCTTTATTTCACGAAACTTGTTCTTTGCCAACAATATTTGTTACATTTTCAAATACAAGTTTTTCTTGCATTCTTGAATACACGACTAGAATTTGGCATGAGGCATACAATCAGGTAGTTGCCCCGGTAATCACCAAACCTCGGCATACCCCTGATTTCAGGTCTGTAATCAACGCTAGGATCGAGTGTTGTGTCGTGGACATTGCTTTGAGGCGTTGGATTTTAATCAATGTCTGGAAAGTGTACTTTCTGCGCATCTGAGAAAAAGTGCTATCTCAGTTGTGTTTTTCTGTCCATCATTGGAGCCAATCATAGCTTTGCGCAAGAATCGAAAGAAACGTATATACATGGTCTTTTCTTTTCCGAAAGACAATTAAAAATTGGATAGCATGAAATGCTTCTGATAAAAAATCATTCCACTGTTCTTCATGCAGACTTTTAGAACGTGACTATAACATAATTGTTTGCTAAATAGTTCAGTCTGAACTTTCGTATTGGCTATTACCCCGTGGATATAATGGAGTCGAAACACTGAGAGAAATGGCTTGAGTTTTGAGGAATGATCTTGTTTCTTGAGATGCAAAAGAAGAATCCGACAAAACAAACCGTAATGAAACACTTTGTCATTTATTGTATAAAGCAGATTTTCACAAAAATGAAAATTTTGATCATATAACCATGCCTACGCACAACGTTTATTTGCAGCAACGATATCTTGTTTTATTGAGTATTTTTTAATTGCAGGGGCCAAATGAAACAAGGTGGTAGGTGCAAGTAAAACAACACAAAACTGATGCAAACCCTTAGATTTGCAACAAAAATGAAACAATGAACTTTAAGGCAATACTTACTTATATCGCTAATTCAAATCAACCTCTGCTGGTTGTACTTTGTTGTGGCTAATTTGTTTCTCACAAGTAACTACTGCACCACCGTACCGTATACCCCAACTGTCTTTATTCGTGTAAACGACGAAAATCGTAATTTAATATCTTGCACGCTGATCATAAATGTTGTTTTCGGAAATTTCAGCAGAATTACGTTAAGAATTCTTGTTTCAGAGCTTAGGAGGGAATTGTTATTCAATTACACATAATTATACGATTGTGCAAAGTGTTATTTGAAAAACACTCTTCACTCAGTATTGTTGTTTTTATCTAATATTTTGCCACCATTAGTCGTTATGTTTTTAAATATGACATTGATATCAAAGTCTTAAACATATTCAAGTTGCTAAATATATAACAAGGTGAAACGAAAAAATCAAGTTGCTGAGACCTTGTTTGTGAGTTCTTGCATGAATAAATTTTTTTTTGTTATTTCATAACCTTAATCTTTTGGGTCAACTACTGTGTACCTAAACAGAAAAGAACTTTCACTACTTGCTAAGATTGATCGAAATCAGATCAGATGCAGAAGAATGCAGTTTTTTCGTAGAACTATAGAAGCTTAAAATTTTAGATTTCATGAAAGGGGTGAACTTAGTACAATGTACAGTAAGTGCAATGATTAACAAAGAGGTATTAAAAATAAGTCATAGATTTGTTGAAACATTTTCATATATTTTCCACTGTTGATTTATAAAAAATTATTTGTTTTGGAAAATCGTTAAATTTTGGAAGGGTGTATAGCTACAGTAGATACCTTTCAAAGCTTTTAATATATTTGCTTATGTAACAGTACAGCAATGTCAGTCTTTCTGCATTCAGTTATGCATGAACACCTTGCAAGATAATGTGATGTTAGAAAAGTTTTGCCACCTTATTTACAAACGTAAATAAAGTTGAGCCAAAATACCCTTAATACCTTAAGATGCACGTAAAGATACGTCTGTACACCAAAAACATTTTAAAATGCATGTAAAGATAAATGTGTGTTCCTGGTACCCTTTGGTTTTCAACACCTCTTATGGATTGATATTTATACGGGGTTCCTCTCACTTTGTGTTTGTCATACAAATACGAGTGTACCAAGCATATACTTGCCTTGTCAAAATTTTCTGCAACCTGGCTTCGGATATGAAAAAGTTCTTTGGCACGCTAGAACTATGCCGAATATCAATTACATCATCGTTGTAAAGTGTGGACATTTTCATCGAACATGCAAGATTAGATTAAATGCAGTGCAAATATTTCTGTAGATCTATCATTCGTTAAACCAATCTGTCTGATAACGTGTTTCTGTCCAAGGGCGTACGCAAGGGGTACGCAAACCCCCCCTTGAGCTTGATATTTTACGAAAACTTTATTACCTGCGCAAAGGAGATCAACTGTTTTCGCATACTTTTTGCTTGTTAATTTGTCGACTTAATGCAAATACCATGGAATAAATTTGCATGCAAATTTCAAGTAAAATGGTAAATGGTCCAAAAAGTAATAATTATGTTTTGGTGGGAATTTGGTCTATCGCCTGCGTCAAAAACCACCTCACCACTTTTTGCAAACCCTCCAACCACTACGCATGTTTAAGATTGTGTTCCGCGACAGTTGACTTTATCCGAAACAATTGTCTTTATTTTGTCTGCTAAGGCTGATCAGCGCAAGCGCTGACGGCATTGGCTACATTAGCTATTTCTGTAGCATGATAAAACTGTTACACGAGCTTAAAAACCGCTTCTTTTTAACATAGAAGCATTCAGGAATTGGATAATGTCTCAGAGGGAAAAAGAAAACTAAAAGTTTGCTGGACTTCTATACATAATAAAAAATTGAAAGTTTTCTTGCGTACTTCATGTGCATTCTCAATTCTTGTGTAGTTTTGCAAGATTCCATCTTGCAAACCGAGGTGTGCGCCAGCCAGTCCAGCCACACACTTTTTATGCTTGGCTGCTCGTATTCGACAAGATATCAGCGCAGCCTCATTTTGCAGCTGTAAATTGCTCTGACGCAGTGATGAACGTGTTTTGCTACCCTTTTTTAATGCGCAGCCTGATATTTTTGCAGTTATGAACTGCTGTGTCGTAGCGTTGCTTGTATTTTCCTCCGATATGCTAGCTTAGAGGGCTGATATTTTATATTCAGCAAGGGTGTGCGCAAGGGGGGGTTGGGGTTAACACCCCTTGAACTTGATATTTTACAAAAACGTTGTTACCTGGGCAAAGGAGATTAATTGTTTTCGCAAACTTTTTGCTTGTTAATTTGTCAACGTAATGCAAATACCACGAAATGAATTTGCATGCAAATTTCAAGTAAAATTGTAAATGGGCCAAAAGTAATAATCAGATTTGGGGGGAATCTTCGTTCTCATCTGCGTCCAGAAACCATCTCACCACTTTCTGCAGATCTTTCATACACTATGCATGTTTAAGATTGTGCTCCGCGATAGTTCACTTTATCTGAAACAATTGTCTTTATTTCGCCTGCTAAGGCTGGTCAGCGCAAGCGCTGAAGACGTTGGCTACATTACCAATTTCTGTAGCATGATAAAACTGTTGCAGGAGTTCAAAAACCGCAGTTGTTGAAATAGAAGCATTCAGGAATTTGATAATGTCTCAGCAGGGAAGAAGGAAAACTAAATGTTAGCTGGACTTCCAGGCCCGTAACCAGCTTGGGACACTAGGGGGGGAGAAGAGCTTTCTAAGAGGGGGACATTTTTTTAACTATGTCCAATAGTTTCAAATATACGTCCAACAATTTTTCCTGTGGGGGCAAAAATTTTCTAGGGGAGGCTTTGCTCCCTCCTGGTTACGGCCTGTGGACTTCTATACAGCACAAAAAACTAACGTTTTCTTGCGTACTTTATGCGCATTCTCAATTCTTGTGTAGTTTAGTAAAATTCGATCTCGCAAACCAGGG
>Ga0210059_1004617_pt1 | contig 22258 bp, 16 predicted proteins | sample Ectturendosymbi2_FD_188042 | JGI IMG/M metagenome (GOLD analysis project Ga0210059, IMG submission 188042) | Ecteinascidia turbinata endosymbiont from Florida, USA - Sample 2 (SPAdes) (version 2) | ecosystem: Host-associated > Tunicates > Ascidians > Unclassified | place: Key West, Florida...
GTTTATTTCCGAGCTTAGATGCTTGTTCGACTTTATTTTGTTTTTTTCACCTGTTTCTGGTATGTAGCCAACAATAAATGCACCAACTACGACGCATAACTGGAAAATAGCTTGATTTTCTTGTCGCAACCGATGGACGTCGGATGAATTTTTCTTTTGACCTGAAAATATTTAATAAATAAACGAGGTGGAACGAAGAAAAATATAGAAATATATAACAAAGTAAAACGAACAGAAACGAACTAAAAATAGCAATAAGTGAATATAAACTAACTCACATTCAAGCATTTATTTATTTTATCTTTCTTGCAAATCTAAAAGGTATAATATTTTTCCTTATTGAATTGCCTGACCTTGTCTCCTTCTTTGACGTCGAACAAATATGATGAATATGGTTGCAGCAGAAAATATGGTGATTAGGATAAAAGGTGCGCAGAAAAACACTACATTTCCTGCAATGGCATAGGTTTCCAGTTGTCTCCCCCTGTATGTATTGCATGAACTTGGTGGTACCTCTGACGATTTTCAATAGTTAATTTGATTAAAAATGCCATTTTAATTACTTTTAGTTCTTACTTTTTCAATTAAAAAAGAGAAGAACGCATAAAAGAGCAGTAAAACTGTTAAATAATTCATTGTGAAAAACGTGAAGAATGGTAACTGTTAACAGTGCCATTCAACACCAACTAAAGACTGTGGTCAATCGGCACAGATATATCAATTGAAAAGAGAAGGTTTCAATAACATTTTACAGATACATTTTGACCAAACTTGTAGGTTCAAAAATCGCATATCTTACAATATCTTACATTCAGAAAGTTTTAACTTAATTACATTCATGGGTGTGCAGAGAATTGAGACCAATACATTTGAGACAACGACAATTGATGCCTGTTCATTTGAGACAACATTCACATGAGATTTTTTCATTTGAGACCACACTCATTTGAAACCGCAATCATTTGAGACCACATTATTTTGAGACCACAATCATTTGAGACCACATTCATTGGAGATCATATCATTTTACGCCACATTAAAGTGAAGCTGTTTTGATTTACTGTGAATCAGATTTTTATGATTACCTTCCATTTCTTTGTGGGAGACCTGAACTTTTGCAAGGTGACTATTCATTTGAAGTTTTGCAAGATTGCTCCCTTCCGTGTCCTGACTCACACTGGGTTGTAAATGCACTTGCACTTCAAAACACCGCAGAGGCAAGGAAACTCTTCATACCTCGGGTTTGGAAGGGAGCGTTGCACCTTTGAAATACCATGTAGACCAAGTCAAAGAATTGTATGTTTCGAGTTTCTGCCCATTTCTTTTATCGAGGCGCCACAATAGTTTCAGTTCTTAACTAAAAAATGAAGGACGAGGAAAGAAAAAATGTGTTTTTGCGTTGGTCGAAACAATCACAGGAGAAAATCAAATTTCGTGGCTTTTGAGAAGAGAAATGCAACTGCATGTGAGCAATACATTTGGCGCGTGATCTTTACAAATGCAACTGTTTTAACAGATAACTTTAATTCCGAAGAATAGCAGAATTCGCTAAAAATTTTCTAATGACCATCATCTTAAAACATACAGAGTAAAGCTGAAGAAGTCCCCGCATCTTCATTTTTTTCAAAAAATTCGGGCGAGAAACATGTTCTCATTATTTGGCCCAAAAGCAATGCGCTATGTCAGACATTGTGAGATTTTCTTCAGAATTAACGTTATCTGCTGAAACAGTCGCCTTTGCAGAGATCACACGTCAGAAGTTTTGTTCATACGCAGTTGCATTTTTTTTCTCAAAAGCCACGAAATTTGATTTTCTCCTGTGGTTGTTTCGACCAACGCAAAAACACATATTTCCTTTTCTCCTCTTTCATTTTTCAGTTAAATACTGAAACTATTGTGGCGCCTCGATAAAGGAAACGGTCAGGAACGCAAAACAAATAATTCTTTGGCTTGATCTATATGGCATTTCAGAGGGGCAACGCTCCCTTCCAGACCCGAGGTATGAAGAGTTTTCTGGCCTCTGCGGTGTTTTAAAGTGCGAGTGCATTTACAAACCAGCGTGAGTCACCTCTGGATACGGAAGGGAGCAATCTTGCAAAACTTCAAATGAATAGTCACCTTGCAAAAGTTCAGGTCTTCCACAGAAGAATGGAAGGTAGATCATAAAAATGTGATTCGCAGTAAATCAAAACAGCTTCATTCCAATGAATGTGGTCTCAAATGAATGTGGTTTGAAATGAACCAGGTCTCAAAAGAACGTTGTCTCAAATGAAGCGGTCTCAAATGAATAGGTCTAAAATGAATGTTGTCTCAAACGTTGTGGCCTCAAATAAATGTGGTCTCGAAAGAATTGGTCTCAATAGCCATAGAACCATATCCGAGTCGTGTGCATTGATCAAGGAAACTTACCAGCGACTCGAAAAGGCGCAATAAACTTTTGTTTCCGATCCCCCAAGTGGTAATACATCCGACCATATAACGAATGGTACAAAGGCACAGCCCGTTGCAACGACCCATGATATGATTGCACATGCCTGAAAAAGTTTTGTGGAAGACATAACAACACAAAGTTCACCTACATGATGATGACGCATTTTTGTTTTGTCAATTGCTACAATTTTAGTGATTTTTCTTAGAATGACGAGGTACTACATCGTAAATAATAATGCAAAGGTATTCGAAATGCTATTTTATTTTCGAACAATGCAAAAAACACCACAATCTCAGAACTACAGATTGCACCTTGTGTGGTCTATGTTGACTCATGTGGCAAAACCACTGCTGGAGTTACACTGGAGCGACCGTCCAACTTATACAATGATACCAACTTTCAGGTAATCTTTTGTGTGTGGCTGACCAGTGTTCTTTTCAAGGTGTTTTGACAGATTCAAATTTTTCCAACGGTGTCTCAAAGTACAGTAGGAAATCGAGTTACTACTACTATTGTGGATGTAACGTTTCGCATTACGAAATACCATCAAAATAAATCTAAGTGCTTGCTTTACCACTATCTCGGATTCTCGGTATTCAGATAAAAAACAAAGACGAAATGTGCCTCGCGACTATCGCTTCCAGTACAGAGGCTATTGATGCTGTGATAACGAAGGATAAGGGCGTTTGGCAGTGGCTCCCTTTGTCTTTCTACTGCAAAACCTTTTCGCCAGGGCAACGCAGATACTCCATTTTTTATGCAAACTGACCGCCCTTTACTTGGTTGTGAAGCATTATCGCCCTTCTAAGAATCACTGGACATTGTGCAGTACTGCGATCACCAACCTCTCGTTCACGCCGTTTATTCATCCACCGAAAGAGCTCACGCTCGCGATGCTCGCCAGCTCTCGTTTCTCGCCGAATACGCAACTTCTCTGCAATTTCTACCAGCCTGTAGCCACGGGGGCTTTGGTGGGCTTAGCCCCTCAAATATTGCTCCGAGCCCCCTCCCAAATTGAAATACGAAACACTATGAATCAGTGGACTTTTGTGACTCTTTACAATGTCAGGACCCCCTCCACAAACGTAAAGCTTCCCTACTGCAGACTTTCTTGCGACGGTTCTGATTTTTACGCGAGACCAGGAATGTCGTCGCCGATGCCCATCGCATTGAAACCAACTCGATTTTTCGTCACGTTGCCGACATCGTTTGGAATGGATTTGCCATTTGCTCAACAACATGATCCGGATATTCAAAATCTGGTCAAAAGTCGTGGCGAGCAAATTGACGAACGTAGGTGGAAAATCGTTTAAAATTATGTGCAACAACCTCGTCCGCTCGTGACCTGCGGTTTTCACAAATTCAATTCCGACCAAATGCACAATCTCCATCATCCAGGGGCTCGCGCCACATCAAGACAATTTGCTGCAACTTGCAGATGGTCAAACTTACACAGGGACTGCGACGCATGTTCGAAAGGTTGCCACCCGTACCAGTACATCAAACGTCGTCGATGCAACAAAACTGCTTTGCAGCACTTCCCATTGACCAGTGAAAGAATGCCGGAGCCAAAGTTGGTAAATACTTCAACGCAATGGCCAGACAAGCACTCATGAAAGCCAAAGATTCGTGCTTGAGGCCAAACGTGTTTCTGTTTTGTAAGCAAGTATTTTCACATACACAAGTCCACAAAGCCATAGCAAACACCTGGTCTAAAGTCACTAGAGACCAGCCAGTCGACTGATCGCATCATGCTATGCAACCCACCATCTACACTTCTCAGCGAATCAACGTGAGCTTCAGCTAGCAGTGCTACAGGCTTCTCTGCAAAAATCACTAGATTCACACAAGAAAATTCACCAGACCAGATAAAAATCACTAGATTTATATCTTTTTGCATCGAAGTTCGCAGTTTTGCTTGAAATGATTTAGTTATTAACTTTATTGCCCAAAAACCTTAAAATCATCTGCATCTGCGAGTTTTTTAAAATAGATTATGCTGAAGCCTGGAAAATCTCGTACCAACAATCTTCAGGCTTTTTTCAAGATCTGAAAACGACACCACTAACGGAGTATTTTAGACCGATCAACTTAACTTCGTAATTTTCCAACTGCAGTGTTCTTGCAAAGAAATTCAAATACTCTCATGCCAACATTGCAGTGATAAACACCACAGAAGTGATAACAATAAAGCACTCCTATTGCATCTTTATTTTTTTATTCTAACTGTTGCCCTTCATCAATTCCTGATGATGGCTTACGCATAAGCCGAAACGTTGAATAAAATAATGTATTCGATAATTGTGGCAACTTTTTGCAATAAGAATCTACAACAACTCCGTTCATTGTTTACCAATAAAATAACTTAAATTAGAAACACTTGTTTCTGTTGGTGCAAATCTTCAAACAACCATTCACACATAGTCGTAATCAATTATTTATGGATTTAAAAATGACTGAAAACAGACAACCGATCTTCTTCAAACATATGCTTCCCCAAAAATCACTAGATTGCAGTGAAAAATTCCTATATCACTAAGTCAGTCTAAAAATCACCAGATCTAGTGAAATATCACTAGGTGTGTCACCAGTGTCAGCTAGTGCGGTACGTTATTAAGGAAATAAACAGGAGGTTAGAAGTTTGATCGATTGATTGCATAGTAAACTATCTCCATTTTCTGGGTTGAAAAACTAAAGTTTTAAACTGGGTAGCTTCAATTGTCATGAAGAGAAGCGTGGTTTTGAGAGGGCATGTGGAGACATTTTGAATGTTTGAATGTCGGAATGTGGCACCAACGCAAATTAGAGGAAAATACGGCCAAATTATCAAAATGCCCAAAAAAGGCCAAACAAAATATTTGCGGCTAAACCACTTTTCAGCCACAAAAAGTCAAATTCCCAAACCAGGTCCACGTTGATCTCATTGGATCTCCAGTCGAGCCAGACGGCTACAAATATAGTTTTGCCTGCATTGATCGCTTCACTTGTTGGTTCTGCTGCCGCTTCGCAACTAGCTGGCGCAAAAGGCATCATTTTTGTCTTTCCCGTGCAACGATCCCCAGTGGTCCAACAACCTCTTCTAGAACTACGAGCACAAGCAATCGCATTCGATGACCCCGCGACTTCTACCACGCTTAACCGTGCTTCCTTGCTCTGAACATATTTGATCCTGCTTCCTTGCCATTGTGTAGCCACTGCATGCGTGCGTTTTTCCGCGTTTTTCTCACGCCCAGGATATGTTTTCGCTATCGTTTCAGTCAGTAAGCCTACAATACCCACATCAACTCACTTACTGTATCTCTTGCCCATCTTTATCCTGTTCCTTCGTTTCCAACCGTTATTTCACGTTTATCCTTCATCTCTTCGTGTCGCACATGGGCTCTGGTTCGTCACCTACGATGCCTCTTCTCCTGCTGGCACCCTTGGTCTGCTGTTCTACACTGAGCAGATTTGCCCCTCACGAATGTGCATTAGGTCGATCATCAACCCCGTGCCCTCCCAGGAGCCTGACCGCATCATCCACCTCTTCACTGACGTCACTTGCTCAGTAATTCGGTTTACTTGTGAAACAGTAGTAACAATGACTATCGAGTTTGACAGAAAAAATTGTGTAAAACTGTTTTTGAAAGTAGGGCAAAATAAATTTTTAACAATCATTTCATTGACGAAAAAAGTATTTCACATACACTTCAATTCACCTTGGCATGTTTGGTTGGTATATGTCTGAAACGATGAGGATAGAACACTGATATAAAACGGAAAAATGAATAGCACAAGATATGCAGAGATGTTGCCACAGACGTAGCTCGATCTATGCCCCAGAGGGTCTGAAAATTTAACAAAAAGCAAATGTGTCTTATAAGAAAGCACAAAACATGTACATTGCAAAATAAACTATATAAACAAAACTCTCAAGAAAACGGAAAATCCTTCGCTTTCGGTTTTCTTGAGCGTTTTGTTGAGCGCAAATAATATTCTCTACCTCTAAAGTTACAACCTGGCAAGCGGTATGACAAGACAATGCACCAAGACTCCCCAAGTTTGAAGAAAACGCATAGCTGGGAGACAAAAATTGTAAGCCTTTGCAGCACTCTAAGAAATTTCCATAGATTTTGCCTGTTTTGTTGTCAAGTTCTTCCATTTGAAACTCATTGCTGCAGTGAGGACTGTGACGTAACGCTGGTGCAGAAACCCAGTATTACGTCACAGCACAAACCATTCCTAGCACAGGTTGTAACATGGCGCTACTGACGGGATGGGGGAGGGCACAGGGGAGAATCTTCCCCCCTGGAAAGTTAAATGTAAAAAAACGAGTCCCCCCTTAGCTTATATTTTGGTTTTAGTAGTTTTTATTATTTCAGTAGGTAGTTGCTTTTTGCCTTTTTCGGCGTTTTTTCCAGTGATTTTTACGGTTTTGGTATAGCCATTCACAACCGGATTAAACACCATTTCTCAAGTTTTTTTGTGAGTTTAGACCAGTGGACGTTTTCCCTCTGGCTCAACCTTTAGTTACGCCACTGAATAATGTTGGTCGCTTTTGAGAAAAGATATTTAGAAACGTTGGTTTTGGTAGAGCTTCCTTTTTACTGATGTATGTAACTAGAACTCAAATAAAGCATTTTTTTAATCGGAGTAGGAAATATGAAGCGAGTTCTGAAAAATGTTTTCTGCATTTCCAGTAAGAATGGGAGTGACTATCAAATTTAAATAAATTAAATTGTTTGTTTCATCTGTTATTTATTCTTTATTTTGAGCAAATTTTATTAACAATTTCAATTGGAAATGGATTTTCATTAGTAACATTTGGACTGATGGCAGGAAAGTAATTACAGCAATTCGTGATGCTTTGACCGGTTGTTGCAGAAATTATGTTGCTTCGGTTCAAACTAAAACGTGATTTTCAGGAATAAATCTGCATGCAATCATAAAAAGTCCATTTTGCGAAATGGAAGATGAAGCAAAACAACTTACACGATTGCAACATCAGTGGTTTACTAGATTTAGGTAACCACTATGTCTTTTGATGCAATTTGAAGAAAGTTCGAAACTCTTTTGTGGTCCTGTGGTGTTGTAAAAATTTTGCATAGCGTCATGTTATCACATCCACGTGGCGAACAATAGCAATCATTGCTAAAACCCACTTTAAAAAAATCAGTTATCTAACAATGCGTTCCATGAATGCAATCTCGCACATGCGACTTGTGATTCATGCACTTAACTTACTCTACTGCACAATAAACTCGCATTTGTATGACTCTATACGCACTTTACACAAGATTGGTTCCACGTTCCATTCGTAAACACCCCAAATCATTCTGTACAAAAACAATGGGCTGATTGCTGCGGAAAGAAAGTCTGATGCACACAAGCTCACCAGCAAATGGTAGAAGGCGGACCTGCACAGAAAATATTTTGATAATCTTTCCGATTGCAGTGCAAGCAAATATTAATTTTGAAACGAAAACACCAAATCACGACCAGAAATCGGAATTTTTGCACATTATTTTTAGTGATATCTTATACTTTAACTAAACAGAAAACTAACTTCTTTAAAATTAAAACTACACTAAATGCCAAAAAAATTTAAGCGTTTTTGCTTACTTCAACAGTTTTGATGATAATAGAATGTAGATTATGAGGGCGTTTGCAGCCATTCCAACAACGGACATTGGTATCAAAAGAATGGAGAAAATTAACTCAGATGTTTTGTCAAACATAGTTGGAATTCTGAAAATTGAACAGGGAACATTGAAAAGAATCACCAAATCGCTGTTAATTATCGCTCCGGCATTGTTCGTCATAAACGAAGAATAAGCTAAGTGTGCCGAGTGCCGACCATGAAAATTTATTCAAATGAGTAAAAAGAAAACTTGGCAATGGCGCTACTGGCTGCAAAACATATAGAGTCGCTCTGAAAAGTTTAAGACTTTCCTAAAATCTGGACTTTTACAGCAGGTTTAGAAAATTGTTTCATTTGTTTCGTCACATTGCTTTTTTCAATGTTGGAAGACCATTGTTACGTAACTGATGCTTCTATTACAACTTTGAGAGTGAGCTTTCAGCGATCTGGTTGTCTAGGAAGCAAGAATGTTCAAAATTATCGCAGGTTTTGCTGCTGAAAATATTGGCAAGAAAAGGATGTTATCAGCTGTGGACAGGTCAAACATTAATCCGATGCATGAAGAGATGGACTCAGAAAGGCAAATATCTGAAAAACTGGAATTCAGTCAAGACTGCAATCCATCGATATCACCTTCCTCCACTTTTGAATGGTCCAATCGAGGTGAGGCTTTGCATAAGTATTTCTCTTAGTTTTCATGGAAGGTGCAAACCTACGTTTTCTGGCAGGTTTGTACGCTCTGAGCACAAATTAATCACTGAAACGACGTTTCAGGGTAGATGTACTGACATCTGCACCTGTGAGCAACAAATCTGATCAAATCGTGAGATCATCTCTTTGACTGGTAAACTTGAGCCTACCAGCCCTGCTCAAGACTGAAAACTACCAAACGTCTTGAATCTGGCGGCTGCCTGATGGATTGCCATCTTGCTGAACTTCGGTTTTTCGGATAATGGCCTTCATGAATATCTCTCTTCATTCAGTCTAACCTTGTTTGACCTCTGTACAATTGGAAACCCCTTTCTTATACATGTTTTAAGCAGCAACATTTGGAATAATTTTGATTGTTTTTTGTTTCCAAGACAACCAGATCGTTAAAACGCTTATTCTCAAAGGTTATAATAGAAGCATCAGTCATGTAACAATGTTCTTCCAACATAAAAATCAATGTGACGAAACAAACGAGACAATTTTCCTAACTTGTAAAAATCCAAATTTTAAGCAGGTGGTCTTTTGAGCGCGACAGTAATTGGCGACCAGATTCATTTCTACTCCTACCAAATGTCGCCCCTGGCTCAGAGCCACACTTTCCATTGGGCTCCTACCCTCCTGCTCATTTCTTGAGAAACAGGTGTTACACAAAAAGACATAAGAAAATCTTTTGCAAAAACCATTCATGCTCAATTTTATACATTGCCCATTCTACGTGATCCATCTTCTTAACGATAAATGTTGAGATCGAAAAAACACCTGAAAAACACTGAACGTTAAATAACAGGCAGGGACGTATATCTGCTCCGTCTTACTATTCAAAAAGATTGTCATTTATGATGCTTAGACAAAAGACACTACACAGTTTAGTTTTTACCATATAATCAACGAAAATCAAGTCCAAAAAAGCACTTTTAAATGAATAAAAAATAGCACCAAAAGATATGCTTATCAATCAATGATTTTTGAAAATAAACTACATTTTTCAAAATGAATCAACGAGATGTTTTGAAATAAATGTGCAATAAAGACAATTCAATCCACTTAGAAAAATTATTATTGCGATAATGCAAGGGTTTTCGACTTTTTACTCCTGCACTTCCAAAATTTAATTCTGATCTCACACCCCCTACAGTTCATAATGAAGAACTAGATTTAAAATGTTTATAAAAAATTTACGTTTTTAATATTTTAAGACTATCAAACATATGGAAAAGAAATAATGACACAGATCAACATTTGATTATACTCTACAAAAGTTATCACTTGCTTGGAATATACACGATAATAAAATCAAAAGGTTGACTTCCCAAAGTTTGCTAATGTGTTTCATTTCAACGACTCTTTTTCCTGTTTCTTGCTTATGAGTTTGTCAAAAAGTGGAACCAACTACATTGATGATGGCAACATGCATGTCTGCATGTGCATTCAAGCGATTTCTAGATTTCGTCTTGATTGACAAGATGAAGGGTTATGATGATAATCAGAATTCATAAAAGCTTCTAATATTACCTCCACTCATATTTGCGCAAAGCAGACCCCCGACCTGGTAACTCTTAAAACCTGACTATATGGATAACAACTGCCAAAATGACAAATAACATTTTGCAAGCACAGGTGCATATTTGAACAACTCAGCAAGTATTTTCAAGCTTATCTGACCCTAAAAAACAGACTTTTTGTATTTCCAAAACTATTTTTTTTGAAAACCAACACACTTTTCAAAAACAAGCACGCAAGGTGCCTCCTGCCAAATGGCAAAATTCGTTTTTTTACAGTGCAACTTAGGTCAACTATGAACCAGCCGCGTCGATTCAGTTTGTCTAATCAGCGAATTCCCTCATATGACGCAGTTTCCAAGCTTGCTCGTCCATCAAAATGCCAGGCTTGTTTATGCAAAAGTGACATTGGATACCAGCTGTTGCACAAGAGCATAGCTTTTGTTATCACGCATTAGGAACCCACTGTCATCTTGGCAGTAATCCTTACTCGAAATATACAAAACGTACGCATAATGCCTTAGGACTGCTCGAGAGAACGCTTCGAAAAATTCAGCGACTGAAGGAACCTAGTTAATAAGTGTGTTTTAGCCTTTTTAAAAATTAGTTGAAAACTGAAGTAGGTCTAATTGGCCAGCAGTTTCCTGAGCAGACGACTGTACAGCTTAACAAAGCACTTTCAAAACAACAACAAATTACTCTAATATGAAAAATAATGCACACGACTGCATTCCTTGCCTAAAAATGATGAAATGCGGAATCCACTCGTCTACTTAAGGACTATCATAGCAATGTCCAGTCAAACAATTATCACGCCACAAGAAACAATGCCTATATGTGGTTAGTTTCTTCGAACAAAAACTATAACAAGCTCTTAAATAAGACCGCGCGCCAATAGATTGGCGCGAACTTTTTTGGTTATAACTCGCCAGCCGCTATAGCTAGACAGTTGTTCAAACCCTCTACGGATGCAGCAAGTCTTCTTGGTTCGATTAAAAACAAATTTTTTAATTTGGGTGAGGGGTTCGCCTGGGACGGGCTGGCAAAATGGGAGTGTTTTCGATTTTTCAAACATCTTTGCCGAGCCCTGGACGCCAATCCAATCGGCCAAAATTTTGGCTGAAACTTTTTTGGCAACTAGATAATCCCCCGCATCGATAGAGCTCTTGCTTGATTTTCTCCCTAATTAAAACCCGGAAGTTTGGCCATAACCTTTGAAGCAGAAATGCTAGAAAGTCTATCAAACCCTCTGAAGACTCGTATTGAAGCCTAGAATCCAAAAAAACTTCGAGTCACCAAATCTGATGGATAGTTCGACTCCCCAGAAGTGACGTCCTTATCCCAATGTATAGAAATATGCATGAACAACCTCTGAATTTGCAAACATTAACAAAACACCCGTGATCTCAAGCTGAACAATTTTTTTTTCAGTGTAAACTACTAGTCTTCACTAATCTTTAGAGGGTTTGAACAGCTCTCTAGCCTATTCTAACGGCGAGTTATGGCCATATCCAAAAGGGGTGTAATTCCACCCTGCTTGCCTTTTTTAGGGGTAACATTTTTGACTACTTTTTGTTTTTTGTGGCATAATTTTTCATCCAGATATGCTAGAAAGCCAATCATGGGCTTTAAAGACGCGTAAGATAGCCTAGTTTCGTAAAAATATTTGGGCCAAAATGTGGGCCCATTCGATGGGCGTCCAAGCCCGCGTAAATAGCTCATCAAAACGCGAAAACACCCCCACTTGTGCCCCCCCCCAAGAGAACCCCAAACCCAAACTGAAAATTGTTTTTTTGACGCGGAACTACTAGACTTACTGAATCCGTAGAGGGTACGAAGACCTCTCCAGCTGCAGCAGGTGGCGAGTTATAACCAAAAACTTACGCGCCAAATCTATTGGCTTTTGCGGTCGTTAAAGGGTTTTAATGCTTTTTTATTGAAACTTTATTTATTTAAAGACAATTTTACCACAGGCATTAGCCTGATTATTGCAATCTTGTCGTGTCACGACGGGCTGATATAAACAAAAATACAATAGAGATGTACACATCTGTAAGTGTTTATGCGAACAATTATCACGCTACACATAGGTTTGAACGAACATGACGTTTTTGTCCAGAAACCATTACAAAATAAAACAAAAGATTATTCGCACCACAAGGGTAGAAAGTACCCCTGGTTGAGAATCACGTTTACAATGCTTTTCTATTGTGCATTACTAAGCTTGCGTTTTTCATTTTTAGTTTCGCCAGAAATACTCACGCTTTAGTTCTGGACAAAGTTTTTGTAATGAACTCAGCTGACACGTCAAGGGAAGGGTTTGTTGTATGATTCATTTTTCTATTATGTTTCTGCAACTATGTTTTATCCACAGATTTCACGATTAAGAAACAATATACTCAATTCTGCAAAAATGTAAGACCTCACATTTTTTAATTCCAAAGTTTGATGGAATTACAAAACGTGAGTTTAACGGAATTAGAGTTTTAATGACATTAGAAATCGTTCAATGCAATTAGAAATGTTTAATAATGGAATAGAGTTTAATAGAAAAAAATAAAGTATAAGGGAATTAGAAAACGAATTGGAAAATGTGATTAATTTAACCACAGGTATTACAACGAATGAAATAATAAAAACAACTGCATTAAAAGCGTTATCACTTGTTAACCTGTTTAACCTAAATCACATCATTTTAAGTCACATCTGTTCAAATCTTTCAAAAATTAAAATTCCTTGTTCAAGTCTTTCAAGAAATTGAAGAAAAAGGGCGGAGGCCTTTGCACGAAAACTATAAGTGCTCTTTTGCGCGTTTTTTGCACCGAAACACAAGTTACTGACATGACTGACTAATAGCGCAATGGCACATTCTGACTTCATCTACATCGAGTGTTTGTTTAACATTTCAACTTCAATCAAGACATTAACTCTCACCAATCGCTGGAAGCTTCCGATAGCAAACGCCTCCACCACAGAAGTGAAACGACATCGCTACCGATGAGAAGCGCGACTGAATTTGCGAAAAATTGTGCGTTTCAACATTATTTTTCTTTTGACAGAAGCGCCAGTGCAAGAAAAGAAAAATGACTGGACAAAAAAGGCACTCATCCCAAAAGTGGTTACGGCCACCTAAACGAGGTCTAGACACCAGAGCTTTCTATGTGATCAAGATCGCTCAAAAAATGCCTGTGTCGCCACACTGTAAAGCGTTTTGTATGAATTAATGTCAATTATTGTTATTTCACTAAATAGTTGGTGCTTTTTCATCTTTACCCCGATAAACAAATACCTGCGTATTTACAAAAACAAAATTTTTTCACTATTGCGTAATTTACGCTAAGATAGTAACAAGCACGCATAGTTACGTCTTTGTGCGTAGAAAAACAGACGCATTCAAATAGGAAGTCATACAGCAAATAAAAGAAAACATAACCATGTATCAGTCGAGATAATCAAAACACAATGGATTTTGCTTGTTTGCAGAAAAGAAACGATTTTAAAAAGCTTCCCGTGTGCTTGCAGCCGGTATTCTAAAAGTGTGATCGCATTGAGCCAAATCACAAATCAATCATTTTCTATCACACTGTAATCCAAAGTGTCTGTGATTAAAATTACTTCGATAATACAGTATATCACTACAGCGCAGATGCTTTATCTTGACTTTGTACTGTTCTACGATTGTTGTATCTTGCCACAAATGTTTCCGCAAAACTGAAATGTCTGAATACTCCTTGCTTTTTCTAGGCTTTTCTTCAGTCATTCTGTTATTTGGCAGCAAATTGCAGTTTATAAAGGCATCATTACTTTTTGTGACGTTTGGAAAAACCGATTAAGAAATTATTTCAACGCTCATTAAGCTATAATAACCTATGCGAAGTTAAAACCTTATAATTAAAATTTTATGGGGTCGTATCATTCAGTTGAAATCCTTCCGAGCCCAACGAGACAATAGTTATCAGCATAAATCATGCATGTAATGAACACGACAGTTGCTTCAAAAGCGTGTAATAATAAGAACTGCTGCACTCAACCAGCAAAAAGATGATCAATTTACATGCTATAAGAACCTCTTACACATTCTCATTTTGGTTACGTTTGTTCGCGGTTTCATGCTTTGATATTAACAAAGGGTTCTATTTGGAACTTATTCTAATCAAACATCAACGCTACTGTCGACAGAGCATTGTCTTCAGCAAGGAATAGTTGCCTTTATTTTATTAAGACCATCAAAATTAGGTAAATGTACAACAGGTTTTTTTGAGGAAGATGTTAGGTGCCTGGTATTGACCTGTAGGGACCCGATTTCTCTGATTCTAGGGACCCGATGATAATTTTCTCTGATTTTAAAACACCTTGAAAAAACCCTGATGTACAATTAGTTTCATATTCTGCGTTTTTATTTAGGGAAAGCCAATCCAGAAACAAAAAGCATTTGAAACTAATGCATAAAGACTTTTTCCAATATGTTTTTTCTACATGAGATCATTCTGATTATTTGTTACAAACTCTTAATCGTTTTCATTGAGTTAAGTTACACAAAATTTGAAAAATAATCTGCTTTTAATATTACATAACAAAGACGTATACGCTAACGTTTTTTTATACATGTTTCGTATGAAAATTTATTAATGCATAAATAACTATTTTACTGTGGAAAACTAAGTAAATATAGCAGATGCAATTGGAGTCAGAGAATGTATCTGAAGCCTAAATCACTGCAAACACTTCATTCCATTTGTAGTATTGAGGAGAAACGACTGAGGAAACCTGGTCGTCTTTCTTCTCTAATCGTGTCATTCAGAGCTGAAGTAATTAGTGAATGGACATGAACGTCACTTGAACTGGTAACTCGTGAATCAGGTCGAGTGAAAATGTTGGCGAAAACTACAGATTAGCGCAGTGGTCTCAAACGCAAATTTGCTCCGAGGGCCAAATGAGGTCTTATAAAGTTATCCGAGGGCCGCGCTGTGACAGTGACGCAGCAATGGCGGTACCTGAACTTTACTAGAAACAGCTTTTTCATCTTATTTCCTGCGAAAGGTATCGGGAGTTATAAGCAAATAATTTCAAGTCGTCTCTACGTTCGTTCAAATTGAACTTGTTCACTCGCTAGCCGAGCGCTTTTTAAACACGCTGAATAAACTAAATAACATAAATGTAAATTATACGAAAATTCCCAAAAAATATCGCGGACCACACATAACGCCCTTGTGGGTTCAATGAGGTCCTTGGCCCGCGTGTTTGAGACCCTGGATTCGCGGGATTAATTGTGTATGTGTAAGTGATAAACCGTGTTGTCATTAGACGCTCAAAAATATTTCTGTGCGAATGTTTCCCAGGAAATGGTTCTACATTGATGAGCCTACTTGGAAAATGTAAATTACACCATACGCTTTAAAAGACGCTTTGCGGTTCCTGCTTGTTTCTTAATTGAAATTTGTCTTGGCCACAGATATTCAGAAGGAAACCTTTGCATCCAAGCGCCAGCTGTGTTGGGTTGGAAAGCTAGGATTTCATATACCTTCGCCGGACGCATACAGGGTGACACAAAAAAAACGGTCATCACCTAAACTTGAATAACTTTTGAAATAATTAATCCATTCTTTTTATTTTTCGGATTTACCAAGTAGATTGAATGTTCTAAGAGTCTACCAAAATTTGCCTTCGATATGCCATGGACTACTGAGCGAAAGATATTTATAGTTGAGGCATATTTTCAGCAGAAATCTATCCACGCAGCTCAATTGCAATTCAAGGAACGGTTCGGATGTCGTGAATTTCCTGTCCACTCAATGATCTACAGATGGATCAACAAGTTCAGAACCCTGCGCATAACCTCAATCGTAAAGACACTAACAGACAATCACTTTCTGGACGACCGAAATCATCAAGGACACCACACAACGTCGCTGTTGTCAGAGACTCTGTTGTCCACAGCCCAAGCAAGTCCCTGCGTCGGCGAAGTCAGGAGCTTGGAATCAACACCGAGCGAAAGGTCCAGGTGCTTGGCAAGTTCTGGACAGCACTTGGTCGACGGAGAGGGGTCGTCAGGATCCTTCAGTGGTTCCAGCAGGATGGTGCCACCCACCACACCTCACACGAATCATGGGCATGGCTACAGCAGCGTTTCCCTGAGCGACTGATCAGCCGCAGGTGTGACCCGCAGTGGTCGCCGTATTCACCGGACTTTACCCCCCCAGATTTTTATATGTAGGGATACCCTACGGACAGCGTGTATGGCAACAATCCACAGACTATCCTTGACCTGAGGACAACAATCACAGCAGCAATAAGAGCGATCCCAAGGAAGGAATGCGGGAGGGTCTTCATGAACGTTGCCCGCCGGATCCAAATGTGCCTGCAGCGCAGGGGAGCTCATTTGGAGCACATTTTTTGAGCGCCAGTGAAACAAAGAGTTTTTGTACAGACTTGAAACATTGAAGATGTCTGGTGCACAGGCTTGACCTAATGTAGCTGACGTTTTGTGTCAATCTAAATAAAATTTTGGAAGGTATTCGATTTTTGGTGATGACCTTTTTTTGTGTCGCCCTGTATATGGCATATGTTGAAATATTTTATCTGTAAGTAAACTTTTTAACTCCCGGTTGTGAAAAAGCGAGCATGTTTTGATGAACTTTTAACAATTCATTTCGCTCTCCTGGACAAGAACATTAAGTGGCAGCGATGTGAAGTGATTCCTTTATTTATCACTTTGCTTTTTGTGAAATTTTCAACTTTTTCCGTGAAAGACATAATTTGCTGCATTGCCACCGAGCAGGCGATTTTGCTGATTTTTGTTGCTCGTTATTAGTGAACACGCCTACCCGTTAAACTCGAAGTGTGTAGAATGCTGCTGTTATTTATTCTTTTTCAAAATAAATCGGTATTGTTATTTATTGTTATACTTTCATAACAATGCGCGCACAGATCAAACGTTTTATTGGCGAATTGACCGAATTTCATTGATGGCTTGCCACGTTCTTTGGATCACATGAACTTTTAACTTTACATGATTGAAAGTTCTCCTAAAACCTATTGCTATATGTTTATATGCGCCTAAAAGTTTGTATAATAATAGGTATTTTGCATAAGGTCAGTTGTGTACAGTTGAGTATGCTGTAAGTATATGAAGTTGGAACGAAACCACGTTGCAACAAAACTGCATTGGGTTTGTTGTTTTGCACATGTTTCCAATCTTTGTTTTCTGAATCCCTAAATACAAAGGATGTGTAACTGAATGGTGGTTATATATGGACTATTTTCGTGTCAACCCCGCTTAGCGCTATTCCGTTTGCTTGAGTGGGTGTGTTTGTGGTTGAAGTCTAAAACTCTCTCAGGGTCTCTGCGTAAAGTCTTCTGCCAAACATGATACTGACTGGTTTTGCTCCACCACAACATTTTTGCAAACATGTCGTAGAGAATGTTTATTTCAGCAAGCCGCAATGATTTGAACACCAGTGTAAATGATTTTAATACCATCTGAACAATCATCCGTGGATGACATACCAGCATAAATTTCTGAATAAACAGTTGTTAGCGGTGAAAAAACTAAAATACAGTTGCGTGTTGACATTTCTAAACAAAAGTGTTACTTCGTACCGCTTCCACGGCGACGTTATTTAAACCACTGAGTTAAATCGAAAGCCTGCAGTGTATTGATCATGGCAGTTCAATTGGTATTAGGCTATATTCCACCTGATGCCGACAAATTGTACGGTTTCTTGTCTTTCGCGCCTCGAATGAAATACCGATGCTCACGTGGTTCGTGTCATCTTCGTTGAGAGACCAGATTGCTTGTTGAGAAAATCGGGTGAGTGCGGATGAGTCTTCGTGAACTGTACAGTAGCTGCGTGTTGCTCCCAGTGTTGCTTTGTACGTGAATTGCCGATACGGCTTTTCAGTCCTTCGTATGAATACCAGCAGTGCGTTTGCTCACATATATCACTAATAAGCTAGATGAAACCAATGTTTTAGTACCAGAATATAAATATACTGTTGTGTGCATATATCAAATCGGACGTGTGGCCTTTCGGCGTGGTTCGAATCTTGGCCGCGTCGGACTAAGACTTTTAAAATTGCAACTTGCTTCAGTCCGACTCAGCGCTCAGCGCAATGACTATTGCCGACAGCACTCGAAGGACAATTGCTGTTACACTACTGTACTCCCAATAGCGTCGTGAAAGAACTTTCCGCAAATGTTCTCCTCTATCCGCCTTTCGGATCGTCGCGTTGTGACGGCATACGCCATGCGTGTGCATGGTTAGGTAACTATCTAACTCGATAGACAACAACTCTGTTTGTCTTAACGGTATTCTGATATTTTTCGCCTCGATCGCAATCGGCATGGTGGTGTTTTAACTTACGTTAAAAACAACACTTTTTGTGTACGCCGCTACATGTCATTTGACCTGGAAATAGTATGGCTTGAACTTAAAACTACGAACACGTTTTGTCTATACTTTGCGAAATGTTACTTTCACAAATTGCAACAGCTCGAAATAGTTATCTTGAACCTTCTCGCCTCTTATCTCTCCGCCATTCTCCCCAAAAAGACTCATTCCGACGCTAAATGAACTGCTGGTTGTTTTATTCAAGTGTCCTCTTCACTTGTACAACGTGCTAACTCCAGGTCTTTGCACATTATACTGGTCTGAGGTTTGGAATATTACTTTCAACCCCCAGCAAACTGCCTGTAGTGACTACAGTATATCTTATCATAGGAACAATCACCCCCTCTATTATTTAATAATACCTGCCTCTGTGAAACACATACACAAACATTTGTGCTTACGGTTCCATTACATTCTCCCTTGGCATAATCACATTGTACACTGACATCAGAAAGCAGTGATCACGATTAACTGCCTTCCTTTATTGGTCAGTTCTGTACCTTGCTACACTCTGCTTGTCATTTACAAATCAAACATATTACCGTTTTTTTTATTCTGGGAGAATTATTTATGATAACTGCTCTCATACTGACAAACGAAGTCTATACAAAGCGCAACTTTCCACCTTTAAAATAATATTAGGATGTCTTAAAACTACATCCTCTAACGATGTGTTAGCTGATCTAAATCTCACAAGGTTACATCTATAAGTATAGAAGTATCTCTGATTCATCATTTCTCCAAATTACTTTTCGATATGGTGCTCTGCCTCTTTCCTGCAAGATTTACCAGATTGTTAAATGAATTTGTTCCTTATGCTACACGCCACAACCTAAATGTTCAAATTCCTTGGTCTATAACTTTTTTCTCTGTACGTAAGGCTCCCACATTGTGGATCTCTCTCCCAGTTGTGATCAAGTCTTCAGTCAGCCACTCCATTTTTATTAATCGTCTAAATTCCTATTATCACTTATCAAAAATAGAAACCATCACCTGTTAGGAATTAATCCCCAGCTGACTTCCATACGTTCTATGCTGCGCTTCCCCCTCAACCTAATAAATATCACCAAAAACAATTATATCTTGTTTGTGCATGCGGCGATATAGAAATCGGACTACACGTATTATTTTACTGTGACGTTCCATGCACCGCCCGTGCAGCACTTCACAACAACGTTCGTGGAATTCTTGTCAAATGCGGACTTGCTGAAATCTTCGCAAAAATCCAATCTCTACCGCTTTCTATTGAGATAGCACACTTTCTATCGTTACCCAAGATTCATGACCATAGTAGGTAAGAATCGGAACAAAGACTGATTTAATAACTGACAGCTTTGCGGCGTTTGAAATCTCCCGTTTTGTTATTAGGGAACGATTTAGCTCACAAAAAAACTGCGTGTGCTTTACCAGCCCGTGTATCAATTTCCTTGTCCCGACACTCATGAATTATCCCAAGGTACTTTAACTTCTCCACATGCTGCAGTGTACGTTAGACATCATTCGTACCACCAACTGAATCCAAGTCCGGCGAAGATCCGGATTGTACGAAGCCGAATTAACCGACGTTTTCTGTATGCATAATTACAGACAAATGGATCAAAGCCCACAAAATAAAAATAGCAAAAAGCATGTTGGGAAGTCCACCGGATATTTTTGCATTTGTTTCAAAATGAATACGATTAGAGAGACTTCAAATGTTCAGAAATATCATACAAAAGTTTCGGAACAAAATATGTTATACAAAGCTGACCAAGAAAGGTGTACACTCTGACTGATAGGTGTATTTCATTGTTTGTTGGAGCAAGCCCAATCTTCATGAGAAGACCATTCCAGACAACTATTTGCCTGCCACGTCTGAGAAGAAATGCAGTAACCATCGAAGCACACAAGCAGATAATTTCTTTGTCAACAATAAGAGAGCTTGATATAGTTACATTTAAACGTACAGTACATATACACATGGCTTCTTTTCAATCACATTATGCCAATCAAACTATAGAAAATTGAAAGACACGTTTTTGAAATAAACGGAATTTACTGTCATTTTGTGTCAGCAAAATGTGTTCACGCAAATTTGCTATCTGAGATTTTCAGACCGAAGATTTTTGAAATTGCCATGTTGCTACGCAGGTTTAGCGACCCAGCTCAAATAATAAATTGTAGTTTGTGTAAAAATCTTCTTAATTTACTCAATATTCAATGGGTTTATTTTTGGGTGTTTAAAATTATATATTTGAAACGTTCCTGCAAGGCAAATATTCAAACGCGTCTCATGGCTTTTGCAAATGAAATCAGAAAACTGCACCCAGGTTTCATAGAAGCTTTAACTGCTCTCCCAATACGCACAAGAAGCATATTGGTACAAAGTTGAGGACATTTCATACGGTTTTCACAGAAAGACAAAAGTAAAGTTTACAGTCGTGAGGTTTTTCATACTTAACCTGAAAGTGTCAACAACGCTACAACAAGCCTGCAGGACCAAAACAACGCTTGGCCCTCAACACAGCGAACCGCAACATCGACATCAGCGCACTGAAGTGGACGCCAGGCATATGCCCCAGGCAAATGTCTGTTGCAGGAAGCGTTTAATCACATCGTTTCACCTGAACTGTTCAGGTTCTGAGTCGCAGAGCAGTAAGATCGGTGATATTCACCAGCGAATAAACGTAACTAAAATGTTAAAGTGGATTTTCAGTTGTTTGAACTAAAAGCTATTTTTGAAGTAGATAATCTTTTTATTGGATGAATGAAGCACATTTTTCATTGTTGGATATGATTGCAGCGACAGCCATATGTTCAATACAGGCGTGATTCATGGTGCTAACTAATGTCTTGATCAAAGGTCCCCAGCCTGGGGTATATGTACCCCGCGGGTACATTTGTCTGTCTGAAGGGGAACATTTAAGGTTAGCAATAGGAGGGAAAATATACTAATATACTATTTATTTGCAACTGTTTATACATACGGGTATATCATGAGAAATTTTTAGGGATACAGGCTCGTCTGCGGAAATGGCGAATGGGTACATGATCGGAGAAAGGTTGAGAACCCTCGGTCAAGATGAGAGACCGGAAAGGTTTCATCTGAATCAGTTGAATCACACGACCCCACTAAATTTTAATTACAAGGATTTAGTGTCTGAGGTCATTATATTTTAATTAGCGTTGAAATAATATCCTAATTAGTTTTTCGTTACGTTTTCATTACGTCACAAAAAACTGATGGTGGCTTTATGCAGCATGCTATTTGCAGTCAAATAAAGTTACGTTCAAATAACTGTAGTATGATACACAACCGTGAGATACAAGGGTCTAGTGAAGAATTTAACCCACAAAACATCGGGAAAAGTGAAGTCATTGATGGCGTCACAGCGATATCATGGACAGTTGATGATGTCTCGTGCAAATTTTCGGGAGGACAGAATTACGGCGAAACACGATAATGGAAACGGTTTTTCTGAAATCTTCTGCAGGCCTTACAGGCCGTACTGCACTAAAAACTCTATGCTGCAATCGGTATCCGGACTACAACCACCTGGACAATTGCCACCCGGACAACTGCCACCTAGGGCAACTGCCACATAGGACAATTGCCGCCTAGGACAAT